>Ga0209717_1001897_pt1 | contig 21241 bp, 20 predicted proteins | sample AD_UKC048_MetaG_FD_184418 | JGI IMG/M metagenome (GOLD analysis project Ga0209717, IMG submission 184418) | Active sludge microbial communities of municipal wastewater-treating anaerobic digesters from USA - AD_UKC048_MetaG (SPAdes) (version 2) | ecosystem: Engineered > Bioreactor > Anaerobic >... | reverse complement strand
TGAAATACCGCTCGCGCAGGTGCAAAAAGGCGACGTTTTACTGGTCAAACCGGGTGAAAAAGTGCCGGTCGACGGCGTGGTGCAATCGGGTACTTCCTATGTCGACGAAAGTATGTTTACCGGCGAGCCCGTCCCGGTGGCCAAAGAAAAAGACAGCCGGGTGCTAGCCGGTACCATCAATCAGAAAGGCAGTTTCGAAATGGTGGCCCAAAAGATCGGCGCCGACACCTTGCTGGCCCAGATCATTCGTATGGTTCAGGAGGCGCAGGGCTCCAAAGCGCCGGTGCAGAAACTTGCCGACCGCATCGCGGGTATTTTTGTGCCGGTCGTTATTTCCATCGGTATTGTTACCTTTTTGGTGTGGTGGATACTGGGTGGCCCGAACGGCCTCATTCAGGGCCTGCATGCCTTCGTTACGGTGCTGGTGATCGCCTGCCCCTGTGCGCTCGGGCTCGCCACGCCGACTGCTATTATGGTCGGTATCGGCAAAGGCGCGCAGCAGGGCATTCTGATCAAGGATGCGGAAAGCCTCGAACTTGCACACCGGATTCAGGTCGTAGTTCTGGACAAAACAGGTACCATTACCCTCGGCAAACCGCTGGTAAAGGATGTTTTTTGGGCAGAAAATACCGACATCGATACATGGCAATCCGTGTGGTACGGCCTGGAAAAAAACTCCGCGCACCCCATGGCGGAAGCCGTGGCGGCGAACCTGGAATCCGGTTCGCAAGTTACCAGAATTGAAAACATTGAAAACCACACAGGAAAAGGTATAGCAGGTACTTTTGAAGGAAAGCGCATTTTTGCGGGCAACCTCGCTCTGCTGCGCGAACACAATATTGTCATTCCGGAGGCACTCGAAAAGCGGGCAGAAGCCTTTGCAGCCGAAGCCGCCACATTAGTGTGGTTTGCCGCCGGAAACGAAGCCCTGGCGGTCACCGCTATCACCGATCCGGTGAAACCCGGCGCAAGCGCCGTCATTCAGGCTTTGCGGCAAATGGGCATCGACGTGCACTTACTCACCGGCGACAACGCGCAAACTGCCGCCGCTGTGGCTACCCAGGTTGGCATCAATCATTTTAAAGCCGGTATGTTGCCTGCCGATAAAGAACTGTTTATCAAAGACTTACAGGGACAAGGGAAGATAGTCGCCATGGTCGGCGACGGCATCAACGACAGCCAGGCACTGGCGCGTGCCGACGTCAGCATCGCTATGGGCAAAGGTTCGGATATCGCTATGGACGTGGCTAAAATGACCCTGATCGGCGGCGACCTTAACAAAATCCCCGATGCTATCCGCCTGTCCAAACGGACCGTATCCACTATTCATCAAAACCTGTTCTGGGCATTTATTTACAACATCATCGGCATTCCGCTGGCAGCCGGCGTACTATATCCATTCAACGGTTTCCTGCTCGATCCCATGATTGCCGGTGCGGCCATGGCGTTGAGTTCGGTGAGTGTGGTGGGGAATAGCTTGCGGCTGAAATGGGGGTGATTATATAACAGGATTAGAAGGATCCATAAGCATTAAAAGGATGTACAAAATCCTGCAAATCCATTCCTTCTAATCCTTTTCAATCTTGTTAATCCTGTTCAAAACAACAACACAATGAAAGAACTGAAATTCAAAACCAATATCAATTGTATGGCCTGTGTCGCTACTGTCACGCCTGCGCTGAACGAAACCGTCGGTGCGGACAACTGGGCCGTCGATATCCAGACACCCACCAAACCGCTCACCGTAAAGGTGGAAAATACCGAAGCGGAGGATGTTGTTTCGGCGCTGGCGAAAGTGGGGTACAAGGCGGAACTGGTGGAGGAATAGGGGATGGTGTTTGGGGCGTAGTGTTTGGTATTTGTTTAGTGTTTGGTATAGCGTTATTTTAGCAATTTCAACACGAACGCCATGAGCAACGCGCCCCAAACACCAAACACTACACCCCAAACACCCTTATGTGCTCCGCAATCAGCGCAGAATCTATCTTGATATTCCGCAAAATCCCGCTGAGCGGAATTGAAAATCCGCAGAAATACAATCCTTGATATTCCGGCTCGTCGAACCACAGATTGCGCGGATAGCCGCGCGCATCGAGCAGGTTGCCGCCGTTTTCAAAAAACGCCTCCGCCTGCGCGCGGTAACCGGTGCAGGCGATGACGGCATCGAAGTTTTCCGATGTACCGTCTTTAAAAACGACGCCGTTTTCCTGAAAACATTCCACATCGGGGCGAATGAGCACTTTGCGTTGTTTGATCAGATCTACCGTTCCGATATCGATCACCGGCACCTTGCCGAAGCGGCGCAGTTGTTCAGACGGCGCGTACGGAGAAGACTCCAGGCCGTAAGCGCTCAGGTTGCCGATAGTACGTTTCTGCACTGTTTTTGCGATAAAATCATAAGCCCATTCGGGTAATTTGCTCAGCATGATGGCTGTGCGTTGTGCGGGCCGGCCCAGCACGTCGCGCAGGATGATGTTGACGGGGCTGCGCACGGAAATGGTCGGGAATGCCCCGTGTTCGCAAAGATCAAGCGCCAGTTCGGAGCCTGTGTTGCCCATGCCGATCAGGAGCACTTTTTTGCCGGTAAACGGCTTGGCGTTTCGGTAGTCTTTGCTGTGAATGAATGTTCCCTGAAACTGTTCCTGTCCGGGCCATTCCGGTTGATACGGCACACGGTTGTATCCCGTTGCCACCACAACGCATTTCGACTGAAACGTGTCGGTACCGGTGGTCGTTTCCCACTGATCCTCTACCCGCCGGATGTGCCGAACTTCCTGCCCGAAGAGCGGCTCGATGCCCATTTCCCGGATGTAATTTTCCCAGTACGCTATCAAATCGAGTCGCGGCACGTACGTCGGGTAATGCTCCGGGAATTCCAGGTGCGGCAGGTTGGAATGTTCTTTCACCGTGTGCAGACACAAGCGTTCATAGTGCCCGTGCCAGGTATGGCCTACCCGGTCGGATTTTTCCAGCAGCAGGTACGGGATGCCCAGGCGGGCGAGGCGGCCTGCTATTGCCATGCCGGCAGGGCCGGCGCCGATGATGAGGGTGTGGGTGGTCATTGTAGTGAGTTGTGAGTTGTGAGTTGTGAGTTGTCAATTGTCAATTGTGAGTTTTGATTCCAGTGTATTGTAGGGGTGACTTCGAGTCACCCCTACAATAGGCTCACAGATTCCAATCCATCAGGCATTCGTTTCCATTGTCCTTTTTCTTGATAAAAAGGACCAAAAATCAAGGCTTTATTCAAATCCTGCGATTTTGTCCCGACGCGGTCGGGACGGGTTCGCACCCAAACTCGCCCCGCCTGCGTCGGGCTCAAACATGGGTGCTCTCTGCCGTCTCCAATGGCGCAAAATCGGGATTTGAATAAGGCCGGCCCCAGTAAAGCAGGGCGATTTTGGTCTGTTTTCCGGCTCAGTTAAGTGCGACTAAAGTAAAAATCTCTTTCATTACCTGCATCATAATTCTTTCGTTTTCTGCGTTTGGGTGTCAGACAATATGAGTTTAGATTATTTTTAGTGCAAACGCCTGATTATCAACACTGATAACTGATAACCGATAACTACCTAAAACCTCAAAACCTGCCGATGAAAAAACGCTTTTCCGTTCCCCTGCTCCGCGCCTGCGCCTGGTTTTGCGGCGGCATATCGCTTGCTGCTGTTTTCGCCTTCGCATTCAGGCAGGAAGCGCCGGTTTTTGCGATTGGTTTGGAAAAAATGAATGTATTGTATGCGGGTGTAGACAACCCGCTTTCGATCGTAGTGCAAGGTGTGCCCGACGAACAGGTTCGAATAGAAACCCAGGGTATTTCCCTGCAAAAACAGGGAGAGCATTTATACAACGCCCGCATTACGACTATGGGTTCAGCCGCTATCATCGTTTCAGGCGGAGATTTGCCCCCGACAAATTTCACCTTTCGTACCAAAGCCTTCCCCGACCCGGGCGTTTACCTGGGGAGCAAATCCGGCGGAAAAATGGGCGTCGGGGAGTTCAGGGCCCAGTATGGCATTTACGCGCCCATTCTCAACATGGATATCGATGCGAATTGCGAGATGATCAGTTATCAACTCACCCGCATATCCGGCACCAACGACCCGGTGACCAGGCAAAATATCGGTGCCCGGTATAATCCGGAAGTGTACAAACTGGTCGAACAGGTTACGTCGGGCGATACCTACATTTTTGAAGATATCAAGGTTCGTTGCCCGGGCGATGTGCATTCACGACAACTGGGTTCGATGGTTTTTAAAATCAAATGATTATGAAAAAAAACCTGCTTCTCCCATCCAAATCCGGCCTGCTCTGGTTCGCTCTCGGTTTTATACTGACCACCGCTTTCGCCATCGTCCGTTTTGACAACACCCCAGCCTGCGTGATCAGTCTGGACAAAATGAACGTGTTTTACATCGGCGTGGACAATCCCATTTCCGTACTGGTATCCGGCGCGCCGCAGGAAAACGTGCGCCTCATTGCGAACACCGGCAGCGGCGCCCGGCTCGAAAAAAAGGACGATATCCATTACAACGTGCGGGTGAGCACGCCCGGCGAAGCGCGCCTGACGGTTTCCTGCAACGGCGCGGCACAGACTTTCAAATACCGGGTCAAACGCATCCCTGATCCGACCCCAATGCTAGGCGGAAAACACAAATCCAAGCATATGAGAAACGGAGAATTCAAGGCGCAAATGGGCCTTGCGATCTCACTTGAAAATTTTGATTACGATACGAATTGTGAAATCGTAGGCTTTACCGTCGTGCGGCTTCCGAGAAAAGACGACACGGTCGAGTTGGAAAATTCCGGTGGTCGTTTCAACCCTGCCGTTCAAAAACTGATCAGCCAGGCCGCTCCGGGTGACCGCTATTTTTTCGATGACATAAAGGTAAAATGCCCCGGTGACGAGGCTTCCAGAAACATCATTTCGCTGGATTTTTACATTGACTAACAATCATTTACGGTACCTCAAATTCCACTTTTACCACGCCGAATATCGAATTCAAAAAAGCATGGTATTTTCCTTTCTCCGGTAACGTACTCGTTGGCACTGTAAACGTGTTCTGCCCCGCTTTGACGGTCGTGTCTTCCAGGTAAATGTTCGACCCTTCGCTGCTGAAAATGCTGAACAGCAAATCGCCGCGGGAAGGTATTTCCGCCTTGAATTTCCAGTCGTTGCCTTCCTGTACGGGCGCCTGGAGGGTATAACCGGGAAAAGTAACGACATTTTGCTGAAGTGCTTCGAACTTGTTGGCCATGAACAACGACATCCGGGTATTGAACAGATTTCCCTGTGTCAGCAGGGAAATCGACGGCAAATCATAGCCCGGCAGTTCGATGTCCGTAATTCGCAAACCGTATTTATTCAGGGAATCGTTGGAAAACGTCCGCCGGAAGTCCTCCGCGTCGAAACGCCCGTCCTGCACCCGGTATTCGAGGTTGTCGCCGATGTGAATGGTAAACGAAGCCGTATTGACCCGATCCTGATCGACCAGAAAAGCGGGTGTTATGGCGGCCCATTCATTGATACTGTCTGTGCTGCCGGTGAAGAACGACCTTCGTACAATCGGCTGGTCGACAGATGTAGTTTTGCCTTCCGAGTCTGTGGTTTTCCGGAGGTACAAAAACTCGATATTTTCCATCCAGTCGCCCCAGCGGAACTGCACGGTATGAAAATCGCGGGTCCGTCGAAACCGGAGCCTTTCATCGTTGTCGGCCACCAGTTGCAAACTTTTTTGAAACAGGCGTTCGTATTCGTCACCGGTTTGCAGCAACAACGTAGTCCGCACGCCCGGTTTGATCAGGTGCTGGTAAATGCGCGCCTGCTTTACGAATTCGGAATAGGAAGATTGCTCCAGTTGAAACCGCACCGCCATGGTCACCTCCTCCGCGTCGATGATCTGTAGTTCGGCCAGCACAGGTTTCGGTTCCTGCCAGCCCCGCCATTCGAGGTAGGGCTCCTGGCCGAAAATCTGCCAGAATTCCGACACCGTGAAAAAGTCGCGTTCTGTGATATTGAATTTTTCATCCAGTCCCCAGGAAGCCGTTTCCAGTAATTGGTTGTTCAGAAACGGCGCGTAGCCCTGGTAGCCGAAAATCCCGCGTTTGTCTTTTTCCGGTGCGATCATTTCCACGTCGATATGTGCCGATACGCCATTTCCCAGATTCAACTGATTAATTACCAGCATTTTACCGGCAATGGCGGCTTGTCCGAACTGCTGATCCAGCGCAGCGATCTGACCGAGGTAATCTTTAGTCCGCACCGGATAATCCTGTAACCGGAACGTAAAATCGGGCACCAGTCCGGCGCCGTTCCATAATTTCGGGGTGCTCAACAGCATTTGCCTGAACTCGGTCGGTGTGAGGCGCATGTGGCTGCTGTATCGCTGCTCCGCCGTCAGGTCGCATTGCTGCTGGCCCCAGTAAAAAATGAATTTGCCGGATTGGGGCGGTTTGGGCGCGGTGGCATCGGCAAACTGGAAGGCATGCGCATTGAAATTTACCGAAAAAATTATACTGAAGATGAGAAGGAGACGGAGATGTATTTTCATTTTTGATCGTAGATTCTGATGTACAAAAATGCAGATTTTTTTGATTGCCCGTCGTAGAATTTCCTGCAGCATACATATCGTTTATTTTACCTGCAAATGCCTGATTTTCAACACAGATAACGAATAACTGATAACCAATAACTATCTATGTTCAAAGAAATACTCGAAATACTCGGCACCGCCTCCTTCGCTATCTCCGGCGCCCTGGCGGCCCTCAACAAGCGCCTCGACGTATTCGGGGTGCTCATCATCACTTTCGCCACGGCCGTGGGCGGCGGCACTATCCGCGACGTAATGATCGGCAACACGCCTGTGGCCTGGATGCAAGACCAGACGGCCATCCGCACCATTTTTATCTCGTACGTGCTGACGCTGCTTTTTCAACGCCATTTTAAAAAACTGCCGCTCACGCTCACCATTTTCGACGCCATCGGGCTCGGCTTTGCCACCATCGTGGGCCTACAGCGCGGACTGGAAGCGCAACTGAGCCCGAGTATTTGTATAACGCTCGGCATGGTGACGGGGTGTTTCGGCGGCGTGGTGCGCGACGTACTGCTGAATGAAATCCCGCTCGTTTTCCGGAAAGACATTTATGCGTCGGCATCGTTGCTGGGCGGGTTATTGTATTTTCTGCTGTCATCGTGGGAAATGGTGGCGCCGCTGGCTACTTCGCTGTCGATCCTTTCGGTCGTGCTGTTGCGACTGGTGGTGGTGCGGTACGGGTGGACTTTGCCTAATCTGGGGAAAAGGGACCGGGATTAAATATTCCAGTTTAATTTGATGCCTTTGGTTTGTTCGGCTACGCCCCTCGTAGCCGAACAAACCAAAGACATCCAAGTATTGATACCCCCCAGAAATCAAAATTTTATTCGTTTTACCCCATTTTATTTACCCCAAAATAAACTTTCATTTTTTTTTGAAAATTAACAACCAGAATAAAAACTATCTGCGGGCTTGATCGTTTGAATATTTCGAAACATCATTCGGTTGATGCGAAATTACTTCAAGAACAACCTACCCTTCTATGCAATTCAACATACCGGACACAGGCCAGAAACGAGTAGTGATTGTCGGCGGCGGTTTTGCCGGCCTCACCTTGGCCAGAAAGTTAAGCAAGTCCAAAAGATTCCAGGTCGTACTGGTCGACAAAAACAATTATCACCAGTTTCAGCCGCTGTTTTACCAGGTCGCCATGGCCGGCCTCGAACCCTCCAGCATTGTTTTTCCGCTTCGAAAGGTTTTCCAGAACAACAACGACGTGCTGATCCGGGTAACCAAAGTGCTTTCTGTGGATCCTTCCGCAAGCGAGATTCACACCGAAATCGGCTCCCTGCACTACGATTACCTGGTGCTGGCTATCGGCGCAGATACGAACTGGTACGGCAACGAGCAGGTACGCGCGAATGCCATTCCAATGAAATCGGTGAGCGAAGCACTGTATCTGCGCAACGTCATTTTCGAAGACTACGAACGCGCAGTCACGACGCCCGATTTCGACGAAAGGCAGCGTTATCTGGATATCGTTGTGGTAGGCGGTGGGCCTACGGGTGTGGAAGTAGCAGGTTCGCTGGCCGAAATGCGCAACCTGATCATCCCGAAAGACTACAGCGACCTCGACCGGCGCGAAATCAACATACACCTTATTCACGGCGATCCGCGCCTGCTCAACACGATGTCGGAACAGGCGTCTGCCAAAGCCGAAATTTTCCTGAAAAAACTCGGCGTGGAACTCTGGATGAACAAGGTGGTGAAAAACTATGACGGCCACACCGTATTTATTGATGATGGTTCCACGATCCGCACCGACAAAGTCATCTGGGCCGCAGGTATTACCGGCAACACGGTCGAAGGCCTGCCCGCAGCAGCCCGCGTTCGCGGTAACCGGCTGAAAACCAATGAATTAAATCTGGTAGAAGGTACAACGAATGTTTATGCGCTCGGCGACATGTCGTTTCAGCAACACGATACCTCCTGGCCCAACGGGCACCCGCAGGTGGCACAGGTGGCCATTCAGCAGGCCAAAACCCTCGCGGGCAATCTGGTGAAACTGGAAAAGGGCCAGTCGCCGGTTCCGTTCCGTTACAGGGACCTCGGCTCGATGGCCACGATCGGGCGCCACAAAGCGGTGGTCGACCTTCCGTTCTGGCGTTTTCAGGGGCTGTTTGCCTGGTTCACCTGGCTATTTGTGCATCTGTTCGCCATTCTGGGCGCCAAAAACAAGGTGATCGTTTTCCTGAACTGGTTATGGAATTACTTCACGTACGACCAGAGTCTGCGACTGGTGATCAAGCCCTGGCGGAAACCGGTGCAGGAAGGGGTGAAACAGGCGTAGAGATAAAATAAATGGAGAAGGGGGCAAGTGTTTTAAGTCATCCGATGACTCCAAGTCATCGGATGACTTAAAACACTTGCCCCCTTCTCCATTTTTATTTTATCTCGTAAAAACCAAACCTGAAATTCTTCGGGAAGTTATTTACTGAAGAGGTGCACCCACTGCGTGCCCAACACAAATTTTCCCGCAGTTTCGGTCGCTTTCGCTTGCGGGTCAGCCAGGGCGGCTACTTTACCAAACGCCGTTTTCACAGCATATTCATTGGCTTGTTTTTCGCATTTCGCCATGGCGGCTTCCGCTACGTAACCATGCAGCAAGGATGCGTATTCGCGGCGGAACAGGTCTGGATGGCCGAAAATATCCACCCCCAGGATCTCGTCGCCACATACCGCTACCATACCCACTACGCGCGGCTCCTGGTCGAGTTTGCCGTCGAAAAAACGCAGGTAGGCATCGCGCAGGTTTTTCTGGTCATTGGCCGTTTCGAGGGCCGCATACGTGGAGGTTTTGGAGGACGCGCCATTGGCTTCCGTCACGCTGGCTACGGCTGCCCATACCTGCTCCTGGCTACCCGTGCGCTGAACGGCCTGCCGCACCTTCGGGCTCGCTACACTGTAGTAGCCGCTGAAGGCATATAACTTCTGCTGACTTGGGCTGGCGAGTGTGTCGTTGGCCGACCAGCGGCCTTTTTCCACACAAAAAACGTCCATATTCCGCACTGTTGCAGGCATTACGATTTGGTCGTTTGCGATCACACGGTCCTGTTTGCCGCCTGTCACTACGTCGCCTGAGAGGATATACACGGTGTCCCGGCTCTTATTCTGCACGGTTAGCAGGTTGTAGGTGCGATCATCACTTCTGCCGAATTGCTTTTGTTCCGTAATCCGGAAACCCTGGGTTTTGATACTTTCAGCCAGTGTTTTCAAGCCTGCGAGGTTTTGCTGCCCTTCTACGAGTGCGGCATCCGCTACGATCGGGAAAAGGCGCAGGTTTTCATATTGCCAGGCGGGATTGGCATCGGCAACCAATTGTAAACCCGCCGAAGCGGCCTTTGATGCTGTTTTCTCATTGTCGACACATGCGGAAAACAAAAGGACCAGTGCGGTCAGGGTGAGTATTGCTTGTTTTTGCATAGATATTTGTGTTGGTAAAGGTTGATGAGAGTTTATGGGTTTATGGGTTGATGAGTTTATGGGTTTATGAGTTTATGGGTTTATGAGTTTATGGGTTTATATGTTGATGAGGGTTGATGAGGGTTGATATTTGGCGACTCGGTAAGGGTGAGTATGTCTATTATCCGAGCGGCTGAATATCAACCCTCATCAACTCATAAACCCATAAACATATAAACCCATAAACCCTCATCACCCTCCCAAAAGTACCGGCAATCCCGCAGGTTCACAAGATTTTTTTGAAGAACGGCATGCCTGGAAAGCACAATTTGTATTTTTATCGATAAAAAAATTAAAACGGTTGTAACATAGCCGTTGCAGGCGCGTCTTCTCTTCAACAACGCGCCCAACAACACCTGTCAACACTTTATGAATTGGACCATCTTTCACGAACAGGTTTTTCCGATCCGGCATAAACTCTACCGATTTGCCCTGCGCATTACCGGTAGCGTGCATGAAGCCGAGGACGTCGTGCAGGAGGTGCTCGAAAAAGTGTGGAAATCCTCGCCCGATCACTCGGAAACGGTACAGAACTGGGAAGCGTGGTGCATGACCCTCACCCGCAACCGCTCGCTCGATAAAACCCGCAGCCAGTCGCTCCGCCGCACGGCCCCGCTGGACAACCTGAGCGAACGCAGAACGGATAACATTAGTCCGGCAGATGCCGCCGAAAACAGCGACCTGACGGAAAACATCAAAAAAATGATGCAACAACTGCCTGAGAAACAAAGACTTGTGATGCATCTGCGCGATATCGAGGAACTGACGTACGAGGAAGTGGCTGAAACGCTCGGCATCACGCTCGACCAGGTGAAAATCAACTTGCACCGGGCGCGCAAAACGATGCGAACGATGATAATTGAGCGGGAGAAGGTGATTAGGAGTTGATGAGGTTGATATTCAGCCACCCGAAGAATGCACAAATTCACCTTACCCCGAGCCGCCGAATATAAACCTTATAAACCTTATAAACCTTATAAACCCATAAACCCATAAACCCATAAACCCATAAACCCATAAACCCATAAACCCATAAACCATAAACTATCAACCACACCATGTTCCAACTCAAGCACATCGAAGCCTTGCTGGAGAAATACTGGGAAGGCGAGACCAGCCTCGAAGAAGAGCGCTTGCTGAAAGCGTACTTCGCTTCCGGAGAGGTAGATGCGGGCCTTCGCTCCTTCACCCCTTTCTTTCAGGTGTTGAAGGATGAACAGGCGGTTCAATTGCTCAAAAAACCCGTCATCGCCGACCTGCGGCCGCAGCAATACAACTGGAAACCCTGGCTGGCAGCAGCCTCGGTAGCGCTTCTGCTCGCCGCCGGTTTCTGGTGGATACACCGGCCCGTTACGATCGATCCATATGCGGTGCAACCGATTGAAACGCCTGCGCCGGCCACCCAACCCGAAACAACGGCCGTTCCGGAAACGCCGCAAGTGGCTATGGAAACACCGGCTTCTCCTGTTTCATCTGCCAAACGGAAAATGATTGCCAGACAAAAGCCCAACGCATCGCCACAACTGAACGAAGAAGAGGAAAAAGCCATGGAAGAAATCAAGGCTGCCCTCGCACTCGTGTCTTCCAAACTCAAAAAAGGCCGACAGGAAGCTGTGAAAGGCACCGAACACCTGGACAACATGGACCGGGTTTTCAAAAAGAAAAAAGAAGGAGAAGGTTAAAAAAACGTGTGTAGTGTATCGTTTTTGGTGTTTCGCCCCAAACACGATACACTACATACCAAACACCAAAATGATATCAGTTTTCAAACAAAAACAAAGTTGAGTCTATGAAAAAGCAATTGTTTCTTCTGCCCTTGTTCGTTCTGACGTTTGTCATGAACGCCTCCGCACAAAACGACGGGATCACGCGTTTCTTCAAACAATATGAAGACGACGAACGCTTCACGATGGTGTTCGTGAGCCCGAAAATGTTCCAGATGGTCGCCAAAATCGAAACCGACGACGAAGACTGGAACAACATCCGCGAAATCGTAAAAGACCTCGGCGGCCTGCGTGTACTCACGGCCGACAGTATTCAGGACGGCGTTGCGATGTACAAATCGGCGCTGGCGCGTGTTCCGCAAAATGAATACGCCGAACTGCTCACCGTTCGCGACGGCAAGGAAAACGTCCGGTTCTGGATCAAGGACAGCGGTAACATCATCGAGGAACTGCTACTGCTGGTCGGTTCGGAAAACGAATTCACCATGCTGAGTTTTGTCGGAAAAATCGACTTGGACAAAATTTCACAACTGTCCAAAACACTCGACATCGACGGCGCACAGCACCTGAGCAAAATCAAAAAATCCAAAGACAAGGAAAAAGAATAAATCCGTCCCTATGAAAACGCTCCTGATCAGTATCTGCCTGTTTTTTTTAGCCCAAACATTGCCCGCTCAGGATGGCTGGCTGTATTGGAAATACAAGGATTACGATGGAATGGCTTTTACCGTGCCCGGCTGGGTAGTCGATGCCGGGTCCTGGTTTCTGCCCGAAAAAGTAGAACGAAAACTGCTCCGTCGTGGCGTCGACAAGGTGCGCTTTATGCTCTTTGAAAATGAAGCAAACCCCGTCTCAGAACGTGATATGAAACGTTTCGCCCGCAAGGCCCACCGCCGCAACCTGGAAGACCTCGTAGTAGTACGCGACGGCAAAACCCATGTGCGGGTGATGGGAAAAGAACGGCGGAGTATCCTGCGCAAAGTGGTGGTGATGGTACACTCGCCCGAAGAATTTGTCTTCGTCAGCATCAAAGGCCACCTGCGCCTGAACGAAGTGAACCGCATCATCGAAAAATATGGTAAAGAAGGCAAGGACAAGGAGCACAAGCCATTGGTTCCGCCTGTCGTGAAAATACCGGTTTCCAGGATTTAAGTTTCAGCCTTCCCTCATGCGATAACAGGAAGAGCCGGCCGCCAATTGGTGGTCGGCTCTTTTTTTGATTCTGTTCGGCTTCGCCGCTCGTAGGAATAAAGGCAACGCGGATGGCGCGGATTTTTGCGGATTTACGCGGATTTCCTTCGGAGGGGGTGGCCGCAGGCCGGGGGAGGAAATCCGCAAAAATCCGTGTCATCCGTGATGCCATTATTCCTACGGGCGGCAAAGCCGAACTCAACTCATGACCAATCTGGTTACCTGCGATACGCATCGACAGTCCGGATCGTGCCGTCCGGATTATACGTCAGTTCGGTCACTTTCACATTGCGCAGGTGGGTTTTGCCCGACAACTGCACGTCGTGGTAGAAAAGCCACCATACTCCCTCAATTTCCATGATGGAGTGGTGGTTGGTCCAGCCCTGAACGGGTTTCAGGACAATTCCTTTATATGTAAACGGGCCGTACGGGCTGTCGCCGATGGCGTAGCAAATATTGTGGGTGTCGCCAGTGGAATAGGAAAAGTAGTATTTGCCGTTGTAGCGGTGCATCCAGGAGGCTTCGAAAAAACGTTTGTCGTTGTTGCCTTCCAGAAAAAGGTTGCCTTTTTCGTCCACGATCCGGATTTCTTTCACCGGTTCGGCAAAGGTTTTCATATCGGCGCCGAGTTTTGCCACCCGGGGTAAAATGGCCGTTTCTTCCGGCTTTTTCAGTTGGGCGCCGGCTTCGTAGTTGTTGCCCGGCCAGCGCTGCAATTGTCCGCCCCAGATACCACCGAAGTACATATAGTAACTGCCGTCGGTATCCTTGAATATGCACGGATCGATACTGTAACTACCTGAAATGGGCTGCGGCTCGGCCTGAAACGGGCCTTCCGGCTTTTTGCTCGTTGCAACGCCGATGCGGAACACGTCCTTTTTATCTTTCACCGGGAAATAGAGGTAATACGTACCGTCCTTGTAAGCGGCATCCGGCGCCCACAACTGTCGTCCTGCCCAGGGAATGTTTTTGATATCGAGCGCTACGCCGTGGTCTTTCACCTTTCCGCCGATCTTTTTCATAGACAGAATGTGGTAATCCTTCATATCGAAATGCCCGCCTTCGTCGTCTTCTTTTGCGCCCGATTCGATGTCGTGCGAAGGATAAATGTAAATGCGGCCGCCGAACAGGTGCGCCGACGGATCGGCCGTGTAGATGTGTGAAACGAGCGGTTGGGAAACGGGCTTTTGAACGGCGTCGGTTTGTGCGAAAAGCAGTGCCGATAGAAACAGGAGGCAGGTGGTACCGAGAAATTTGAGCATGTGTAAACGGTTATCAGTTATTAGTTATCAGTTATCCGTGTTGATAATCAAGCATTTGCACGTTTTTTTTTGGTGTCGCTAATCCGTCGTAAACCGTTTCAGGTCGGTCGTCATAAATGTCCATTCCGGCGTATCTAACTCGCCTTCAGATACCGTTCGATACCAGGGAGTTCCATCTGCATTCGCCGGGTTTTTCAGGATTTGTATTTCCTGCGCCGGCATATAACTCTGCGCCAGCAGAAACATCTTTTCCCCGGCATCATTTACAGCCATATCCACCACAATGACGGCATGACCGGGCGAGCCGCCCTGAATCAGCACGTCGCCTATTTCCATGTCGGAAAAAGCAACCGGTGTCAGTTCCCTGCTGAGCGATAACGTACCCGCATAGGTAAACACAAATTCCAAATATTGCCAAAAAACGGCGTACGAATCGGAAGCGGCGGCCGTTTGCACCCATTCGGTTTTGTTTCCCGTCACTTTTACACGACCGCCCTTACGCCAGCGGTCATAGTCCACACGAAAGCCGTTGGTCAGGTTGAAATGTATCTTTTTGTACTGCTTCGTTTTCCACAGGTATTCGGCGCGCAGGCGGATCACAGCGTCGGCGCATTGGTGCAGGTCTCTTTTGCCAATGGGCAGGTCGACGACGGCGACGTGGGCGGTTTGGTTGCGTTTTTGGCGGGAATCGTAGAGGAGGACCGGGCTGCCGGGCGGTTTGAGGGGGAGGTGGCGGAGGTGGGAAGCGAAGGAGGTGGGGGTGGCAGGGATTCGTTTGAAGCCGGGTGGTGGTGTGAAACGTTGGAAAAGAAGGGAATCCGAGGAGGATACTTGCAAGTCCGCAGGTGCTTGTGCATTTGGAAGGACCGGCTGGAAACAGGAGCGAAAAAACAGGAAGAAAAGGAGGAGGGTTTTCATGGGGTGATAACGTTGGGCGGTGAATTTTGTGTTGCGTAAAACGTTTACTAAACTTTTAGAAGTTTTAGTAAACGTGCTCCAATCCGGAACCCTTTATCCGGCATCAGGGATATAAAAAGGTGTAAAAACGGAGTAGCAAAAGAATCACTTCAAAGAAAATTACACCTGAGTATAACCCCAATAATGAGTAGGGTAAAGAAAGTTGTCACAGTATTTCAAATACAGTTATTTGGTTACATTTCAGGATTTTAGCGGCTTTGGGCTTGCACATATATTTATTTTTTACCCTATATTTGTTTTCCTTTTTTGGGTTGGGAGCGCATCCCCGGTAATCCTGTGTAATCATTTAACACACTTCATATTATGAACAATCAAATTGAAATTTACAAAAGCCCCGATGGGGCAACTCAGGTTCAGGTAACTTTTGAGGAAGAAACAGTATGGCTATCACAAAAAATGATGGCACATCTTTTTGACAAAGATTCAGATACCGTTGGCCTGCACCTGAAAAACATTTTTTCAGAAGGTGAACTTGATGAAACAGCAACTACCGAGTTTTTCTCGGTAGTTCAAATTGAGGGCAAGCGGCAAGTAAAACGGGAGATTAAATATTACAATCTTGATGCCATCATCTCTGTCGGTTACCGGGTAAACTCAAAACGCGGTACCCAGTTCCGCCAGTGGGCCACCCAACGCCTCAAAGACTACCTCATTCAGGGCTATGCCATTAACGAAAAGCGCCTGGCAGAAAAGCAAATGCACCTCGAAACCCTCAAAACGGGTATTCGCATTGTAAGCCGCGCCATCGAAGAGCAGGCACAGAGTACGGACAATGAAAGTCTGACGCTCTTTGCGGCGGGCCTGGAAATGCTCGATGATTACGACCACGAAGCACTGGACATCAAGGGAAAAACCCTGCGCGAAGCCGTTTTGCCTTCCGTAGCGGAATACCTGGAAGTGGTGGCAAGTATGCGCTCGGTGTTTTCCTCCGATGTGTTTGCAAAACCCAAAGACCACAGTTTTGATAGTTCGGTGGCTCAAATCGGCCAAAGTTTCGGCGGACAGGAATTGTATCCCAGTCTTGAAGAAAAAGCGGCTACCCTACTTTATCTGATTATCAAAAACCACGGCTTTGTGGATGGGAACAAACGAATAGGCGCTGCCTGTTTTCTCTACTTTCTGGAGAAAAACGATATATTGTTTAATGAGCACCACCAGGCCATTATCAGCAACAAAGCCCTGGCTACGCTGACGCTTTTCGTAGCAGCCAGCAAAGCCCAAGAAATGGAAACGGTGCGGAAATTGATCATCAGCATACTAAATAGGACATGAACAAAACGCAGGAAAACCCACTTTCCATCGTCTAAGCAAAATTGCCGGGTCAATCCACCCGGCATTTAACTTAAATCTATAGATGACGAGGTTCCTTCTCTTGCTGCTTTTTCCAACATTCGCTTTCGCTCAAAACAACACACAAAATATTCGCGGGATGGTAACGGACAAATTATCCCAGACACCGTTAATCGGTGCGTCCGTTCAAATTTCTTCTTTACAAAAAGGCGCCAACTCGGATACACTGGGGCGTTACATGATCTCTAATATTTCCCCCGACCGGTACAGCATACAAGTCTCCTACATCGGCTACAAAAGCGTGACCATCCCGAATGTCGTGGTTACTTCCGGCAAAGAGGTGATCGTGGATATTGCGCTGGAAGAAGCGTTCAGCAAACTCAACGAAGTGGTAGTGAAAGCAACTACCAAAGACGGCACCATCAATAAAATGGCAAGTGTGAGCGCCCGAACTTTTTCCATGGAAGAGGTCAACCGTTATGCGGGCGGCAGAAGCGACCCTGCACGACTGGCTGCCAACTTCGCGGGCGTGAGCGCGCCGGACGACAGTAGAAACGACATCGTGATCCGGGGTAATTCGCCCGTCGGTGTGCTGTGGCGTATCGACGGCATGAACGTTACCAACCCCAACCATTTCGCATCAGTAGGCACGACGGGCGGCGCCGTAAGCGCCCTCAATACCAACCTTCTGAAAAGTTCCGATTTTTTCACCTCGGCTTTCCCGGCCGAATACGGCAATGCGACTGCCGGCGTGTTCGACCTGGGATTTAGAAACGGTAACAACCAGAAAAGGGAAACAACCGTGCAGGTGGGTGTCATCACCGGGCTGGAAGCCACTACGGAAGGCCCTATCAACAAAAACAAAGGCTCTTCCTACCTGGCCGGTTACCGCTACGCACTGGCGGGTGTGGCGCAGGCAGTCGGCATCGATATCGGCACCACCGCTACCCCATCCTACCAGGATTTTTCCTTTAAAATCAATAGCGGCACTTCGAAACTGGGCAAATTTTCCATGTTCGGCATTCTGGCTACCAGCACGATCAACATTGGCGGCGGCAGTTCAAATACTTTATACGGCAATGGAAACGATGTCGATTTCGCCAGTAAAATCGGCATTGTGGGTGTCAACCATTTCAAACAAATCAATAAAAAATCCTACCTGAGTTCCACGATCGGGATCAATTATTCCGCCACCGACCAGACGGGATATGCGACGGACAGGCAAACGGAAACCGATTTTATCAAAGAAGAAAGCAACGTTGCCAAAACGAGTATTAATTTGAGCAGCACTTACAACTCGAAAATAAACTCCAGGTTGTTTTTCAAAGCGGGTATTCAGGATGAAATCATCGGACTGGATTTGTATTACAGAACGAAAGAAAATATCAGCCAGGATTACAGGCAAATATGGGATTACAACAGCAGCACCAATCTGGCGCAGGCGTTCGCTCATCTGAAATACAGCGCTACGGAAAAACTGACCCTGAATGCGGGCCTTCATTCGCAATTTTTTGCCCTGAACAATTCCTATTCCGTGGAGCCCCGGCTGGGCGCGATTTACAACCTTACCCGCAACAGCAGTTTCAACTTCGGTTATGGTTTACACACGCAAATGCAGCCCATCAATGTTTATTTTTTACAAAGCACGGATGCTGCCGGGAACACCGTTTACAACAACAAAAATCTCGATTTCACCACCAGCCATCACTTTGTTTTGGGATATAATATTCAGCCGTTCAGCGACTGGCGCATCAAAGCGGAAACCTATTACCAGTCGATTGGAAACGTACCTGTCAATACTTTTTCGAGCAGTTACTCTATGCTGAATACAGGTGCGACTTTTAAAACGGATCTGGAAGACAACCTCACCAACAGTGGCACCGGAAAAAACTACGGCGTGGAACTGACCGTCGAGAAGTTTTTCAGCAACGGGTATTACGGCCTGTTTACGTCTTCATTGTATCATTCGAAATACACCGGTAGCGACGGCGTGGAACGGAATACCGCGTTTAACGGCAAATATGTGTTCAATGTGCTGGCCGGCAAGGAATGGAAAGCGGGGAAGGCCAAACGAAACAAGATATCGGCTGACCTGAAATTCACCAACGCCGGCGGCCGGGCCTACACGCCCATCGATCTGGAGGCGTCCAATGCACTGGGGCGCGAACAACTTTCCACGGATGCCTATTCGGATTTTTATGAAAACTACTACCGCCTGGATGTAAAAGCGGGTTTTACGCTGAACAGTAGCAAACGTAAAATTGCGCAGACTTTTTCGCTGGATTTACAAAACGTGACCAACCACAACAATGTGTTTTCCCAGAGTTACGACGAAAGAAATCAAAGTATAAGCACTACTTATCAACTGGGCTTTTTCCCGAATTTTATTTACAAATTGCAGTTTTAGCGGGAACCTAAACCACGAGGTTGTTTTGAGCGTCATCGGGGTCCGAAACCCAGGGCAAACGCATCAAAATTTGACTAATTTTGTTGAAAAATCCGTTCTGCGGCCGGTCATGAAATCGTGCTGTACTGTTCTTTTCCTTGATGAAAAAGAACCAAAAAATCAAGGCTGTATTCAAATCCTGCGATTTTGCTACCCTTCCCGTCGGGTTCGCACCCAAACTCGCCCCGCCTTCGGCGGGCTCAAACATGGGTGCTCTCTGCCGACTCCAAGGGCGCAAAATCGGAATTTGAATAAGGCCGTTCACACACAACCTTGGCAAATACGCTCATTTTCAAATTTTGGCATTTGTTTTTGGGGTGTGATATCCCAAACAAGGTCGTTTTGATGCGTTTGCCTTAGTCCGGAACCGCGTCGTCGGGGTTCGGAACCGCGTCGTTTAGGTCGGAAATCTAAACGGCGCGGTTGTTTTGAGCGTCATCGGGGTCCGGAACAGGTTCCGAACCCTTACACGGCCCGAAGCATCCATGTAGCATGGATTTTGGGTGGCGGTTGCTTGCTATTGCGCACCTCTTCCGGCAAAAACCTGATCAGGTGCGGCAGCACGCTCAAATTCTGGTAGTCCGGCACGGCTTCCTGCATTACTTCAAAACCCTGCTCTTCGAAAAAGGCCCGTGCGGCATCATAACTTTCAAATTTATTGTCTTCTACGTTATGCTGTTCCATGAAGGCCGACTCGCTTTTACTGTGTGGCAAAGTCGTTTCTGTAGTGCGTTTCGGATACACGTCTGCTGTGATCCAGCAACCTCCGCGTTGCTTCAGGGTTTGACGGATCGTTTTGCACAACTGCCTTTTTTCGTCCAGGTTCAGGTACATCAACAGCCCTTCATTTACCATCACCAAAGGGCCGTCGTCAAACCTGTCCGTCACCCGCTTAAAGGCTTCTTCATCGAGTACATTCAACGATTGTAGTTCAAATTTGCCTTTTGCCGCATTCTCCAGGTTCAATTGGAGAATCATATCCTGCTTTACCTCCATCACGCCCGGCAGGTCCGTATCGATATAGTGTATCCCGGCATCGTGAACGCAGAGGTCGAGGCCGCGCAGGGAGTAACCCGACGATAATTCGAGTATGTTTTTATGGTTCGTCTGCTGCAACAACTGGTCGATGCTCCAGTAGCGGCTTTCAAAATGCATCACCCGGATCCAGAACCAGAAGTCTTTGTTGTCGAAGTCCAGGTCGAATGCCTCCGGGCCCTGCATGAGGGCGGCCGTTTGCTTGGCGTACGGGATGTTGGTATAGCCCTTCATCAGCAAAAGCGATTTGGCGGATGGGCTGACGCTGCTGAAGTCTTTCTGATCTTGTGGCATGTTGTAATTCATGGGTTTAACAGTACAAAAATACACGTTATCTTGCTTTTTTTGCTCTGTCCCGGCCTCAGGGTCTACCTTTGTGCCATGCAAAACAGGTCCTTATTCAAGCGCTTTGCGAATCGGTTGCCCGTGTACCTTCGGTTTTTGCGCAGGTATTCCGTGCGGCTCATGGAGCTTTTGCAAACCCGTTTCAGATCCAAGCAGGCGCGGGATATTTTTATGCAATCCGTTGTCGTGGATTTACGATAAATTTAAACACGACTATTTGAAATTGGTAAAGGCCAGGGAAGCACAGGTTTAGATCACCTGCAAGAATAAGAAAACTGATTATCGGTATATCCAACAAGACCTAACGGAAATGGAAAACCAATTTACATTCAACACCGAAGTTACCACCCTACTGGATAACCTGAACCTTCCGCTCAGAGCAGAAATCGACCAATTACGGCAACTCGTCCTTACCGCCGATAGCCGCCTGTCGGAAAACATCAAATGGAACGGCCCCAATTATTCCATTGACCAGGAAGACCGCATCACCATGCGCGTTCAGCAATCCAAAATGATTCAGATGATTTTCCATCGGGGCGCCAAAGTAAAAGTACAACCCGCTGATAAACTCATCCAGGATGCACCAGGGCTGCTGATCTGGAAGGAAAACGACCGGGCGGTCGCGACTTTTAAAAATATGACGGAAATTGAAGCCACCAGAGCCGATTTGATCATCCTCATTCAGGACTGGATTCGTGCCGCAGCGGTATAACCCTGACCAGAAGCCGAACAACGTACATTTGAACCGGCGGATGTGTCGTATGCCACGTCGCTCCTCTTTAAACAACGTCCTTTCCAAGGTTCTGTACCATTTCATATTTTGGCTTTTCGGTACCAAAAAGCAGATAAATGCATAGACCGAACTGGGGTTCGGTCGTACATAAAAAAAGCGGCCTGACGTCCCACACGTCAAGACCGCTACCA
>Ga0209717_1001892_pt1 | contig 21309 bp, 20 predicted proteins | sample AD_UKC048_MetaG_FD_184418 | JGI IMG/M metagenome (GOLD analysis project Ga0209717, IMG submission 184418) | Active sludge microbial communities of municipal wastewater-treating anaerobic digesters from USA - AD_UKC048_MetaG (SPAdes) (version 2) | ecosystem: Engineered > Bioreactor > Anaerobic >... | reverse complement strand
GCAAAACCGAGTATAAATAACCACCCCACTATCTCAAAAAAAATCGTTCTACGGTGCAATTTTTTTAGTACAGCAATGTCTTCTGGGCTTAGTTTTTTTTTCATTGATTAAAACATTATGGGTTGTAGAATTACCCTACAAGTCTATTGTCATTTGTTATATGAATCAAGTAGTGAGCAATGTTGTTCACCCTAAATTTTGCTTGATTTGTCTAAAAACAGGAGATAATGAAGGAAAGTGGGCCCATTGAACTTCAAAAATCAAGCCTCAAAACAACTCCGCTTGCACCCCGCTACTTTCCACTTCCGGCACCTCATTCAGCACATTCTTGCGCGGAATGGTGGGCAAAATCCGCTTGATCAAGCGCAATCTCTTGCTGTACACCTGACGGTTTTCATCGTAAATGCCGTAGTGGTCGACCTTGTCGATGCGCACGCCGCCGAAGCAGTGGATGATTTTGCTATCGGGCATCAGGATGCCAACGTGGCTGATGCGATTTTGGCTGTTTTCAAAAAAAGCCAGGTCGCCGGGTTGAGCGTTTTCGATAAAATCGATGGTATCGCCGATTTCGATTTGGGCGGAGGCTTCGCGGGGGACTTTAAATCCTGCCATTTGAAACACCATTTGTACCAGGCCCGGGCTATCCATGCCAAAGGGAGAACGGCCACCCCACAAAAAAGGCGTATTCAAATAGCGTTTGGCCAATTTGAGGATAAAATCGGCGCTGGGATGGAAATCTCCCGGAACAACGGCTTGACCACTAAAAGTATAATACACCTCCCCCAAACGAAAGCGAATGCCATCAAACTCGGGCAAACGCGCGCCCATTGTGATGGGAATAAAATGATCGACCCCCATGACGGGTTGCATCAACTCCAGGCTGTAGGCATAATGAGCGTTGAAGCGTTCAAACTCTGAAGGGGTGATGGCTTTGAGTTGGTTGCTCTCCACCCAACCGATGAAATTGTCACAGGAAGCGCGAATTTTGCACCATTGTTTGCCCTTTTCTTCCAATACTTCTACCGTCTCTCCAAAGAGCAATTGAGAACTCATCTCACTGCGTTGAGAGGGGGTGTGCCGTACGGGTACCACACTGAGGGGGCAGATGCCCAAATGAATGTGTCGTTTGCTTTCCAAAGAAAAGGTATTGATCGTAGAGACGCGATGCATTGCGTCTCTACATGATTGTCAAAAATAATAAAAACTTCTGAATACCGTTGTGAATGTGGATTACTATAGAAATAAACCGCGGCTAATCGGTACTTTTGCACCCAACTTATCAGACTTGTTGCGACGGGAGACTGCTTGGCTCAAAAATGGTCTTTTTTCCCTGCTTTTCGTTTATTTTATCGTCCGTAGCGCTGCTACGTACTCAAAAATAAGCCTCAATCAGGAAAAAAATCCCTTATTTTTGACCTCAAGCGCTCCCGTCGCAACAAGTCTATTCAAAGAATATTCCTATGCGAAAACACTACGGTATCACTGTTCTGGCACTGTTGTTGACCATCCTAAGCATTCAAGCGCAGGACACCCACTTTTCCCAGTTTTATGCATCCCCTTTGTACCTCAATCCCGGACTTACTGGTGCTTTTGACGGCAAATACCGAATCTCGACCATCTACCGCGATCAGGGACGCAATCTACTGGATGAACCCTATACGACTTTTTCGGCAGCGGCTGATTTTCGCATCGATGTGGGTAAAAACCCCAAAAGCTCTCGCGATGCAGCAGGCTTGGGCATGATCTTTCTGAACGACCGCAGTTCCTCGGTCAACTTTTATACCAATACCATTGCCCTTTCGGGTGCATACCACAAATCGCTCACCCGCTATGGCGATCAGTTCCTTTCGCTGGGGGTGCAATTTGGCATTGGCCAGCGCAACATCAACTACGAGAACCTGACTTTTGAGGATCAGTTCAATGGCCAGGACGGGTTTACCGACCCCACCGCAGAGGTTTATCCTTTCAACAATTTTGGGTATGGCGACATTGCGGTAGGGCTCAACTATACCTACTCGCCGGGCGATAAGCTGGCTATTTTTGCCGGAGCGGCCATGCACCACGTGCTTGAACCACAGATCAGTTTTTACGCTCGGGAAGAAGTTGAAGAGCGGCGCAACGACAACCAGTTGTTTCGCAAATATTCGGCTTACGTCAATTTGCAGTACCCCATCAACAATCGGGTGCAGTTTTCCCCCCGGATATTGGGGTATATACAGGGTCCACACTTGACCGTGAATGCTGGAGGCAATTTCCGCTTTTTACTGGATGACATTGCCGGAACGGCACTACACCTGGGAGGCTGGGTTCGCCCCGTGCGCAATTTCACCAACAAATTCACGCCCGATGCCGTGATCCTGATGACCGGAATTGAATACAGCAACTTCCTGATTGGTGTCAGCTATGATGCGCGTTTGGGTAATTTGGCTACTTCGGGGCGGCGCTTGGGAGCACTGGAGATTTCCCTGGCCTTTTTAGGGAATTATGACAACGAGACGGTGTTGTGTCCGAAATTTTAAGCAAAGTTGAGAAGTTGAGGCTACCGCGAGCGATTTTGACAACCCAAGCGACACAGTAATTCTTTTGTCAAAATTGCTTATACGTCGCTCGCGGTAGCCTCAACTTCTCACCCCCTCAACCTCTCAACTTAAAACGGTACATTCTCCACAATCTCCAATCCATACCCGATCAAGCCCACTCTACGCCGGGGATGATTGGTGAGCAGCCGCAACTTACACACCCCCAGGTCGCGCAAAATCTGCGCCCCTACCCCAAAATCGCGTTGGGTCATTACCGTGGGTATTTTCATTTCTTTGCCTTGTTCCTGTTGTAATTTAAGCTGTTGCAATGCCGCGAGCAATGCCGCATCGCCTTTTTCAGACTGGCGCATGAATAGCACCAAACCTTTGCCCTCCTTTTGAATGGCTTCAATTGCCTGGCGGTGGTGAAGTGCCTGATCATCAAACAAATTACCAATGATGTCTCCAGCTTCGGATGAAGAGTGAACCCGAACCAAGACCGGTTCATCCTGCTCCCAGTTGCCGTGTTTGAACGCCAAATGGACATCGCCACCCGGTATTTGTTCAAAAGCAATAATCTCGAAATCACCAAAACGGGTGGGCAAATGTACCGAAGCAGCCCGCTTCACCAGGCGCTCTGTTTGCATCCGGTAAGCCACCAGGTCATCGATCGAAATGATTTTCAACCCAAAACGTTCGGCAATCTTGAGCAGTTGGGGCAAACGCGCCATCGTTCCATCTTCGTTCAGCACTTCAACCAGTACCCCGGCCGGATACAACCCAGCCATCCGCGCTAAATCAATGGCCGCCTCGGTATGGCCAGTGCGGCGCAGAACGCCTCCCTGCTTGGCCCGTAAAGGAAAAATGTGCCCCGGACGGGCAAAATCAGTGCTCTGAGTCGCGGGGTTCACCAAAGCCCGGATACCTGTAGCCCGATCATAGGCCGAAATTCCCGTGGTACAACCCTGGCCGATCAAATCGATGGATACCGTAAAAGCGGTCTCGTGCAAAGCCGTATTGGAAGAGACCATCATCGGCAAATCAAGCTCATCGGCGCGGCGTTCATCGATGGGGGTACAAATCAGTCCCCGCCCATGCGTCGCCATGAAGTTGATGATTTCCGGCGTTACCGTTTCCGCGGCACAAATAAAATCGCCTTCGTTTTCACGGTCTTCATCATCCACGACAATGATGACTTCTCCGTTGCGGATGGCCGTGATGGCTTCTTCAACGGTGTTGAGTTGAATGGTATCTATGGTCTGCGTTTCCATGTTGCGTTGGGTGTTTAAAATCCAATTTTCCCTTTTTCCCCTTTTTGCAAGGCCTGCTTCAAGGCGGCCATCCGAATGGCGGTAACGCCAGCCTCAATTCCTTTGTTGCCGTGTTTGCCACCCGCACGATCCAGTGCCTGTTGTTCGTCATTGGGGGTCAATACCCCAAAAATGCAGGGAATATTGGTTGCGACACCCAGGTTGGTCAATCCCAGGGCCACACTGTTGTTGATGTACTCGTTGTGGTTGGTTTCTCCTTTGATGACACAACCAATGGCGATGATGGCGTCCAGTTTGTGGGCACCAGCCAATAAACGAGCACCCGCAGGCAACTCAAATGACCCGGGTACCTGGATCATGTGGATGTTTTCTTCTTTTGCCCCGTGTTTGAGCAAAGTATCCAAACATCCCTGGTACAAAGCGTGGGTAATCTGGGCATTCCAATCGGCTACTACAATGCCAAAACGCAGGTCTGCGGCGGAAGGCAGGGTAGTTTCGTCGTATTGAGATAAGTTTTTGAGGGCGCTGGCCATTCTTGTCAGGTTTAAAGTTGAGAAGTTGAGAAGTTGAGAAGTTGAGAAGTTGAGAAGTTGAGAAGTTGAGAAGTTGAGAAGTTGAGAAGTTGAGAAGTTGCAGCGACAATGTCGTTTGCGGTAGCCTCAACCTTCTCAACCTCCTCAACTTCTCAACTAAAAAAAGGTAAGAAAGCCACCTAGCCTCCTTACCTTTCCACAAACAAAGTGACCCTTGGAAAAGATTATTTTCCTTCAAAATAGATCAAATATTTTTCAGCATCCTGGCCTTCCGGGGCACTTGGATACTCATCTTTCAAGGTCTGGTAGTGTTCACGCGCAGTAGCATAATCCTTCTCCATTTCGGCCAGCATCGCCAGACGCTTGAGGTAAAAAGGAGTGAGCATGTCATTCTTAACGCCACTTACGGCTTTTTTGTAGTAGCTCTTTGCTTGAGCAAAGTCTTTAAGCTCTGAATACGCATCGCCTAGTGCACCATTTTTCATGATGGGCATTATCGCGCCTTTTGCACTAAAGTCCTTCAGGTAACTGATGGCTGCTTCGTATTTGCCCAGATTCAACAAACAAACCCCCGAGTAGTAATTCGCCAGGTTTGCGGCTGGAGTGCCCGGAAAATCTTCAATGATTTTGGGAAAGCCTTTGAAACCGCCGGGTAAGGTAGTCAACATGGCTACCGCAAAAGAGTCGCGCTCGAACAAACGTTCAGCTTGACGCATTTGCTCAACAGCGTCTTTTTGCTGTGAATTCACGTACAATTTCCACGCAATCACCCCTATTATCAGGGCCAAAACGGCACCGCCTGCAATCATCAAAGGTTTACGAAAACGATTTAACGTGTCCTGTGCACGGTCGCGTACCTCTACAATGTCCACTAAAACTTCGTCTTCTGGCCGAGTAGCAGCCTTGGGAGAAGCGACCTTACGCACCTGTCTTCCTTTTGCCATTTTCTATATAAGTTAGCTGGTTATCTCTCGGCGCAGGTTTGGGTTGTGGTTTTGCAAGCAAAAATGAGCGAGCTGAGCATCCAAACATGCGCTTCGGGACGCAAAAATAAATAAAGTTTTGTTTCCCCCCCATTTAAGGAACGAGAAAAAAAATAATTGCACGTTTTGCCTGGCTCTTTTGAGCTTACTCTTCCTATCTTTTTCGTTAAATAGGCCTGCTATTCGCCTCAAAAGATAGTCGATTAAGCTCAACATAGCGGCGTCAAAATCGCGCACTTATTTATTTCTCGTTCCTAGGACAAAAAAATACGGCGGTAACCAAATTGGTACCGCCGTATCCTTTGGGAGCAGCATTATTCGTACAACTCAATACTTGATGTACGGATAGTCCGTGTCGGTATAATTGTCGGTAAACAGTTCCGAAGCATCGGGATAGGGAGAGTCTTCTGCGAACTGAACCGCGTCCTCAATCTCCGCTTTAATCTTATCCTTGATGGCTTGAATTTCTTCTACCGTCGCAATTTTTCCAGAAATAATTTTGTCCTCGGTTACTTTGATCGGGTCACGATCCTGATAAGCTTGAACCTCTTCTTTGGTGCGGTATTTGGCCGGGTCGGAAACCGAGTGACCTTTATAGCGGTAAGTGCGAATTTCCAGGAAATATGGCCCTTTGCCTGCGCGGATGTGCTCAGCGGCACGGGAAATGGCTTCGTGTACCGATTCTGGGCTCATGCCGTCTACCGACTCACTGGGCATTTCGAAGCTGAGCCCGATTTTCCATAGCTCTTCGACGTTGGAAGTCCGCTCTACCGAAGTACCCATGGCATAACCGTTGTTTTCAACGATGTACAACACGGGCAATTTCCAGGTCATGGCCATGTTGAATGACTCGTACAAAGCCCCTTGCCGCGATGCTCCGTCGCCAAACATGGTGACACAAAAGTTTTGGGTGCCTTTGTATTTTTCGGCAAAACCAATCCCGGTACCGATTGGAATTTGAGCCCCTACAATCCCGTTGCCTCCGAAATATTTGTTGCGGGCATCGAAAAAGTGCATAGAGCCTCCTTTACCTTTGACAATACCGGTAGCTTTACCGTACAGTTCGGCCATGGCTTCCCGGGAAGTCACGCCTCTACCCAGGGCAATCCCGTGCTGGCGATACGCCGTAACAATGCCATCCTGCTTGGTGATGGCCGATTCAATGCCGGCAGCAATGGCTTCCTGGCCAATGTACACGTGACAGAAACCGCGAATCTTTTGCTGTCCATACATCATCAGCGCACGTTCTTCAAAACGGCGGATGCGCAGCATCAACTCATACCAAAAAAGGTACTGCTCTTTGCTGTAGGTAACCTGATTGCTGCGTTTTTTTGCTGATGCTTTCTTTTCTACAACCGAATCCATGTGCACTGTATGTTTTAGCGAATCTTCGCTATGTTTATTGAATAGTCGAGCGAAAGATAAGGCAAATATATATTTTCAAAGGAAAGTTGAAAAGTTTAAAAATTGAAAAGTTGAAAAGAGGGATACCAACTATCTGTAGTTCTCCTTTCAACTTTGAAACGCTTCAACTCTTCAACTTTTTATTTTACCTTCAACGCCCGAATTGGAATAAAGTTGACAATGTTGAGAAGTTGAGGAGTTGAGGAGTTAAGGCTACCGCGAGCGACTTAGACGCTGGCTACCCTCAACTTCTCAACCTCTCAACTCCTCAACAGCAATTCCATGCTTCATGTATCTCGAACGCATTGCTTTAGCTAATTTTAAAAATTACGAAAATCAAAAACTTGACTGCTCTCCCCGGCTCAATTGTCTGGTAGGCAACAATGGCATGGGCAAAACCAACCTGCTCGATGCCATTTATTACCTGTGTATGGCCAAAAGCCATTTCAATTTAACGGACAATGCCATTGCCCGGCACAATGAGGCGTTTTTCCGTTTGGAAGGTCACTTTATCCTGCACGGCAAAAAAGAGAAGATTGTCGCCAAGGTCATGCCCCGCAAACTCAAAGAACTGGAGCGCAACGATGTCGCTTACGCCAAACTGGCCGAGCACATCGGCTTGCTGCCCGTGGTGTTCATCGGCCCCGATGACATTCAACTCATCCGGGAAGGAAGCGAAGAGCGTCGCCGTTTTTTGGACAACACCCTCTCGCAACTGGACCAGCGCTACCTCTACGAACTAATTGCCTACAATAAGGTGTTGCACCAACGCAACGCGCTACTCAAAAACCTGGCCGAGCGCAGTGGCGGCAACCTGAGCTTGCTGGATGTGTACGACGAGCAGTTGATCGACCCCGCGCTTTACGTCTTGGAGCAAAGGGCAAAATTCGCGCAAAAATTCACGGCTATTTTTCAATCCACCCACCAGTACATCTCTGGCCGGGGGGAAGCAGTTCAACTCGCCTACGAATCCCAATTGCTGGAAAATGACCTGGGAGACTTGCTGGCCAGCAGTCGACAAAGAGACCTAGCCTTGCAACGCACCACCAAAGGCATCCACCGCGATGACCTGGTGTTTAGCCTGGGCGAACATCCCCTGAAAAAATTCGGCTCGCAAGGGCAGCTCAAGTCTTTTTTGCTGGCGCTTAAACTGGCGCAGTACGAAATGCTGCGGCAAAACAAAGCGGTGTCGCCCATTTTATTGCTCGATGACTTGTTTGATAAGCTGGATGCCCAACGCGTCACGCATCTGCTGCGCTTGCTTACGGAGGGGCAGTTTGGGCAGATTTTTATTACGGATACGCACGAGACACGGATTGCCGAGATTGTGGCGCAGTTTGGGGTAGAGTATCGGAGTTTTGTCGTGACGGAAGGGAAGATTGGGTAAAACCTATGCATGAGGGTTGGAATCGGATCAAACGCCCGATTAATGATTTGAAAATTTAATGGGTTGATCCTTTGTCAAATATAAACTCGACTAAGAATATGAAAATAGGCATATTTCAGGATGTTCATGCGAACTTGCCAGCCCTAAAAAAAGCAATCGAAATATTTAGAATTAATGATTGTGGAAAAATATTTCATGTAGGTGATTTAATTGGAATAGGGCCATACCCCAAAGAATGTTTAGAACTATCTTTATCCATAAAAGAAGCTGAAGTAAGAATTGGTATTCTGAAAATATCAGATGCTGAATTAAATTTAGATAAACTTTCCGTGCCATATGATGATAATGATTTGATGGAGGAATTTGAAATTAGACAAGTGCCCACACGGGAATTTATAAAGAAACATTTCATCACAAGAAATCATTAAGCCAACATACCCACAATCACTTCCTATGGAAAAACTAAAAAAACATTTCGAGTCCATCGGTTTTACAGGGGAAAGTTTAGAGAAAATTCTTGAGTCGTTCATTGTGATCGAGTTCAAAAAGAACGATTTTGTCGTCGAAGAAGGAAAGGTTGCCAAATACATCGGCTTTGTCGAAAGCGGGATGTTTCAGTATTATGTCATGCTGGATGGCGAAGAAAAAACCACCTATATTAACATCGAAAACACCTTCCTCTCCTCGGTTTTGAGTTTTGTGAGCCAACAGCCATCGCAGGAGAACATCCGCGCTTTGACCGACGGGAAACTCAGCCTGATCAGCCGCTCAAACCTCAAAAAATTAGTCGCTGAAGTACCCGGTTTCAAGGATTTCTACATTGCCCTTTTGGAGCACACCGTCTGCGGCATCGATGCCAGCCGCCACGATTTGATCGTGCTCAGTGCCGAGGAGCGGTACGCGAAAATGCTCCGTGAAGAGCCGCACCTTTTGCAGCAAATCCCCTTGCATTACCTGGCCTCCATGCTCGGCGTAACGCCTCGCCACCTCAGCCGAATCCGCGGACAAGTCCGTTAATAGCCTGTTTGACCCAACAAAATCGCATCAAACAGCCTCTAAGGAACGGTTTCAAAATAAAGTAACAATTTGACTGGACTCTTTTTTGATTTTGCTGCGTTGCTCCTCAGTTGCATAGTTCACTATGCGCCTTCCTCGCGCCTTGCTAAATCAAAAAACAGCCGACTCAATTTTGTTACTTTATTCTGAACCCGTTCCTAAAATCATTTCTGGACATTTGTCTAGTAGTCTCGGCTTGCACTTACCCCATCTTTGCATCGTCAACAAAAACAATGACGAGTATGCAAAACAAAAATCACCTTTCACTTTTAGTCCTTGGTTTATCCATGACTTTCAGCTCCTGCGGCCTCCATCCAGAGGCATGGACACCAGCCCCCAAACCAATGTTCGCAGCCGAAACCGCCTTGAACGAAAAACTCTCGACGGCGGAAAAAATCGCCCTTGATGGCTGGTGCGGGCCTGAGGACATCGTTTTTGATGGGGCAGGAAATCTGTTCTGCGGTGTTCACGCCAAAAACGATTTCGCCGATGGTCGGATTTTGAAAATTGCCCCGACTGGTCAGGCTGAAGTTTTTTACGATGCCCGGTCCTGGGTCGCGGGTTTGCACTTTGATCCCAACGGCAATCTCGTCGCGTTGAGTCACCGGGAAGGGCTGATCAGCATCAGCCCCGACAAAAAAGCGACCGTTTTGGCCAACAAAGATGAAAACGGGAAGCCATTTCTTATCCCAAATGGTTTGGACATTGCTGCGGACGGAAAAATCTATTTCTCCAACACCTCCGAAATTTCGGCCTACAACATCAAGTACGGTAGGAAAGTGATTTTGGAACAGCGGCCAATCGGCGGCCTGTACTGTTTCGACCCAAAAACGAACCATGTAAAGACCCTCATTCAGGGCACTTTTTTCGGCAACGGCGTAGTGCTCTCGCAGGACGAGCGCTTTGTTTTGATGGTCGAAACTTCGAGGTATCGAGTGCTGAGATATTGGCTAAAAGGCGACAAAACCGGACAGACTGAAATCTTCATGGACAATCTCCCCGGTTTTCCCAACGGGATTTCCATCCGCGAAGACGGTAGTTTTTGGCTCGGGTTTTCCACCAAAAGGAACGACGCCCTGGACAAAATCCATCCGAAGAAGGGCATGAAAAAGTTGGTATACGCCTTGCCCAATTTCATGCAGCCGAAGGCCGAAAAATTCGGCATGGTGATGAACGTCTCACCAGAAGGCAAAATCCTCCAAACATTTTTCGACACAACTGGCAGCACCATGCCAGAGGCGGGCGCCGTCAAAGAGCATCAAGGCTACCTGTATCTGGGCGGCGATGTCGTGCCGCATATCGGCAAGTACAAATTGGCGGGCAACTAAGCCGCCATCCTCTTCAAGCGTTTTTCACAATTTAATTCAACAATAAGATGAAATTCAATCAATTGGCCACAATGGCCCTGCTATTCCTATGCACCAGCGCTTTCTCGCAAAGCCACTTTTCAAAAAACGAAATCAGCGTGAACGGCTTCCGCAACCCATCCATCGGACTGGAATACCGGTACAAAAACGTGTCCGTCCATGGCGGGTACTACATCACCGCGCTGGAATCGGGCATCACCACCAAGTTCATCAAAGTCGGCCTGACCGGCTGGTTTTTGCCCATCGGAAAAAAGGAAAACCCATCCTCGTTTTATGCGGGCGCATCCTATTTGCGCGGCATCAATCTGGACTACGACAAAGAGAATGCGCTGGGCCTGGAAGCGGGTTTCCGCTGGATGGTCTGGAAAGGGCTCAACCTCCGGATTGGCGCGATTGCGCTGGTGTCGAAGGGACATGAGACTCGAATCAACCCCACCCCGGGCATCAGCTATTCCTTTTCCTTTTAAAAAACTAGGGAGTGTCTCCCGCCCGGTTTTGCATCATGTTAAAAAACGAGGCAAAACCAGGCGGGCAGCGATTCTTCAAAATGCTACAATGATGAAAGTAATTTTAGGAACAGGGCAATTGGGCATGGCCATTATGGAAGTTTTGCTCCAAAACAACCCGGATGAAAAGATTTTGATGCTCAGCCGGACAGGAAAATTGGATACACCCCTGCCTCGGAACGTAGAGATCATGGCCGCCGATGTCACTGACAAAAATGACATGGAAGCCATTGCCCAAAGGGCGGAGGTGATGTTCAGTTGCACCGATGTGCCGTACCCATCGTGGGACAAATTTTACCCGGCGACGGCGGCGGCTTTGGCTTTGGCCCTTTCAAAAAGTAGTACAAAACTCGTTTTTGCCGACAACATGTACTCCTATGGAAATGTGTCGGGAGCTGACATGCACGAAGGTTTGCCGCACCAGGCCCACACCAAAAAAGGGCAAATCCGAGCATCGGTCATCCACATTTTGCTCCAATCTGGGCAGGCGTTCAACGAGCGGGTGGCTTTTGTAAAAGCGGCAGACTTCATCGGTCCTCGGGTTTTCAAAGGCGTTTTTGGCACCGATTTTTTAGAAAAACTGACTTCTGGCCAACGGATTGTCCTGTTCGGAAAAGCGAAGCTACCGCACACATTTACTTACATCCGGGATTTTGCAAAAGCCATGGTGAACGTCGGAACAGCCCCCGATGCATTCGGGCAAATCTGGCACACGCCCAACGCTCCTGCTTTGAACTTGCTCCAATGGACGCACCTGTTTGAAACGGAGTTCAACCAGCAGGCACAGGTTTGGGTCTTGCCAAAATCGGTGGTCTGGGCGGCAGGGCTTTTCAACCCGCTCATCCGGGAGTTTTATGAACTCTCCTACCAATTCGAACACCCTTATTTGGTCAATCACAACAAATATGTGGCGCGGTTCGGCGACCATTCGACTAACCCTTTGGCCATCGCGCGGGAAACGGTGCTTTGGTTCAAAGCAAAACACAGCCTTGCTTAAAATCATTTTTCAGTTCAAAATTTTCAAACTATGAAGATCCATCAATCAATCGGCGGGCTATTCATCGCCGGTGCAATCGCTCTTTTTATCCCCTACACGATGCTCAGCATCATCTTTGAGTATCCCGATATTTTGAGGCAAGACACGGCGATCATCCTCACCAAGTTTCACGAAGGCGGCAACCGCCTGATTTGGACCTGGTTCGCCTTTGCCATCACGGGTATGCCACTTTTGCCTGCTTACATTCTTTTGGGACAAAAATTGGAGTCCCAAGCACCGCTCATGCGTACCGCCACCACCATCGGGGTCATCGGGTTGGTCGTGCAAATGGTCGGGCTGTTGCGCTGGACATTCGTGGTGCCCGTTTTGGCCGACACGTTTACAAGTGCTACCGACGAGCCGACAAAAGCCGCTGCGATGATGGCTTTCAAGACCATCCATCAATTTGGTGGTGTAATTTTGGGTGAGTATCTTGGGCAATTGTTCACTATCGCGTGGACGGTCATGGTTACTCTGTCGTTCGTAAAACTGAAACTTTTCCCGAAATGGGTCAATGGACTCGGCCTGGTCAGTTCGCTGATTTATCTGTTGGCGCAAGCCGAATTGTTTGCTACAGTGATGCCCGGTTTCCCGGTTTGGGAAATGGCAGGTTTCATCGGCAGCACCTTGTGGCTGGTTTGGCTAGTGGTGCTTGGGATAAAACTTCGTTCACGCTGGGGTGGAGTATCGTAGTTTTGTAGTGACGGAAGGTAAGATTGGGTAAAAACCTATGCATGAGTGCTGGAATCCGATCAAACAAAAACGATTCGATTTGAGGTTACATACCCCTGATGCCGCTTTGGTCTGCCGCTCGCGGTAGCCTCAACTTCTCAACCCCTCAACGCTCACAAAACCAGTACCAATGAAACTCAACATCCTCATTTTTTTCATTTTCTCAACGATAAGCAGCATGGCACAAAACACCCTGGCTGATCCACCCCTGGAATTTGCCTTTGAAGTGACTTGTACCCTCGACCCGCCACAGGAACTGGGCATCACCAGCTACGGCAAACGCCGCATCATCCCTATCACGGGGGGTAAGTTTACCGGCCCGAACATCAAAGGCATCATCCTGCCCGGAGGCGCCGATTGGCAAACCGTACGCACGGATGGTACTGCCGACCTCGAAGCGCGCTACACCCTCAAAACCGACGACGGTGCGCTCATCTACATCAACAACAAAGGCATCCGCACCGGAAAACCGGAGGTGCTGGCGCGCCTGGGCAAAGGAGAAAAAGTAGACCCCACGGAGTATTACATGCGCACTGTGGCTACCTTTGAAGTGAGCGGAGAAAAATATGCCTGGCTCAGCAAGGCGATTTTTGTGGGCACGGGCATGCGGAATGCGAATAGTGTGGTGATTCGGTTTTATAAAGTGAATTAAGAGCTTGTTTAAACAGTCAACATGAAATCTTTCAGAAAGCGACATGGATCAAGTATGTTGTTCGTCACCATGCTCATGGTGTTTGGAACATCGGCAAGTTTTGCTCAAAGCACTGGAGGCACCATCACCAGTCGAATGATGAGCATCAACCACTTCGCAGAAGAGTACATCGGCGACCAGGGCAACAAAATTTGGAGCAAGGATGGCCGGGAGTTGCATGATTTACTCCCTTTTTTCAATGACTATTTGGGGTTCGAATAAGTCTCCATTATCCCAAGCATCATGACGATATCCAACAAAACATTCTTCATCACGGGCGCTGCCTCCGGCCTGGGTTTGGCCACCGCACAAATGATCGTTGACAACGGTGGTTTTGTGCTTCTTGCCGACATCAATGCCGTGGCTGGCACCCAAACCGCAAGGGCTCTCGGCGAGGGGGCAAAATTTGTCCAGACCGACGTCAGCGACGAAAGCAGTGTCCAGCAGGCCATCGCCGAGGGGCTGGCAGCTTTTGGCACCTTTCACGGGGTCATCAATTGTGCTGGCATCGGCCCTGCCGAACGGGTGCTGGGTCGGCAAGGGGTACATTCCCTGGCTTCATTTGCCAAAGTCATTCAGGTCAACCTGATGGGCGCCTTCAACGTCATCCGCTTGCTGGCCGAAGTGCTGCAAAACAACGAACCCGGACCGAGTGGCGAACGCGGCGTCATCGTCAATACGGCCTCGGTGGCGGCATACGACGGGCAAATCGGTCAGGCGGCTTACGCAGCATCCAAAGGCGGCATCGTGGCCATGACCCTCCCTCTAGCCCGCGAACTGGCACGGGTGGGCATCCGGGTGATGACCATCGCACCGGGCATTTTTGAAACGCCACTGTTGGCCAATTTGCCGGAGGAGGCTAAAGTCTCGCTGGGGCAACAGGTGCCTTTCCCGGCGCGATTGGGGCAACCGGAGGAGTACGCGGCACTGGTAAAACACATCATCGAGAATCAAATGCTGAATGGAGAGACGATCCGGCTGGATGGCGGCATTCGGATGGCGGCTAAATAGGCTTAAACACATTTTGATTTGGCTGCGCCAAATTATTATATCACCACGACGTCACGACGAAACGACGTTAGCTACCGCTACACCCCGACGCACCGCGTCGTGTTCATTGGGCGCGAAGCGCACAAAAACGTCGTGTCGTCGTGTCGTCGTGGTGAAAAAAAAAGAGCTGCGCAGCAGCGAATAAATCATCCTTGTGGTAAAAACACAGCAACAATGGAAAACAAAGCAAACAAAATAGACCTCAACAACATCATCGCCATCGACGTACACACCCACGCCGAGGTGTCCTGCCGGCAACCACACGATGATTTCCGGCCTGAATTCGACGAGGCCTTTGCCAAGTATTTCAAATCCAGTCATCGGCCTACCATTGCGGAAACCGTAGATTACTACCGCGCCCAAAAAATCGCCTTCGTGATGTTTTGCATCGACGCCGAGTTTGAGTTGGGGCGCAAACGTATCCCCAACGAAGAAGTGGCCGAGGCCGCCCTCGAAAACCCGGACATCATGATCGCTTTTGCCAGCATCGACCCGCACAAGGGGCGGATGGGCGCTCGCGAGGCGCGGCGTTTGATCGAGGAATTTGGCATCAAAGGTTTCAAGTTCCACCCCACGGTGCAAGGTTTTTACCCCAACGACCGCATGGCCTTTCACCTCTACGAAGTCATCGCCGAAGCGGGCCTGCCGATGTTGTTCCACAGCGGGCATTCCGGATTTGGGTCTGGCGTCAAAGCAGGTGGCAAACTGCGCCTGGAATACTCCAACCCCATGCATCTGGACGATGTGGCCATCCATTTTCCCGACTCGCCGATCATCATTGCCCATCCTTCCTGGCCCTGGCAAGACGAGGCACTCTCGGTGTGCCTGCACAAACCCAATGTGTACATCGATTTGTCGGGTTGGTCGCCCAAGTATTTCCCGCCACAGTTGGTGCAATACGCGAATACCCAGCTGAAACACAAGATGTTGTTTGGCACAGATTTTCCACTGATTACGCCGGAAAGGTGGATGAAGGATTTTGAGGCGGCGGGGTTTAAGGAGGAAGTGAAGGCCTTGATTTTGAAGGAGAATGCGGCGAGGGTGTTGGGGTTGGGGTAAACGCACTAAAATTTGAGGGTAGCAACGCAAAATTGTACCTATTGATGACTTCATCACTTACTTTTTCACAGCGCTCGTTGAGGATATTGACTTTGAGCGCGGATTTGAGTTTTTGGATACCGAGCTCCAGAAATTGGTCCCTGATAATCCAGCAAAGCGGCGGCATGCGGACAAGCTCATCAAGGTTTGGTTTAAGAATGGCCTGAAGGTTTGGTTTTTGATCCATGTGGAGGTACAGGGGTATCAGGATCCGTATTTTGCCCAGCGCATGTATGAATGTGTCTACCGCATTCGGGACAAATTCCAACGCCCAGTCACGGGATTGGCGATTTACACCGACTGGGATCGAACGTACCACTACACCGAATTTATTGAGGCCTTTGGTGGCTCAGAGGTCATTTACCGATTCAATACATACGTGTTGCGGGATCATCCACCTCTTGAGTTAGCCAAAGCAACCAACCCTTTTGCGGCAGTCATGGAAGCTGCCTGGCAACATCTGGACAAGCCCAAAGACGACCAAAGCCTGAGGGAATTGAAGATTGACTTGATCCAAAGGCTGAAGTCTCGAAACATAGCCCGAGAAAAAATCAGTTTGATCATTGACTTCATTAGGTATTTTGTTCCCTTTACAAATTCAGAAATAAGTTTTAATTTTGAACAAGATTTATTAGCAATCACCAACTCAACTATTCCGATGGGACTTCGTGAAGCAATTTTGGAGGATGTTAAACAGCAGGCTATCAAACAAGGTATTGAGCAAGGTATCGAACAAGGTATTGAGCAAGGTATCGAACAAGGTATTGAGCAAGGCATCGAACAAGGTATTGAGCAAGGTATCGAGTTTGAAAAGAAAGAGTTTGTGCAAAAACTCTGGTCATTTCAGGAATTTTCATTGGATAAAATAACCTTGTTGGTTGCTCTTTCTCCAGCACGGGTTACAGAAATTGTGCTGGAAGTGTTGCAGAAAGAAGGCCAAAATGAAGCCCAGGCATTAGACACTATAGCAGCATACCAAGAGAAATTTGCCGCAAAATAAATGGCAAGAAATTTGTGAAATCCGTGCTGAAATTATCGTCATCCATTTCCACCGCAGGCGGGATGTTCAACGCTTATTGTTTTTTATCAAAAAAGCGTAACTATTTAAAGTCCAAAAGCTACGGTTTACTGCAAAAAAACTAGATTTGCACTATACCCCACGCGGGGAGGGCAGGTGAAATTTTGGCGAATTTATTTTTTTGACCTGCAAGGCGCAAAGCGCAGACGTAGCCAAAGCTACGGCGAGCATTTGCAACAAGGCAGGGCGAAAAAAGAAAGAGACAAAAATCACCTGGTCATCCCGCGTGGGGTATACAAGTGCTTGTTTAATTTTTGGGGATCGGGAACGATCCATGTTGAATGCGGTGAAATGAATCCAAAACGTGTAACCATTTATGATTTAGCGAGAGAATTGGGTATTTCTGCCTCTTACATTTCAAGAGCTTTGAATGACCATCCAACCATCAATCCGAAAGTCATAGAAAGTGTAAAGAAAAAAGCTCAGGAATTAAACTACAAGCACAACTCACACGCGGCCAATCTGCGGCAGGGCTCATCCAAAACGATTGGGGTCATCGTACCACACATCAACCAGTATTTTTTCTCGGAAGCCATCTCCGGGATCGAAGAAGTTTGTTTTGAAAACAACCATAGTCTGATCATTTGCCAGTCGCATGAATCTTTTCAGCACGAGTGCAAAGCCATTGATACCCTGGTGCATCAAAACGTTGATTGTATCTTGATTTCTGTTTCGGCAGAGACCCATTCTTTTGAGCATCTTCAAAACATCAGAAAGCACAACATCGAGCTCATTCAGTTCGATCGTTGTATGGAGGAAGTTGATAGCTTTAAAATTTTAAATGACAATCGGGAGATCACGTACCAGGTGTCCAAAAGCCTCATTGAACAGGGCTATCGAAAAATTGCCTTCATCGGTGGGCCAAGTCACCTTTCTACTTTTGGACTTCGAAAAGAGGGTTTTCTCCAGGCCATCAAAGAACATGGACTGAACATCCCGGCTCATTTCATTGTAGAGAATGCCTTGTCCAGAGAAGAAGCCATTGAAGTTGCCAGAGAACTTCTGGTGCTAAGCGAACCCCCGGATGCATTTCTGAGCATTTCGGACCACCTGTCCCTGGGGGTTTTACTAGTTGCGGAGTCCATGGGCATCCAGGTACCGGCGCAATTGGGCATCTTCGGTTTTGCCAATGAAGTGTTTGCACCCATCATTAAACCGCCCCTCTCCTCCGTTGACCAAAGAAGCAAAGAGCTGGGTAAACGTGCTGCTCAAATCTATTTTGAATTTATTTTAAAGGGCAAAACCACCACGCCGGAGGAGAAAAGAGAAATCATCGTAAGTAAGCTACTCGTCCGGGGAAGTTCCAAAAGGGTCTTGTGAACGCCTTATATTCAACACACAAACCACATTTAGCACCAATTTTTATTTCTTTTTTAACCAAAAAAGTAGACCAATGGTTTGAACTTACGCTGCTTAAGTCTCGAATGAGGCAAAAATTTATGATTAATTGTACAAATTACATTAATAGTTTTAGCTAAATTTGATCCAACTTGGCACACGCTAAAGGGCGAAAAAAAATAAGGGCTCATTTTGCCAAAGGATTAGATAAGTAAACGTTTCATTTTAAGAGTCTTATCTAATCCTTTGGCTCAGGAAAAATGAGCCCTTATTTTGCCCTACTACTATGTAATGGGGCAAAAATAAGTTTTGAACTCACTTTATGGTAATCAACAAAAAAATGAAGGCACTAAGCTGCATCAAACCTGGGGAACTGGCGTATACGATCAAAGAAAATCCCCCATTGGAGCAAGGCAGGGCCATCATTAAAATCAAACGCATCGGCATTTGTGGCACCGACCTGCATGCTTTTGAAGGCACGCAGCCCTTTTTTAGTTACCCTCGAATCCTGGGCCATGAGCTTTCGGGGATTTTGGCCGAGTTCGATGATGCCCCAGGATTTATGCATGGTGAGTCCGTTACTTTTATTCCTTATTTCAACTGTGGTACTTGTGTGGCTTGCCGGGTGGGAAAAACCAATTGTTGCACCCAACTGCAAGTATGTGGCGTACACATCGACGGGGGTATGGTGGAGTATCTTTCGGTGCCTTCTTCAACCCTTGTGCACGGTGAAGGTTTGAGTTTTGATGAACTGGCGCTGGTAGAGCCACTGGCCATCGGTGCACACGGCGTACAAAGAGCCAACATTGCCAAGGGCGAGTTTGTGCTGGTGATTGGGGCCGGGCCAATCGGCTTAGGCGCCATGGAATTTGTCCGGATCGCGGGCGGAAAAGTCATCGCCCTGGACATCAACGAGCACCGCCTACAGTTTTGTAAGGAAAAACTCAAAGTGCCTTACGTAGTCAATGCACTTGCGGCAAATGTCGTGGAGCAACTGCTGGACATCACCAATGGCGACATGCCCACCGTGGTCATTGATGCTACGGGCAGTCAAAAAGCCATCAACAATGCTTTTCAATACCTCGCGCATGGGGGAAGGTACGTCTTGATTGGCTTACAAAAAGGCGACATCTCCTTTAGCCACCCGGAATTCCACAAGCGCGAAGGGACGTTGATGAGTAGCCGCAATGCCACCAGGCAGGATTTTGAACAGGTGATCACCAATTTGAAGCAGAAAAAAATAAACCCGGCTACGTACATCACCCATCGGGTCATGTTTGATGAAGTGAGCGCCGAATTTGAAAATTGGCTCAACCCGGCAAATGGGGTGATCAAAGCCATGGTTGAAGTTCCTCATTCGAGTTTTTAGCCTTTTTTTATTCAAAAATTCAATCGATTGAATAAATGTAAGTTATTCATTTTTAAGTAAAAACAGAACCCAGATAGTGACACTTTGGCAAATAAAACCCTGGACGCTATCAAACCTACAACGATGCAAAAAACACTCCTTTTGGGTTTACTCCTGGTAAACACTTGGGCCTTTTCCCAGGAAAAACAAGGTTTAAAACTGTGGTACAATCAAGCTTCGGGCACTAAATGGGAAAATGCCCTTCCCATTGGCAATGGGCGCCTGGGGGCGATGGTCTACGGCAATGTAGACAAAGAAACCATCCAGCTCAACGAACACACGGTATGGAGTGGCAGCCCCAACCGCAACGACAACCCTGCATCCTTGGATTCACTGGCTGAAATCAGAAAACTGATTTTTGAGGGAAAACACAAAGAAGCCGAAAGACTGGCCAATCGGGTCATCATCACCAAGAAGTCGCATGGGCAAATGTTCCAGCCGGTTGGTAGTCTCCACCTCTCCTTTGTTGGCCATGAGAACTACAGCAATTATTACCGCGAGCTGGACATCGAAAAGGCCGTAGCCAAAATCTCCTACACCGTTGACGGGGTGACGTACACGCGGGAGGCCCTGGCTTCGTTCCCCGATCGGGTAATCGTCCTGCGGCTCACCGCCAGCAAAGCCGGAAGCCTCTCTTTTTCCGCCAACTACTCCTCTCCACAGCGCAAAAAAGTATTCGCCACCACGCCTACCAAAGACCTGACCATCAGCGGTACCACCAGCGACCACGATGGGGTAAAGGGTATGGTGGAATTCAAAGGCATTACCCGCATCAAACTCGATGGCGGAAGCCTGAGCTCCAACGATACTTCGCTCACCGTAAAAGGGGCCAATTCCGCTACCCTATTTATTTCGATCGCCACCAACTTCAACAATTACAAAGACGTCAGTGGCGACGAAGAAAAACGGGCCGCGGATTATTTGAACAAGGCTTATCCCAAAACATATGCGGTGATCCTGGCTGGCCACATTGCGGCCTACCAAAAATACTTCAAGCGAGTCAAACTGGATTTGGGCACTACTCCAGCCGCCAATTTGCCAACGGACGAACGCCTCAAAAAGTTCAGCAATACCAATGACCCCCATATGGTCAGTTTGTATTACCAATTTGGGCGGTATTTGTTGATTTCTTCCTCCCAACCCGGCGGCCAGCCCGCCAACCTGCAAGGCATCTGGAACAATCGCCTCAATCCACCCTGGGACAGCAAGTATACCATCAACATCAACACCGAAATGAACTACTGGCCGGCCGAGCGCACCAATCTCGCCGAGCTGCACCGACCACTCCTGGAGATGGTCAAAGAACTCTCGATCACCGGGCAGGAAACCGCCAGAACCATGTACGGCACCCGCGGCTGGATGGCCCACCACAACACCGACATCTGGCGGATGAATGGCGCGATCGACGGGGCATTTTGGGGCATGTGGACCGCAGGAGGTGCCTGGCTCACCCAGCACCTTTGGGAGCATTACCTCTACAATGGCGATAGAACGTATTTGGCCAGCGTATACCCTGCGCTCAAAGGAGCAGCTTTGTTTTATGTTGATTTTTTGATCGAACATCCGCAGTACAAATGGCTGGTCGTCAGCCCCGGCAACTCCCCCGAAAATGCGCCCCAAGCGCACGGTGGCTCTTCCCTGGATGCGGGCACAACGATGGACAACCAGATTGTGTATGACGTTTTTAGCTCGACCATTCGCACGGCTCAGTTGTTGGGCAAAGATGCTGCCTTTGTAGACACCTTGAAACAAATGCGCAGCCGCCTGGCGCCCATGCACATTGGTCAACACAACCAGTTGCAAGAATGGTTGGACGATGTGGATGCCCCCGATGACCATCACCGCCACGTAT
>Ga0209717_1001890_pt1 | contig 21325 bp, 16 predicted proteins | sample AD_UKC048_MetaG_FD_184418 | JGI IMG/M metagenome (GOLD analysis project Ga0209717, IMG submission 184418) | Active sludge microbial communities of municipal wastewater-treating anaerobic digesters from USA - AD_UKC048_MetaG (SPAdes) (version 2) | ecosystem: Engineered > Bioreactor > Anaerobic >... | reverse complement strand
CGAAGAACAGGGCAAAGTCCTTTCCCGTGGGCCGGGAAACGGGTGGGACTGTTTTTTGGGCGCTGGTGAGGGGCAGGAGCAGTGTGAGCAGGAGCAGGGATTTCAGGTTTTTTTGATTCATATGGATACTGGTTTATTTTTTGTATTGGAATTTAGTCCTCACCCCCCGGCCCCCTCTCCGAGGGAGAGGGGGCCGGGGGTGAGGACTAATCGCGCTCCGCGCCGAAAGAAAAAGAAAAAAGTAAAAAGTATAAAAAGCCAAAGGGTAAAAGTGTCAAAGGGTTATTTGTCCTTCGCCACCCGAAAACCCATATCGTTGAGACGGACCGATGGATCGGCGCCGTTCCGATACGCAGACCGACAATAGATACCGTCGTCGTTCCACGACCCGCCGCGACAAACCTGGAAAGAACCCGATGTCGGCCCTTGTGGATTTTTCAAAGGACTGTTTTTGTAATAGTCTGCATCATACCAGTCAGCGCACCATTCCCATACGTTGCCGCTCATGTCGTACAGGCCCGCTTCATTTTCTTTCAGGCTGCCGACCGGATGAACCCGGCGTTCTGCATTTGAACTGTTCCAGGCAACTTCGTTCAGGTTATTACTACCCGAATAGGTGTAACCCTTGCTGTTCTTTCCTCCCTGGGCCGCATATTCCCATTCCGCTTCAGTCGGTAAACGATAGTTGCGACCTGTTTTTTCTTTTAGCCAGGCACAAAAAGCAACTGCGTTCAGCCACGAAACGCCGGTAACCGGCAGCGTTGTATTTGTCCGGCTCATGCCATATATTTTGTATTCATCATTTTTTCCTGTTTCAATGTTGTTATCGCTCCCTTTTTCCAGCCATTCCGGCCAATGGCTATCGGTAGCCGTACAAAACGCGAGGTATTGCCCGATTGTTACTTCGTGTTTGGACATCCAGAAGGAAGAAATCTTCACTTTATGGGGCGGGTTTTCAATAGCCTCTCCATCCTTGCTGCCCATCGTGAATTCGCCTCCATGTATGTACGTCATGGAATTCGCAAGCGGGTCATCTACAGTAGAAGGCTTCTTTACCTGAGCCGGAGCACTCGTAGTCACCGGGCAGCCGTCATTGGAAACCGGACCTTTTTCAGTTTTACACAAGTCGAATTTATCTGCTACACCGTCGCCGTCCGTATCCGGGCAGCCTTTGGTAGAGACGGGGCCGGGCTCGTTGGGACATTTGTCGCGGGCATCGGGTGTGCCGTCGTCGTCGTAGTCGGGTTCTTTGGTTGAAAGATCCGGCGGAGGTACTTTGGGCTGGTACACAAAAAGAAAGTTGCCGCCAGGCTCATGCCCTTCGAAGGCGCCCGACAGCGGCCGCCCATTCGGCGTGGTCGGCCAGCGCTCCTCGATATCGGCCGGCCTTAAAAGGCGATCCGGGCCGCCCAGCGTAGCCAACGCTTCCCGGAACCAGCGGACAAATTCGGACGGGTGTTTGGTGCGGTTCTTTCCGCCGGAGGTCATCAAGATGCGGCTTTTATGGGCCAGCAGGTCGTGCACGTACTGGTTGAACAGCTCGTCGGCATTGTTCGCGGGTTCTGCCCATTCCTCGGCCTCGTCTTTCAACGCAACATGGCTGTCGATGGTGCCGCTGTAACAGGCGTCGATGGCGAGCAGGATATGGTTGCAATTGATGGTGGTCACGTGGCGCGGCAACTGCAACAGGGAATACCATTTTCGTTCGGATACTTCGCCTGTGCCGGGTTTTCCGTCGCTCGGAATAAAAAAACCTTCCTGCAGGTCGTCCAGAAACTGCCCGTGTCCGCTGAAAAACACCAGCAACTGATCGTCGGGGCCGTAATCGCGGGAGCGCCAGCGCGCCAGTTCGGCGCCGATGTCACTGCGGGTCGGGTTGGAAATCACCTTGGATTCCGGAGAAAAACCGTAGCGTTCCACGAGGTCTTTCCGTATGGCTTCGCATTCGTCGATCAGGCCAGGCAGTTTTTTCCAGGCGCTGCTGTTTTCGTAGGTTTCGACGGCGAAAAACAAAGCGTAATCCTTGCCGCCCGGCCGGGGTAAAGCCCGGTGCCGGGTATTATTCAGTTGTGCGCCGAAAAGGGGGAACAGGAGCAGTGCGAAGAGCGGTAAAATGCGGTTCATCGTGTTGAAAGGAAGTTTATACGGAAACAAAAGTATGAATGGAACACGAGATTTCGAAGGCGTGTTTGGTGATTCCCGGCCGCCGGGAGCGAATGCAATTTTTTCCTGTTCGATGGCAATCGCGGTCTGTTCGAAGATCGTTTTTTCCTGCTCGAAGGCAATTCACTCCTGTTCGAAGGCAATTTTTGGGAGTGTTCAGAAAACTGTGTCAATGTCCATTCCACCTGATTTTTCGATCCAGGTAATCACTGATGCTGGTTTGTCATCCTGTCGGGACCCGTCCACTCTACGAGGGAAAAATCTGCAAAAACGCGTCATAGCGTGGACGGGTCCCGACAGGATGACAACGTGGCATCAGTGATTTATCGAAGCGAAAACCCGGAAGAATGGAGATTGGGATTAAAGCAAAAATCCCGGCGCCACCCACCACTGGACACCGGGACCACTTCTATCTATCGCCCGCAACTAATCGTCAGTTCGACCGTACGTCGCCGGATTTCGCCGCACGCTACACACTCGAACGCCCGCTTTTTTTCTTGTTCACATGGTACGTTTTCATTCGTTCATACATGGCCTCCATGTTCATCACTTGGTAGTTCTTCACAGGGTGTTGATGGTATGTTCCAGATTGTAGAACCAGATGAAACTTTAATTTCGTTTTCGCCACCAGAAACCTTCCAGGTTTTAAAAACCTGGAAGGTTTAGCACTCGATAAAACAAAATTTGCTTCTTTTTCTTGTTCAACACGCAGGAGAGGCTACATCAACACCTCTGAAAGAACTACCCGTCACTGGAGTGACGCAGGCAAGAAGTACAGCCATTTTACACGTTGCAGGGGTCAGTACTGAAACTTAGGCAGGCGTTTTACAGACGAATTCATGATCTGTTACAACGTGTAAAGTCATTTTACAGACGTGTAAAATCATTTTACAGACGTGTAAAGTCATTTTACAGACGTGTAAAATCGTTTTACAGACGTGTAATGTCGTTTTACAGACGTGTAATGTCGTTTTACAGACGTGTAATGTCGTTTTACAGACGTGTAATGTCGTTTTACAGACGTGTAAAGTCGTTTTACAGACGTGTAAAGTCGTTTTACAGACGTGTAATGACATTTTACAGACGAACATAGAAACCAAAGCAATGAACATAGGAACCAAAGCAATGAACATAGGAACCAAAGCAATGAACATAGGAACCAAAGCAATGAACATAGGAACCAAAGCAACGAGCGCAGCACCAGTGCACACGAACATGGAATGTTAGGACATGTGTAGTTCCTTGTGAAAGGGATTTTTTTAGCGGACGGTAAGTAATCGGGAAACCGGATTTACATTTGCCTGCTACTTATCACTATACCGCTTATACTTATGCCCCTGAGTTGGAATGAAATCAAATCCCGCGCCATCGCCTTTTCAAAAGAATGGGAACATGAAAGCAGCGAAGACGCTGAGGCAAAAACCTTCTGGGGCGAATTTTTCGATGTGTTTGGCATTTCCCGCCGACGGGTAGCGACTTTCGAGCAGGCCGTAAAAAAAGGCGACAGCAAACAAGGCTTTATCGATCTGCTCTGGAAAGGCATGATCCTGATTGAACACAAGTCGAGGGGCAAAGACCTGGATAAAGCATTTCAGCAGGCAAAAGATTATTTCCCCGGCCTGAAAGAACACGAACTACCTAAATACATCCTCGTTTCTGATTTTGACCGCTTCCGCTTGTTCGACCTGGAAACCGGCGCAAACCACGAGTTTCAGTTGAGCGAACTCTCCGCCAACGTGCACTTGTTCGGATTTATCGCCGGGTATCAGAAACGCAGTTACAAAGATGAAGACCCGGTAAACATCGAAGCCGCCGAACGGATGGGACGGCTGCACGACCGTTTGGAGGAAGCAGGCTACACCGGCCACGCCCTGGAAGTATATCTCGTGCGAATGCTGTTTTGCCTCTTTGCCGAGGATACCGGCATTTTCGAGCGCACACAGTTTCAGGAATTGATCGATACGCACACCAAGCCGGACGGCAGCGACCTGGCTTTGCAACTTGCCCAACTTTTCCAAACGCTCAATACCCCGGCAGACAAGCGCCTGAAAACGCTGGATGAAACCTTGCTGGCATTCCCGTACGTGAACGGCAAACTATTTGAGGAAAACCTGCCTTTGGCGGCATTCGACAGTAAAATGCGGGAAAACCTGCTGATGTGTTGCGCTCTCGACTGGAGCAAAATCTCTCCGGCTATTTTCGGCTCCATGTTTCAGGCCGTTATGAATCCGAAGGAGCGCCGCAACCTGGGCGCGCACTACACCTCGGAAAAGAACATTCAGAAAGTGATAAAGCCGCTGTTTCTGGATGACCTGTACAGCGAGTTTGAAAAGGCAAAAGGCAACCGTAACCGCCTGAATGAGTTGCACCGCAAAATTGCCGCCCTGCATTTTCTCGACCCGGCCTGCGGTTGCGGCAACTTCCTGATCATTTCCTACCGCGAATTGCGGGAACTGGAATTGCTGATTTTGCGCGAACTGAACAAAAGCGGACAAGGCTTCCTGAACGTCCGGGATATTATGCTGGTCGACGTCGATCAGTTCGCCGGTATCGAATACGACGAATTTCCGGCCCGTGTCGCGGAGGTGGCCATGTGGCTGATGGACCATCAGATGAACATGAAAGTGTCCAACGAATTTGGCCAATTCTTTGTGCGGCTGCCTTTGAGCAAAGCGGCTAAAATCGTGCATGGGAATGCGTTGCGGGTGGATTGGGCGGATGTGGTGCCTAAAGAGCAGTTGAGTTATATTTTGGGGAATCCGCCGTTTGTGGGAACAACTTACCAATCATCTGAACAGAAAAGCGATATTTCCTCTGTTTTTCACGGAGTTAGTTCATCAGGAATGTTGGATTACGTTGCTGCTTGGTATTTGCTTGCAGCCAAATACATACAAAACACAAAAATCAGGTGTGCCTTTGTTTCTACAAACAGCATTACACAAGGCGAACAAATTGGAATTCTTTGGAATGAACTATTCAACCGTTTTCATGTAAAAATCCATTTTGCACATCGGACTTTTAGTTGGAGCAACGAAGCAAAGGGGAATGCCACTGTTCATGTTGTTATTATTGGATTTGGATTGCAAGACATAGAGAATAAACGAATTTTTGACTATAATGACATAAAAGGGGAACCCCAAGAAAGAAAGGTGAAAAGCATTAACCCTTACTTAGTTGAAGGTTCTGAGACCATAGTTTTAAGCCGTAGTAAACCGATTTCTAATGTCCCCATAATGATTTACGGAAGTAAGCCTGTGGATGGGGGTAACCTAATTATGGTAGAACTTGAAAAGAAAGATTTTTTACAAAAGGAACCTAATGCAGAGAAGTTTATAAGGAAGTATATCGGGTCGGAAGAATTTCTTTACGGCAATAATCGCTGGTGCTTATGGTTAAAAGGGGCGGAACCTTCTGACCTTAGGAAAATGCCATTAATTAACAAACGTATCGAAGCTGTAAAGTTGATGCGCTTATCAAGCAAAAAACCGGCAACTCAAAAATGGGCGTCTTTTCCTTCTCTTTTCATTGAAGATAGACAACCTAAAACTGATTTTCTTGCTTTACCAGAGGTTTCCTCAGAAAAACGGAAATATATTCCAATCGCTTATCTTTCAACTGAAATCATTGTAAGCAATAAAATTCAGACAATTCCGAATGCTAATTTTTTCTTGTTCGGTGTATTAACTTCAGAAATGCACATGACGTGGATGCGTTACACTTGTGGGAGACTTGAAAGTCGGTATAGTTATTCGAGTACAATAGTTTACAATAACTTCCCTTTCCCTCTCAATCCCACCGAGACCCAAAAGCAAAAAGTCGAAGCCGCCGCCCAAACCGTTCTGGATACCCGCGCCAAATACCCCGGCAGCAGTCTGGCCGATTTATACGACCCTGTGACCATGCCGCCCGACCTGGTGAAAGCGCACCAGGCATTGGACAAGGCTGTGGATCTGTGTTATCGTCCGCAGGCGTTTGCGAATGAGTTGAGCAGGATTGAGTTTTTGTTTGGGCTGTATGAGCAGTATACGGCGCCGATGTTTGGCGGGGAGACATTGAAGAGCAAGAAATCAAAGTAGAGAGCGATTTTTTCATCTGTAAACATTCCGCCTTTTATTATTAACAGTTAAAACCTTAAATATGGCAGCCAAAAAAATGAAACTTAAAATTATCCATGCCCCCGACGAAGCCAATCTCAGCCAATCTGTGGAAGCCTTTATTGCGCAAATCGAAAATCCGGAATCCATGCAAGTTCAGTTTGAAGTTGCAAAGACCGCTTCGGGTAGTTTTTCTTTTTATGCTTTTATTCTTTATGATGGCATATTGACAAAGAGAATGAGTTAGTTTTAAGCGCCGCACGTGGTATTTTTTCACCACGTGCAATCGTACAGCAGGATGCCAGAACCAATACAAAAACGCCCCCTGCATCTACTCTTTATCCTGAAATTCCAATAGATCTGCTATTGGCGGGGACGCGCAACCAAAACTACACTTAACAACAACCACAACTCTTTTAACAAGATAATAAAATTATGAAGCAGGTTTTCTTGTTGGCGGGGATTTCAGTTTTGCTTAATTGTAATACATCTAAAAAATCAGGGTTCGGCAATATTCCCAGTGGTGACCCGTGTAGAATAATTCTGGAAGACTTGCAAAGAAGGTTGTATAAAATCGACCGGAATTTTTACGGTTTGAAATTATATGCCCCAACTTACAAGGAAAGGATAGACGAGTTTTTACAGATGGGCAAAAAAATCAATCGAGAGTCCAATATGGTTCATAAAAAATGCTTGTCCGAACTTACGTACAAGGATATCGTCAGTCATTTTGGGAAACCGAATACAGTAAACAACAGAGCAGATGGAAAATCCAGATTTTCTGTTGCTTACAGGCTTAATTTTGGAGGAAAATGCCCCTGTGAAAACTGTGTCGCATCAGAAAAGTACTACGAGTGCAATATTCTGGATTTCAATTTTGATTCCACTGGAAGAGTAAATGCTGTTAGGTTATCTAATTTGTACCATAGTCTTAAATAGTTTTTCGCGCCGAACGTGGTGTTTTTTTTTCAACACCAAGTCCAATCGTACAGCAGGCAGCCAAAATCTATACTTTCAAAATCGGACACCTTGAACTGGAAAGAAATCTGCAAATTTTTATCAGGCGCATTTTTTGTGACGGCAGGCGCCAGTTGGTACTTCTCTTACCTTAAAATAGACCTGCCGTTTATGGGCACTTCGATGACGCACCAGTTTTTATTCATTCGTGGGTTTATTCATTTTGTCTTGTTTCTGGCGACATTTTACATCGGCTTTGTGAAGAAGAACAAATAATCAGGGCTTCCCGTATTTTACGAATTCATCAAACACTTTATCATGCCGCCTTCCGGTTCCGATACCAATGTTATCCACAGCGAGGGCAGGACGCTCTTGATATTTAATCCCTTTCACGCTAAATTTATACATATGCTCACCACGCCCACCGACCCATTCTGGTTATTGGTTGACAACGCAGTCAAAGTCGCCAACGGGAATGACCTTGTAAAAGAAATATTTCTCAGCGCCGTGCTCGAAAAACACTCGCTGGAGGAAATCAAAGATTTCGAGATTGCCTTTCGCCAATGTGTATTCGATGCCGATGATTATAGAGTAATGGCGGCACAAAAAATCATTACCAACTACGTTTCCGACGACTCGTATTTGTATTTCCGTTGCTGGTTAATCGGACAAGGCCAAGAAGTGTACGCGGAAACTTTAAAAGATCCGGACTACCTGGCGAACATTGTCCAAAAGGGAGATATGTGCAATTGGGAAGGGCTCATGTATGTTGCAACAGACGCATATTCCAGTAAAACCGGCAAAGAAGAAGATGAGACTTTCCCGAGGGGCTTTGCCTGTAAAATGGGTCTTGACTATGACCTGGGACCGCCACGAACCAAAGGCACGGATTGGACGCTAGAAGAACTTCCTGCATTGCTTCCAAAACTCTGGATGAAATTTAATTAGGGTTGAGCACGCGCTCCTTATTTCAATTTTTTAAACACTTCCTGCATGGTAAGAACGTCGATGGCTTCCATCGCTACCAGGTTCAGTGACTTTACCATTTTCAGCGTAGTTGTTTTGTAATGTTGAAAATGAGGTGTTTTCAAATGTGACTGGTAAGCGGATTGATTGGCATATATTTCCACCAGCCTTATTTGCGTCGGATTATCCTTTTGATACATAGGAAATATAGCAAGTACACCTGGTTCAATCTTCACCGAGGCTGCCGCTTCTTCTTTAAGGATCGCGATATATTCTGCCAGGTAATTGGCATCTACTTCAATTTCTGCGATACGCACCATCATATCTGCTTCCACGACCGGAACCACAGGCGCCGACAAGAGTTTACGCAAGATATTCGCCTGTGTTTTGCTGACGTGCTTTTCTATTACATCTGCTACCTGTATCAATTGGCCGTCTGTGAGTCCTGTATTTTTCCCTATTGCGAGGTGCGTTTGCAACTGCGGCTCAACGCCCGGCATGGCCGACAAAGCGGCAATGGTGACCAATTCCCGTTGCTGATAACTCAATACATCGTTATCAAAAATATCGGCAAACAAATGTTCTTTCAGAAAACGGTCGATGACAGGGCTGAATTCACCAAAACCTTTGGCAGGTTTGCTCTGCGGCTGTCCCGTCAGTCGTTCTAATGTCTTCCTGCCGCGTTCATATTTATCCGAATCCATTGCCGGCATCGGTTCCGATTTTCCTTCCTTATCCAGAATACCTTTCGCTTTTCTTTCCTCTGTCACCTGCATAAACAGCGTGATGGCATTCAAACTTCGTGGAAAACCGCAATAGGCATACAATTGCTCCAGAACCGATTTTATTTCATTCACGGTCAACCCTGCATCCAATCCTGCATGCAGTTCAATCTCTAATTGTGCCATGTTGCCCACCGCCGCGCATGCGGAAATACCGGCAATATTTTGCTGTTGCGGGCTTAGAGACGGGTTTATGCCGGGATCAGGTTGTGCATACATCGTGTTGATGGTTGATGTCAGAATAAATACCAGAAGACATTTTAGAGTGCTTACTTTATTCATTGCATTTGATTATTTTGCTGGTTACTGCATTGTATTCCTCCCCGGAAACTGGTGTAAGCCCAATGCTATTTCCGATATTCCTCGTCGCTTACCTGCTCCATCCATTCCACCACTTTACCGTCCAGGTTTTCCTGAATGGCCATATGCGTCATACCATTAGTGGCAGTGGCTCCGTGCCAGTGTTTTTCGTTCGGTTCAATCCAGACCACGTCGCCGGGAAAAACTTCTTCTACAGCACTGCCCGCCCGCTGCACCCAGCCGCACCCGGACAGGATGATCAATGTTTGCCCCAGCGGATGCGTATGCCAGGCCGTTCTGGCGCCCGGTTCGAAGGTTACGCTGGCGGCGGCAGCGCGCCTTGCTTCATTGGCGTCGAACAAGCCGTCTATCCGTACGTTTCCGATAAACCAGTCTTCCGGCCCTTTGACGGAGGGTTTTGAACCTACTCTTGTTATTTTCATATCGGTAGAGAGTTATTTTACTCCAATTCAAACTTCACCGTTGCATCGCCGGCGCCCAATGCAGCCGCCAATCCCGACGGGTCATCGATACGGCCAATCCGTGTGTAGTTGTAGGGTGTGGAAAATGTTTTGTAGAATAGCACAAGCGTCCGCGATCCGTACAGCATCAGATCCCCCGTTTGAATCGTGCCGGGGTTGGATGCATCGGTAAGAAGATTCCCGGACAGATCACCGTATTTTTCGTTTCCATTCAACTCCGTCATATCGAGGGTCAGAGGTAACTTCGTCAGGAAGGCTGCTGTAGTTTTATTGTCCGCCAGCGTGGCCGTAAAGACGTTTGTGCCAATCGTTACTTTCATTTTTGTAGTGGCTGTAGTGGAAGAAGTATCAGCGTTATTCGTTCGATGCATGCCATGTGTCTTGTGGCAGGCGTAAAGTTGAATACAGATTAGAGATCCTGTAAATGCAGACAAAATCTTCATTTTTGATGGCTGGCGCATTAGCGTATGTTTTTGATAAACTTTGCAGGAATACCGCCCACCACAAAGATAGCATCCCTGCCAAAGTTAAGAAAAACAAACAGTATCAGAAAAGTGGCGCCGCTGCGTAAAGATTCTTTTAGGATTGCCCTGACGGGCCTGTTTTTATTTTTTAACCACAAACATGAGTTCATCCCGAATTTTGTGAGTGTTCCTAAAACTATAAAAATAGGCCTTATTCGCCTGGAATAATAACGAATGCCGGTTTGTCTTCCTGTCGGGACCCGTCCGCTCTACGAGGGAAAATGCGCAAAAACGCGTCGTAGAGCGGACGGGTCCCGACAGGAAGACAAACCGGCATCTGTTATTATTTGAAACGAAAAAATTCTGGATGACTCATGTTTGCGGTTAAAAAATAAAAACATAATGGCCGCAAGGCCACCCAAAATCCGCGCAAATCCGCAAAAATCCGCGTCATCCGCGCAGCCATTATTCCTGCGAGCGGCGAAGCCGCAAAATCCCTATTTTTTCAAAGAAGCCATATCGATCACAAACCGGTAGCGCACATCGCTCTTCAGCATTCTTTCGTAGGCTTCGTTGATGTCCTGCATGTCGATCAGTTCGATTTCCGAAACGATGTTGTGTTCGCCGCAAAAATCCAGCATCTCCTGGGTTTCGGCAATACCGCCGATCAGGGAACCGGCAACTGATTTCCGGCCCAGAATCATGGGAACCGTATTCAGGATCGGTTCGAGGCCGCCTAGGTATCCCACCAGCACCAGGGTACCGCTGATATTCAAGGTTGTCACGTACGGGTTCACGTCGTGGATGTAGGGAACAGTATCGATAATTAAATCGAACCTGCCTTTCGCGGTGTTCATCTGTTGTTCGTCCGTCGAGAGAATGACGTTGTCCGCGCCCAGATCCAGGGCATCTTTTTCTTTACTGGCCGACCTGGAAAACAGGGTTACCTCCGCGCCCAGGCCTTTCGCAAGTTTGATGGCCATGTGTCCCAGTCCGCCCAAACCTACCACGGCGACTTTGCTGCCCTTGCCCACTTTCCAGTGGCGAAGCGGCGACCAGGTGGTAATGCCAGCGCAAAGCAGGGGCGCTACGGCTGCCAGATCGAGGTTGGCCGGGACTTTCAGTACAAAGTGTTCATCGACGACTACCTTTTCAGAATAACCGCCAAAAGTGCGGCCGCCGAGGTGTTTGTCTTTGCCGTTGTAGGTTCCTGTGAAGCCGTTCAGGCAGTATTGTTCGAGGTCCTGTGCGCAACTGTGGCAGGTTCTGCAACTGTCCACCATACAACCGACGGCGGCCATATCGCCGACTTTCAGTTTGCTGACGTCACTTCCTACTTTGGTGATTCTGCCTACAATTTCATGGCCGGGCACTGCCGGATAAACCGTTCCGCCCCAGTCGTTTCTTGCCGTGTGCAAATCGGAGTGGCACACGCCGCAGTACAAAATTTCAATTTCAATATCCTTTGCAGCAACTTCCCTGCGCTCGATATGCAACTGTTTCAAATCTGCATTGGGCGCTTCGGTGCCGTATGCTTTTATGCTTGTAGTGTTCATGTTTATCTGATTTTAATTATCGTGTTTTACTATTCATGCGAATCTTGGGTTAACAGGGCTGCGAAGCAGTCAAAACTATGTGTTCTGCTTCCCAAGCGCGACATTTTTGACCACATAGGCACCTAGATCACATAGCATAGCGTACTCTAGTCTATGTGCCCTATGTGCCTATGTGGTCAAAAAATAACACTACAAGTTTTTTTTTCGCTTAGACACATAGTTTGACTGCTTCGCAGTCCCGTTAACCCAGGAGTCGCATTATTCTTTAAAACTTCATCCGTTGTATCCGCACCGCATTCAAAATCGCCAGGAGCGCCACGCCTACATCCGCAAATACCGCTTCCCACATGGTAGCCAGGCCGCCTGCACCGAGCGCCATCACGATCAGTTTTACACCGAAAGCCAAACCGATGTTTTGCCAGACCACCTGCCGCGTAGCACGTGCGATGGCGATGGCGGTGGCCACTTTGGACGGTTCATCGGTCTGGATGACCACATCGGCGGTTTCGATGGCGGCATCGGAGCCGAGGCCGCCCATGGCGATACCTACGTCGGCTGTGGCCAGCACCGGTGCATCGTTGAGGCCGTCGCCCATGAAGGCGATGACGCTGCCCGGGTTGGCGCGTTTCAAGGCTTCCACCTGGTCTACTTTTCCTTCCGGCAGCAGGTCGCCGAAACCCTGACCGATACCCAAAGTGCGGGTCACTTTTTTCACCACGCTGTCCTTGTCGCCGGAAAGCATCACCAATGTACGAATTCCTGCATCGTGCAGGCGTTTGATGGTGTGGGCGGCATCGGGTTTGATCTCGTCGGCGATGGTCACAAAACCGGCGTATGTGCCGCCGATAGCAACCAGGGCGATAGTGTCCGCTTCGTCACTCAGTTCGGCGGGATAGGCGATTTTAAATTTATCCAGCAACCTGGTGTTCCCCACCATAACCTGCTTTCCGTCCACTTTGCCGGTCAGGCCGTGCCCGGCGATTTCCTTCACATCGTCTACGGTCGCTTTTTTCCAGTCCAGTTTGTGTTCGTCCGCATATTGTAAAATGGCTTTGGCAACAGGATGCGTGGAATGCTGCTCCAGGGCGGCGGCCGTTACCAGTAAATCGTTTTTCTCCACACCGGCGCTTTCCACTTTTTGCACCTTGAAAACGCCGTACGTCAGGGTTCCGGTTTTATCCATCACCACGATGCTGACCTTAGTCATCAGGTCCAGGAAATTGGAGCCTTTGAATAAAATACCCTGCCGCGATGCCGCACCGATGCCGCCGAAATACCCCAGCGGAATACTGATCACCAGGGCGCAGGGACAGGAAATGACGAGAAAAATCAGTGCCCGGTACAGCCAGTCCCGGAAAACGTAATCGGGTACCACCAGCGCCGGCACGGCCACCAGCAAAACAGCCAGCAGCACCACAATGGGCGTGTAAACCCTGGAAAATTTGCGGATGAACAATTCCGTCGGCGCTTTGCGCGCAGAAGCATTTTGTACCAGTTTGAGGATACGGGCGATGCTGCTTTCCCCGAAAGGTTTGGTGACGTTTATTTCCACCACACGCTCCGTGCTGACCATGCCGGCCAGCACCGTTTCGCCGGGGGAAATGGTGCGGGGTTTGCTTTCGCCGGTGAGCGCGGCGGTGTCGAAGGCCGCGTCGGATTTGCCGGACAAGGTGCCGTCGAGGGGCGCCCGTTCGCCGGGTTTTACCCGAATGGTATCGCCGACTTTCACTGTTTCGGGTTTGACTGTGACGGGGTTACCATCGCGCAGCAGCGTTGCCTGATCGGGTCGTACGTCGAGCAGCGCCTTGATGTTGCGTTTGGCGCGGCTGACGGCTGCATCCTGAAAAATTTCTCCAATAGCATAAAACAGCATGACCGCCACCCCTTCCGGGTATTCGCCGATGGCAAATGCGCCGACGGTAGCGATGCCCATCAACAGGAATTCGGTGAATATGCTGCCATGAAGGGCTGCCCGGATGCCTTGTACTACCACCGGCAAGCCAACGGGCAAATAGGCGGCCATGTACCACAGCAAACGCACCCAGCCTGTAAACCAGTCGGGTTTCAGCCCGTAATCCAGGGCAAGACCGCCAATCAACAGGATAAAACTGAGCGCAGCGGAACCATATACCCGCCAGGCGGAAATACTTACTCCGCCGTGGTTGTGCCCGTCGTGATCGTGTTCATCGTGATCGTGTTCATCGTGGTTATGGCCTTCGTGATCATGATCGTGGCCGTCGTCCACCGTGTGGTCGGAGGGGATCGTGTCCACCGACTTTGGGGTTTTGATATATTTCTTTGCCATTCAACAGGGTGGTTTGCAACGTAAACAACAACTCGGAATGCTTGTTCCCACCGGAACGACTCCATGCCCGAGTCCTACGGGCCAGTGGCGTTGAATTTAGGGATCGGGGCAACCACGTCCGGGGCGACCCTTGTGGTCGCCCGCTTATGAATGAGATGCCAACAGCATTACCCTACAGGCAGGGCATTCAAATCCGCCTTCAATTGCCCAACCAATGCCTTCATTTCCGCAAAATCCCCACCAGCGCGGGCTCGTTCTTCTATCTCCAAGGTTAAACTGACCGCCTGATGCAGTCCTACGAATTCCAGTTGAGGGCGCAAACTATGCGCCACCTGGAACACCGCCTCCCCGTCACCCTTGTCCAGCGCCATTTCTAAGCGGCTGATTTCCAGCGGATATTGCGCCATAAACTTCCGGATAAAATACTGCATCTGCACCTCATCGCCGTCGGCAAAATCGCGCAGGAACGTCAGGTCGAACGGCCCGGGTATCTCTGTGGCTGAAACCGGTGCTGAAACCGGCGGGATGAATGCATGGGTTGGCGCCTGCGCCTGCAAATCCAGCGTTTCGGCGATTACCTGCGCCAGTTCGCGGGGTTTGAAAGGTTTAGCCAGGTGCCGGTTCATACCCGAAGTCAAAGCATTTTCAATTTCTTCCGGAGTGGCCGATGCGGTGAGTGCGATAACGGGAAGGTGGGCAGACAGGTGCTGTCGGATGTAGCGCGTGGCTTCCGGGCCGGTCATCTCCGGCATTTGCATATCCATCAGCACGATCGTGGTCCTGTTTTCCAGATCTGTCCATGTTGCAAGCACCTCGATGGCCTCCTTTCCGGTCGCTGCTTCCACAGTCTCCGCGTTTTCAAAGTGACGCCGGATAGCCTCGACAGCAATTTCCCGGTTCATTTCACTGTCATCGGCGAGCAGGATACGGATGGGCTGGATGTAATACAAGGCATCTCCGGAGACCATTCCTTCTTTCAAGAGTGTAGCATCCGCGAGTGGCAATGTAAGTGCGAATGAAAACGTCGAACCCCGGCCCACCTCACTTTCCACCAGAATGTCGGAGCCGTGCAACTGCACGAGTTCGCGGGCGATCGTGAGACCGAGGCCGGTGCCGCCAAAGCGGGCGGTCGTGTCTTCGCCGGCCTGCCGGAAACTGTCGAATACCGTTGCCAGTTGTTCGGGCGCGATGCCGATGCCGGTATCGGTTACTGCGAATGCCATCTGCGCTCGTTCGTCGGATTGCATCACGACTTGTACAGACAACGTGACGCTGCCTTTTTCTGTAAATTTCACCGCATTGCCGACCAGGTTCATCAAAATCTGATACAGCCGGGTGGGGTCGCCCAGCACGGCAGCGGGCAGGGTGTCGCCCATTTCGAGCCGGAGTTCGACGCCCTTGTTTTCAGCCCGCAACGCAAGGGCTTCCTGCACATCATTGCATATGTGATCAATGGAAAAGGGAATCCGGCGCAGGCTGAGTTTCCCGGCCTCGAGTTTGGAGAGGTCCAGGATATCGTTGACCACTTCGCCGAGCCGTTCTGTACTGTGGTGAATGGAAGAGAGCCAGCGACGTTGTTTTTCGGCCAGGGAAGTTTCCAGCAGCAAATCCGTAAAACCTGCGATGCCGTGGAGCGGCGTTCGGATTTCGTGGCTCATATTGGCCAGAAAGCGGGATTTAAAGGCTTCGGAGGCTTCGGCGCGCATTCGGGCTGCTTCAATTTCACGGTTTTTGGCTTCCAACTGTTGGGTAGTGCGCTGCTTGAGCCGAAAACGGTTGTAGAGTAAAAAAACGAGCAGTGCGAGCACTGTCAGACCGGCAAAGAGGACGTAGCGAATGTTGCGTTGCCGGGTGAGTTGGGCTTTTACTTCCGCCTCCCGTTTCGCTTTTTCGACTTCAGCATTCCGGTTGAACTCACCGAAAGCCAATTGGCGGTTACTTTGCTGCCGCTCGATCTGACCCATAAAACGGTAGCGCAACTCACTGTATTCAAGTGCTTTAGCATAATTGCCTTTGGATTTGTAAATCCGGGTAAGCAATTCGGCGCAGGATGCGCTGCCGCCGTTGTTTTTACCTTTTACAAATGCCTGGTAAGCAGCCTTGCCATGTTCAAGTGCCTGATCGACCCTGCCGGAGTCAAATTCACATTGCGCCAATTCTTCCAGCGCCGCGCCGCCAAAGTGAACATTTCTGCTGACAGGTAATAATTCAACCGCCTTACGCGCCAGGGGAAGCGCCTTGTCCAGTTGTCCCAGATTGCGGTAACAGGTCGCCATGCCGTAAGACTTTGAAGCGATCCGATTCATATGATAGGAACCGAGGTCTGCCACTTCCCGGATTTGAAGAAAGGATTCCAATGCGCGGCGGTAATCGTTTTTCTGCATATATATTCGCCCCATCATCTCCAAATGATCGGAAGGATCCATGCCTCCGTACCGGGATGACTCTATGGCCTTTTGTGTATAACGCAGCGCATTGTCCGTATCATCCAGCCGTCGGTAGATACCGGCAAGATTGTGATAAACATCTCTTTCCATTACAAGTAATGCCGGGATCGCGTATTTTTCAATCAGGGCAAGCGTATTGAAATAATGATCTGCCGCCTGGGCATACAAGCCGAAATCATAGCAGGGCACGCCGAGGTTGTTTTCAAACATCGTGATCAGATACGGATCTTTTACATGGACTTTGAGACGATTGGCAAGTCGGTAATATCCATCGAACAGCAAACTGTCGCCCAGGCCTGATGCAACCGAAACGAGTTGCAAATAACACAGCGCCATGCTCCCTGAATCTTTCATCGCCGTGTACTTCGCGATCGCTTGTTCGAAAAAGGGCCGGGCTGATTGTGGTTCCGCATACACCACAGACGAACCTTTGAAAAAAACAACTTCAGCCTCCACTATTTTCTCATAATTCGTATCCCTGGTTTTGCCTGCCAGACAACAGTGGTATAAACTGTCGAGGCGTTGTGACCATTGAATATACCCTACTTCTTCTGTCCGGAAAATTTGCCAAAGTATACTACGGCACTGCTCTATCTGTGCCTGAACGGTGGCACCTGCCGGGAGCGGGCGCTGGAGGGAATCCATCACCGAAGTGTTGTTTTGGCCCTCCAGTGAAAACGGCTGGGCAAACAAATAGAATAACAAACAGGCGACCGTATATTTCATAACCAACAGATATTTTCATGGTGAGTCATTACGGTAAAGGTAGGGTTGAGAAGCGCCGTGGTCGTATTCCGTTTTCCGCCTGGTTGAAATGACTTTCTACCTGGTTGCTGGACGCTATTCATCCATCTAGAACTTTGAAAACAATTCCAGAAAATCCTCTTTCCGGTTACGCGCCACACTCACCGTCGCGCCGTCTTCCATCACCACATAGCCGCCGTCGGCCCGTACGAACTGGCGGATATGCTGCATATTGATGAGGTGCGAATTGTGTACCCGGAAGAAACCCTGCCCTTCGAGCACATCTTCAAGTTGGCCCATAGGCTTGGACACCATTATTTTCTCGCCATCTGCCATGACTACTATCGTGTACATGCGGTCGCTTTCGCAGCGCACGATGTCGCGTATTTTTTTGAATACCAGCCCTTCGGCGGTCGTAAGGGCGATTTTTTCCGGCAACGTGGCCCTCGGGTGGCTGTATTGCGACAATTGGCTCACCTGTTCCTGCAAGATGCGGCGGGGGTTGCTTTCGGCACGGACGATTGCGGCGAGCAGTTCCTCCCGCCCGATGGGTTTTTGCAGGTAGTCTACCGCGCTGTAACGAATGGCCTTGATAGCATAATGGTCGTGGGCTGTAGTGAAAACAACCTGAAAATCAACGGATTCAATGCGTTCGAGCATTTCGAAGGCCGTCATGTCGCCCAGTTCAATATCCAGGAAAATCAGATCGGGCCGGTGCGCGGCAATGGCGGCAATGCCTTCCTGGCCGGAAGCGGCGTGTGCCAGCAACTCGATCTTGTCAGCACAGTATTTGGCGAGCAGAAACTGTAGTTTTTCAGCCGCATCGGCATTGTCTTCTATAATAATGGTCTTGAACATCGTGTCTGTATTGGAAATGCGTCAAGCGGAAATTGAAACCTGCCAACGGGAAGACGACACTTCCAGGGCCCGGCTACACCCGGCATTTTTGTAGCATCAAAGTTAAAAACACACCGCAAACAATCATTACTAAATCCGCGTACCATGAAAAACATATCCCTTTTCGCCATCCCGTTCGCCCTTCTCTTTATCGCCCAAACCACCCTTTCCGCACAAAAAACGGCTACCTGGAAAGGCGGCACTCCCGGTCGCAGTACCGAGTGGATGTGCGCTTCCAACTGGCGGGAAGGCCGGCTGCCGAATGAATTCAGTGCGGTTGTTATTCCCGATGTCTCCACGGGAAGCCAGGCGTACCCTGTTCTCCGCAGCGGCGAAGTGGAAGTGCTGAGCGTGGACGTACAGACAGGCGCAATGCTTACCCTGAGCACCGGTGCGCGCCTTATAGCCGACTCCTGGAATTGCGCCGGAATTTGCCGGGGTTGCGAAACGCGCACATTGGTCGAAGGCACGATCAAGGCACCTTTAATAGTCTCGAATAAATAACCGCGGGCCGGCGCTCTTCCGGCATCACTTTCAACATTCTATCATCTTTTTTAACCACTGGCGCGGCTTTCCTGCCGCACCAGCCATACCGAACATTTTTATTACATAAAAAATTTTTCAACCATGAAACACAACACCATCCTTTCCACCGCTATACTGCTCCTCGCCGCTCTCTTCATCAGTCAGACTGCACAGGCGCAATGGTCTCAAAGCACCACTGCCATCTACCCCACTACTCTGACCAAAAAGGTCGGCATCGGCCTGAACAACCCCATATACGGCCTCGACGTGAAAGGCGGTATCGGCCTTTACGGCACGAGCAGTTACATTGGCCAACTGACTGACGACGGCTCGGGCAACCTGAGAATTTCTTCCAGCATGTCGCTGAATGTCAACACCCCCAGCAAAAATCTGCTGCTCAATGCGCCGGGCAATTTCGTCGGCACGACGGGCCGCGTAGGAATCGGCACCAACAGCCCCGCTGAAGCCCAATTTGTGGTAAAAGGGCATTTAAACAACACCGTCGCTATGTTCGGGCAGGGCACACCCGGGATCTCGCTGGCCAACTCGTGGTCCAGCGTAGGATTCAATAGTTACGTCGGAACAAACGGCGGCAGCCTCGTCTGGAAAGCCATGAGCAGTGGTTACGGCGCCATCATGGAGTGCAACCCGGCCACGGGCTGGGTTTACCTGGTTCAGAACAGCAACACCAGTGCCAACGCCATCCCAACCCATACCCACCCGTTCTCTGTTGCTGCCAACGGTAACGTTCTCATCGGCACTACTACCGATCAGGGCTACAAACTGGCGGTCAACGGCAACCTGCTCGCCAAAGAAATCCGCGTGCAAAGCGACTGGGCCGACTATGTGTTCGCCGACGATTATCACCTGCGCCCACTTGCTGAAGTAGAAACGTTCATTGCCGACAATGATCACTTGCCCGACATTCAGCCGGCCTGCGAAATCCAGGAAAATGGACTCGACCTGGCGGCTACGACGACGAAGATGATGGCTAAAATAGAGGAACTGACCCTTTATCTTATCGACCAGAACAAGCGGCTCGAAAAACTGGAAGCCGAAAATGCTGCCTTGCGTGCCCGGCGCTAATACAACCGCGCATCCCCTTCCCTTTTTGCGGCGCTCCGCCCCTTCCTTAACAGGGACGGAGCGCCCACCCTGTTCAATTTCAACAACAAAGTCATGAAAAATATATCATTCCTAATGCTGCTGGCACTTCTGTTGTCCTCGCCACTGGTTGCCCAGAAGGTTTCTCCGCAAGAAGCCGCCGACTTCGCCCTGAAATTTTTCCAACGGAAATCCGGCAAACCTGCCGTCCGCATGGCCCAAATACGCCTAACGATCCAGCGAGGCGGCTCTACCCCGGATTATTTCCTTTTCGAACCGACAGATGGCAAGGGCTACGTGCTGGTGGCCGGCCAAAAAGCCTCGGTCCCGGTGCTGGGTTATTCGCTGAAGAATCGCTTTCCGACAGAAAACGTACCGCCGGCCATGCAATACCTGCTCAATACGTATGCCGAACAATTGGACGCTATCAAATCCAGTCATATAGAAGCCTCGCCGCAGCGCCAGTCGGAATGGAAAAATGCCGCCTCCGACCAACCTGAAAACGACCCCGCTGTGCAGCCTCTGCTGACTTCAAACTGGGGACAGGGCTGGCCTTACAACCTTCAGTGTCCTGACAACAACAGTGGCATGAATGCTGTAACGGGTTGTGTAGCAACGGCAATGGCCCAGCTGATGAACTATTGGAATTTCCCAAGTCAGACGGTGGCAACCTCGGACATATGTCTGACAGACAATAATGCACTCGATCCGGACAGCGACATCATCGGCACCTGGTGCACCTGGGCCGGCGGGGGATACAACTGGCCGCTGATGCTGGACGTTTATAACAATTCGAGCAGTACCGAGTCGCGCAATCAAGTAGCTAAACTGATGTTTGATTGCGGCGTGGGCGCGCAAATGGATTATGGTACAAATAACAGCTATTCTTACACGTCAAGTGCCGCTTACGCTATGGACACCTGGTTTGGATATTCCGATTGCCCGGTCTATGATAAAGAAGAATTCAGCACGGATTGGAAGTACATTCTCACAGGCAGTCTTGTTTCAGGTCGTCCAATATTTTACAGCGGCATCAATGGTGCTTCGGGGCATGCCTGGGTAGTGGACGGCTACGATGGCGACAACTATTTTCACATGAACTGGGGCTGGAGCGACGGTTCAAATGACTATTTTCTGTTGACGGATTTGACGCCCGGGTCTTTCAATTTCAATTCCAACCAAAAAATGTTTATACCGGTGCCGCAGGGCCTGTGTCAACTGGGCATCGACCTGAACGGCTTCCAAAACAACGTTACTGAGGGAGCCGCACATTGGATTCACAGCAATGCGACCATCAGCGCCGGCAATACGACTACTTTCCATGCCGGAAATGAAATCACTTTGACCGATGGTTTTGTAGCCTACAATGGGAGCAACTTTCACGCATTTATTCAGGGCTGCGATTACGGGTTGTCAGATGGCGGCTATGAAGAGCGCGCTGCCCGCCCTGCGCCGGAAAACGCTCCCGCGCCGGGCTACCAGGTCAGTGTCGCACCTAATCCTTTTTCAGGCAGCACGCTTGCCATACACCTCCGACGC
>Ga0209717_1001889_pt1 | contig 21337 bp, 15 predicted proteins | sample AD_UKC048_MetaG_FD_184418 | JGI IMG/M metagenome (GOLD analysis project Ga0209717, IMG submission 184418) | Active sludge microbial communities of municipal wastewater-treating anaerobic digesters from USA - AD_UKC048_MetaG (SPAdes) (version 2) | ecosystem: Engineered > Bioreactor > Anaerobic >... | reverse complement strand
AAAACTTACAACTTCTTCTATGGAAGCATACATCGTAGCCGGATACCGCAGTGCTGTTGGCAAAGCCAAAAGAGGCGGATTTCGATTTACCCGTCCTGATGATCTGGCCGTTACCGTGATCAAAGGTTTATTGGCATCAGTTCCCAACCTGGATCCGAAACGGGTGGATGATGTGATTGTCGGTAATGCCGTACCGGAAGCAGAACAGGGACTACAGGTTGGACGGATCATCGCGGCCCGCGCACTGGGGTATGAAGTTCCCGGACTGACCATTAACCGTTACTGTGCCTCCGGACTGGAAAGTATTGCTATGGCGACGGCCAAGATCCGTATGGGTATGGCAGATTGCATTGTAGCAGGTGGTACGGAGAGTATGAGCCTGGTGCCCACTGCCGGTTGGAAAACTGTTCCTGCTTATTCCATTGCGAAAGAAGAACCGGACTATTATCTCAGTATGGGACTTACCGCGGAAGCTGTGGCAAAAGATTATTCAGTAAGTCGGGAAGCACAGGATGAATTTTCTTATCATTCCCACCAGAAAGCCATCGCTGCCATTCAGGCCGGACATTTTAAATCCGGTATTCTGCCAGTAACCGTGGATGAAATTTACCTGGATGCAAAAGGGAAAAAACAGAAAAGAAATTATATCGTCGATACCGATGAAGGTCCGCGTGCGGATACATCGGTGGAAGCGCTTGCTAAACTCAAACCTGCATTTGCGGCAGGCGGATGCGTAACGGCGGGTAACTCTTCCCAGACATCCGATGGAGCGGCTTTTGTGATCGTGATGAGTGAGCGGATGATCAATGAACTCGGATTAAAACCCATTGCCCGGCTGGTTAGTTCCGCTGTAGCAGGGGTACATCCCCGTATTATGGGTATCGGTCCCGTGGCCGCCATTCCGAAAGCGCTGAAACAAGCCGGACTTAACCTGGCCGATATCGATCTCATTGAACTGAATGAAGCTTTTGCTTCCCAGTCCATCGCCGTAATCCGCGAAGCCGGATTGGATCCCGCCAAAGTCAATATCAACGGAGGAGCCATTGCATTGGGACATCCGCTGGGATGTACCGGATGCAAACTCACGATTCAAAACCTGAATGACCTTAAAAGACTGAATAAAAAGTATGGAATGATCAGCGCCTGTGTAGGTGGCGGACAAGGGATCGCCGGGATCATCGAGAATATCAGTTAACATATACAGATTTATTACCGTTTGAAATACGGAATAACCAGTAGTACCGGGAACGTTTCAGTAAAATGAAGCATTCCCGGTTTTATTTGAACTAATTTCATTCTTACCCGTTAAAACACGCTCCGGGATCTCAATCATTTTCCAGTAATTACACTTTACTAAAAACATCACCATGAAACAAAGACTTTTCTTACTGCCAGCACTGATTCTTTTTTCCTGCCTGCAGTTAACCGCTCAGGACCAACCGGAAGGGACAGAAACTAAAGAACCGGCAGAGAAGAATACGATACCAATGAATATGATCAAAGTGAACCTGACTTCACTTCCGTTAAAACAGTATGCGCTGCAATACGAACGGGTACTCAGCCGCAAGTTCTCATTTGCCCTCGGCGTACGGGTAATGCCCGAATCCACGCTCCCTTTTAAACAGGCGATCCTGGATGCTGTCGGTGATGATCCCGATACAAGGGATGTATTGGAAACCTTTCAAATGAGTAACCTGGCCATCACACCGGAATTTCGTTTTTACCTGAGCAAAAGAGGGTATGGACGCGGATTTTACCTGGCGCCTTTTTACCGGTATGCCAGTTATAAAACAAGTCAGCTGGAATTTGATTATGATGATGGTGGTGGTGGTACCGAAACCATCAATATGACCGGAAAACTGACCAGCCATACCGGTGGTTTATTATTGGGGGCTCAATGGCCATTGGGTAAACGACTGGTACTTGACTGGTGGATCTTAGGTCCGCATTACGGTACGGGGAATGGTTTATTCAACGGGATTTCATCCCAGACGATGACCCCCGCCGAACAAGATGATCTGCGCACCGAACTGGAAGACCTTGATATTCCATTGACGAACAAAAAAGTGGTGGTTACTGCTAATGGTGCCAGCCTGGAACTGGATGGCCCCTGGGGTGGCATCAGGGCAGGATTTTCATTGGGGATTCGGTTCTGATCATAGCTGGTGAAAACACCAGCTATGAACTAATAGTTTGTGTTATCACTGTGTATTATAGTTGGTGATATCAACGAGTAGTGTTGGTGATAACACCAACACTACTCACCCACCGCCACCGCAATTCTTGAATCCGCCGTGCCGTAATACAAAAACCATTTGTTCTTAAACCTGACCAGCCCTTCCACGAAACAGACTTCATTCACTTCACCGGTACGTTCATAACTTTTATCCGGATGGATGAAATAGCCATCCGTTCTGTCAATGAGTTTGAAAGGATTTGATTTATCAAACAACGCCTGTCCGGCACTATAGGTATACTTCGGCAGTAATGTGTCATTGAAATTGGCCGCATTACTGCCGTTATATATCAGCAGGATGCCTTCCTCTTTTAAAAGGGCAAAGGGGCCAGGTTCTACCAGCCGGCTGTCAAACCTTCCGGGCCGGGCAGTCAGCACTTTGATCAGCTGATGGGTTTCTTCATTTTCACAAGGGCTCCAATGAATGAGATCATCGGAATAGGCCATGAAAAGATCAGTATCCCCAAAATACATCCAGTATTTACCATTGATTTTTTCAGCAATCATTTTTTCACCGGCTTGTTTTACCACAATTGCTCCCGATTTGGACCAGGTATCCTTATACTTTCCGGTGCCCAGCACAGGACCATGTTTTTGCCAGTGAAAAAGATCGGTGGAACTGGCCAGGCAAAGCCGGGCTGTTTTGCCATCATAGGAAGTATAGGTAAGAATGTACCGCCCGTTGGCATCTTCCACTATCCGTGGGTCTTCCACGCCGCCTTTCCATTCCAGGGCTAACATTGAATCCTTGTCCGGATAAAACACCGGCGCAGGTTGTTTGGTAAAATGTAATCCATCGTCACTGATCGCCAACCCGATCCTGGATGTCATCATCGGATCCTGGGCCCTGTAAAGGAGATATACTTTTCCTTCTTTGACAACGGCCGCTGGGTTTAATACATTCCTGGATTCCCAGGCCAGTTTTTGCTGACTGACCGGGCAGGTGAATACCTGGCTGGTATCGGGTAGTAATATCGGATTCAGGCTATCTGTTTTTACAAAAGGACCAATGGTCCAGCTGTCAGAATCCAAAGGCTTAGTGTTCTCCCGAACGCCGCAGGCAGCGAGCATGATCAGCAGGCAGGCAATGAATCGTTTCATAATCAATGAGGATGAACAGGAAAGATAGGTTAATTGACCAATTACCCCAATCCGGGTCCTGTTTGAAGCCAGACTCAGTCTGATTCGTGCTGGTTAAACAGATATTCGTGCATTACAATTTTTTTTAAGATAATAGCGGACAGGCTTAAACCTTTTTGTATTTTACTCATCTGAAATAACTCTTTCCCGGGATCAAATCAATCAAATATGGACAGACGTGCGTTTTTAAAGGCCCGCCGCCTGAATAGGGCAGCAACGGATGATATCCAACAGCCATTTCGTACTCAATCGGGTATTTCGGCATATACCGGTGCCTGGACGGAGCAGGAAGTCATTCACCTGCTTAAAAGGACCATGTTCGGGGCCAAGCCCTCCGATATAAACTATTTCAGGTCCATGAGCATGAACCAGGCAGTGGATGAATTACTCAATCCCACAGCGCCTCAACCCAATCCCCCGGTAAAAGAATATGCCACCTCCACCACTCCGGGAGTAACACCGGATGGTAATATCGCACAGGGAACCACCTGGATCAATGATATTAATAGCGATGGTACGGTGCAGTCACAGCGACGCGGTTCCTATAAAAAATGGTGGACCGGTGTATTGGTCAACCAGGACCGCAGCATCCGGGAAAAACTGATCATGTTCCTGGTGGATCATTTTGGCAATGAAGCCAGTGAAGTGGGGAATGCCAACTGGAATTACAAGCAACACAGCCTGATCCGGCAATATGCACTGGGCAATTATAAGGAGTTGGTCAGGGAGATCAGCAAAGACGTGGCCATGCTGCGTTATCTGAATGGCTATCTCAACAATAAAAATGCCCCGGATGAAAATTATGCCCGGGAGCTGATGGAACTGTTTACCCTGGGCAAGGGTCCCGGATCTCAGTACACGGAAAACGATGTAAAAGAAGCGGCAAAAGTATTAACCGGATGGCAGGTGAATGGCACCACTTACACATCTGTCTTTAATCTCAACCGGCATACAACTACTAATAAAACGTTTTCCGCTTTTTTCAATAATACGGTAATTACCGGAAGGAATACCGCCACTGCCGGGGATCTTGAACTGGCCGACCTGCTGAATATGATTTTCGCCCAACAGGAAGTGGCGAAATTCCTGCTGCGGAAAATGTACCGTTGGTTTGTTTATTATTCGATTGATGCGGCCACGGAAACCAATGTGATTGAACCATTGGCTGAAATATTCCGCTCTAATAATTATGAATTAAAACCGGTCTTGTCCGCCTTGTTCAAAAGCGAGCATTTTTATGATTTACTCAACCGGGGCTGTATGATTAAAACACCTTCGGATATTGTGATCGGTTCGATGCGGGAAATGAATGTGGCTTTCAAACCGGAAACGGATTGGGATACGAATTACGGGTTATGGAATACGTTCAATTCATGGATGGTCAATATGGGACAAAACCTGCACGATCCGCCCAATGTATCCGGGATGCCGGCCTATTACCAGGAACCTTCCTTTCATGAAATCTGGATCAATTCCGACTCATTGCCGAAACGCAACCAGTTTACTGATACGATGATCAACAGCGGTTATGCGCGGAACAGTTTCCGGGTGCAGTTTAACTGTGTGGCTTTTGCACAATCTTTGTCCAATCCCGGCAATCCGAACGACCTGATCGACGAAGCCATCCGCGTCTTTTTCAGAAATGAGTTATCGGCCCAGAGCAAAAGCCAGATCAAAACCCAGATCCTGCTCACCGGGCAGCAATGGGATTATTACTGGACCAATGCCTGGACCGCATATGTGTCCAACCCGACCACCGCCAATTTTAATACAGTGAATACAAGATTGAAATCCCTGTTTCAGTATTTATTTAATTTATCAGAATACCAGCTGGCATAGTTTCATATAATTCTTAATCAGATCAGATGAAAAGAAAAGATTTTTTACTCAACGCCTTACCTGCCGCGGCACTTTTACCGGAAGTGATCAACGGGTATTCCGTAAAAGCCTTCGACCAGCAATCGCCACTGGTGCAGGCGCTGATGCGTGGACAAACGGTGACAGATCATGTGCTGGTGATTGTACAATTGTCCGGTGGGAATGATGGATTAAATATGGTAATCCCTGTAGCGGATTATTCAAAATATTATAATGCAAGAACCAATATCGCTATCCCCGAAAACCGGGTATTACCGATTGCCGGTGTAAGTGGTACCGGACTGCATCCATCCATGACCGGTTTGCAAACCTTATTTACTGAAGGCAAGGCCAAACTGGTGCAGGCTGTGGGATATCCGCAGCCCAATTTTTCACATTTCCGGGCAACGGATATCTGGATGAGTGCTTCGAACAGCAACCAGGAAGTATATAGTGGCTGGGCCGGTCGTTATCTCAACTATGAGTTTCCGGATTTCCCAACGGGATATCCGAGTACCACGATGCCTGATCCGCTTGCTATTCAGATTGGTTCCACCACCACACTCACCACCCAGGGACCAACGGCCAATATGGGAATGAGTATTACCAATCCGACTAATTTTTATAACCTGGTGAATGGAACGACTGATCCTGTGCCATCCACTCCGGCTGGTAAGGAATTAAAATATATCCGGCAGGTCAATCAGCAGACACAGAAATATTCAACTGTCATAAAGAATGCTGCCAATTCCATTACCCAGCAGGGTACGTACCCCACAGGCAATTCACTGGCCGATCAGTTAAAAATCGTGGCCAGGCTTATTGCCGGTGGATTGAAGACCCGGGTATATATGGTCAGCTTCGGCGGGTTTGATACACACTCTGTTCAGGTGGGAGCTACCGATACCACCACGGGTAACCATGCCACCTTACTTCAACGGGTATCCGATGCCATCAAAGCTTTCCAGGATGATCTTAAATTTCAGAATGTGGAAGACAGGGTGGTTGGAATGACCTATAGTGAATTTGGAAGAAGGATCAAATCCAATTCCAGCACCGGCACCGACCATGGGGCAGCGGCTCCCATGTTCTTATTCGGCAGTAATATCGAATCGGGCATGCTGGGTGTCAACCCAACTATTCCTGCCAGTGCCACAGTGAATGATAATATCCCGATGCAATATGATTTCCGCAGTATTTATTCCACGCTGCTGGAGAAATGGTTTTGCCTGGATAAAACAGTGGTCGATTCTTTATTCCCACCCAATATCAATAGTCAGCTGCAATCGCTCTCCATCATCAAAGCCGGGGCCTGCAGTGGGATCACGCCTCCTCCGCCCACGTCGGGCGATGTACTGATTACCAATTCACCGAATCCATTTACCAGCAGCACCACGATAAAGTTCAAAACTGCCGGAGGACATACGTTTATCCAGATCATCGATACGCTGGGCCGTGTGATCAAAATTCTCGCCGACCGGGAATATACCGCAGGTACCTATACGCTCGACTTTAACAGTGAAGGATTACCTACCGGTATCTACTATGCGCGATTCCAGAATGGAGTGACACAGCAGGTGAGGGCGATGATGAAAGTCAGATAGAAAGGGTGTCGGGTGTCAGGTGTCGGGTGTCGGGTGTTAGCTGTTAGCTGTTAGGTGTTGGGAGCCATCTTAGAGCATTATCATATTTACCACTGAATCTCATTTACGAAAATTGCTCATAATCGTAACCATAAGCTCACAGTTTGTATTTTGCTTCTTGATTTTTCTTTGGCTTCTTGGCATCTTGGTATCTTGGTTCTTATTTCGGCGTCTTGGTATCTTGGTTCTTTTTCTTTTTTAATCGCTTTGCCTGTGCCCTGCATTCACCCAATCAGTGATCTTCTGCCGGTCAGCTAATGTTAATGGACTATTCGGAGCTTCCGGCATAAACGTTGGCAGTCCGTCTACGGCCCGGGCCTTGATCCGGTCCCAGCTGGCGACAATGCTGGCATCGGTATCAAAATTCTTTCCACCGTTTATGGCCCCATTGAGGTGACAGGGACCGCAATAACCACCGATACCGCCCGTGCCGGCAATCAGTTGTTTTACCTGGGCATATTTGGGACCATAGTTAAAGACGGTTACCTGCGTGGTATCGGTACAGCCCTTTTGATTTTTAACAATGATGCGATAATCGCCAGGTGCCAGGTTGGAGAAAATAGGGGAGGATTGGAAAGCGGCACTATTTAGCTGGTAGCTGATCGTGTCACCTACCGGTGAAGTAATTGTAAGGGAACCATTGTTCGAACTACCCACGGATTCCGTTTTAAAGTATTGGATATCATAACTCACTCCCAGGCAGGGGTTGGGTAAGGCATCTTTCTTATTACAGGCCTGGAAATACATTCCTCCAGACAGGAAAAGCACCGTTATCGCCATTTTCTTCCGCATATAATCGATTTGACAGTCAGTAAATTAAGGATTCTTGGGCTGATTTGGTATTCAGACTAAGTAAATCAGCTCAGGATTAGCCGGTTTAAAAATTTATTTGTATGAAACGTTGTTGCAATTTATATTTGCAACATAGTTACAAAATATGAAACAAAAACTGGTCGCCTTTATCTGGGCTTTCTTCGCCCTGCAAGTCCTCTCTGCACAGGAAAACCTGGTTGTAACAAAAGAGCATAATCGCGTAATAATACCGGTAAAAGTAAAACTGACCGGGAAGATTACCGATAGCAAGACCGGTGAGGCATTGGCCGGCGCCTATATTTATTTTACCGATGATAAAATCGGAACAAGCAGTGACGAAAATGGGTTGTATGTGCTGACGAATATTCCCCCGGGACACCATGTAGTGGAAGTATCCTTTACCGGTTATAGTACACTGGTAGAGCATATTGAGATCAATGCCGATATGCAGAAGGATTTTGCCCTTTCCACCCGTATTGTGGAGAATCAGGGGGTGGTGATCACCGGCGTTTCCGGGGCCACCAGTATCCGAAAAGCACCTGTGCCCATTACCTCCATCAAAAAAGCAACCTTATTACAAACCCCTTCCGGGAATATCATTGATGCATTAAGTCATGTACCGGGAATATCGCAGGTGTCAACCGGACCGGCCATTTCCAAACCGATTATCCGGGGACTGGGTGCCAATCGCGTGGTAACAGTAAATGACGGTATCCGCCAGGAAGGACAGCAATGGGGAGATGAGCACGGGATAGAGATTGATGAAATGAGTATTTCCAAAGTGGAAATATTGAAAGGACCGGCATCCCTGATGTATGGCAGTGATGCATTGGCAGGTGTGGTGAATTTTATTACCAATGTACCAGCCCCTGAAGGCACCCTGCGGGCCAACTGGCTCAGTAATTATCAATCCAATAACGGATTACTGGCCAATAATATCAGTGTGGCGGGAAATAAAAACGGATTTAACTGGAATATCTATGGCTCCCATAAATCAGCCGGGGATTATAAAAACAAACATGATGGCCGGGTGCTGAATTCACGGTTTAATGAGAAAAATCTGGGTGGTTATTTAGGTATCAATAAGGGTTGGGGCTACAGCCACTTAATCTTTAGCCGATTTGATCAACGTCTCGGACTGGTGGAAGGTGACCGGGATGACGCCAACGGAAAATTTATCCTTTATGCCGGAACACCGATCGAAAGAATCGCTACGGAAGAAGACCTGGAGTCCCGTAAACTCTTTATACCGAATCAACGGGTGCAGCACTATAAACTGGTCAGCGATAATAATTTTGCTATTGGCCAAAGCCGGCTTAAACTCAACCTGGGTTACCAGAATAATCGCCGTAAAGAATTTGGTAATGCGGAAGATCCTGAAGAACAGGAATTGTTTTTTGATCTCAAAACGATCAACTACAACCTGCAATGGCAATTGCCTGAAATGAAAGAATGGCATACCAGTATTGGGGTGAATGGAATGCAACAGCAAAACAAAAATAAAGGAGCTGAAGTGCTGATCCCGGAATATAGTTTATTTGATTTCGGCGCCTTTGTATACTTCCAGCGGTTTTATAAAGATGGTACCCTCAGTGGGGGACTTCGGTTCGATAACAGGTCAGTTGATGGGAAAGAATTTTTCGAAGGCACTGAAGAAAAATTCAAAGCCTTTACCCGTAACTTCTCCAATATATCCGGAAGTCTCGGGGTGAGTTATGAACCGGCCGAGCGGGTTACCGTAAAAGCAAATATCGCCCGTGGCTTCCGGGCACCTACTTTAGCGGAACTGGCCAGTAACGGAACACACGAGGGCACCAACCGGTATGAGTATGGTTCCAATGAACTGACCTCAGAAACCAGTCTGCAACTGGATGGAGGAATCGATCTGGATTATGAACATTTCAGCCTGGGTTTGTCGGCCTTTTATAACCGCATTAATGATTTTATTTTTTACCGGAAACTGGAATCCCTCTCCGGAGGTGATTCACTGGTGAATGTGGATGGAGAAGATATACTGGCCTTTAAATTCAATCAGCACAATGCACAATTATCCGGCCTGGAGTTTACACTGGATATCCACCCGCACCCCATTCATTGGCTGCATTTTGAAAACAACTTCTCCTTTGTAAGGGGCCGCTTTGATGATTTACTCGACGGCTTCAAACCCGGCAGTGATAACCTGCCCCTGATACCCGCCCCGCGGTGGACCAGCGAAATAAGGGCCGACTTTCAAAAAGCCGGTAAATCAATCCGTAATTTTTATGCCCGGCTGGAAGGGGATCAGACCTTTAAACAGGACCGGTTTTTTAGTGGTTACGAAACGGAAACAGCCACCAATGGATACTTTCTCCTGAATGCAGGTCTTGGTGCAGATATTACGAATACTAAAAAGAAAACAATCTTCAGTCTCCATTTCGGGGTAATGAATATCGGTAACGTGGCCTGGCAAAATCACCTCAGCCGGTTGAAATATTCCGCCGAAAACCTGGTAACAGGCAGAACCGGGGTATTTAATGCCGGCCGCAATTTCTCCGTCAAGCTGAATGTACCGCTGGAGTTTAAGTTGAAGTAAGCAGCGAGGGAGGGAAGTTCGAGGTTGGAGGTTGGAAGTTCGAGGTTCGAACCTCCAACCTCCAACCTCGAACCTCGAACTGCCGACTTTTCCCGACCTTTATCCTATGGAAATCTCCCTGACCACCCCGGCACTCCTGTTCCCGGCCATCTCCCTGTTGTTGCTGGCCTATACCAATCGTTTTCTGGCCCTGGCCAACCTGGTACGCAAATTACACGATGAGTATATAGAGGGTCGTAAATCCCATGATGAGTTTACGGAGTTGCACAAAAACAAGATTATCCTCTGGCAGATCAAAAATCTGCGTCGCCGGATCAACCTGATCCGTTATATGCAGGGCCTGGGGGTATTCAGTTTCCTTGGTTGTGTGGGTTGTATGTACAGTTTGTACCGGGGAGCAGCGGTAGTAGCGGAGTTTATTTTTGCAGTAGCCCTGCTGAGTTTGCTGGCTTCCTTGTTTATTTCCCTGGCAGAAATTATCCAGAGCACCAAGGCCATCGAACTGGAACTAAGTGATATTGAGGAACTGGAAAAGGGGAATATTTTTACAGATATTATCTCTGGTACCAAAGAGAAATAATACGATATATTTGATTTATGCAGAAACCGGGACAAAGTATTTTCATATTCCTTATCATGGCCGGATTTCTGGCCGCCTGCTCCAAATCCGGCGGCAGTACTGATGAAGGCGCTGGGGGTGGAGGTCCGCATATTGTGACGGATAATGATACCACCCGGCCGGTGCTCACGGTGATGACCCCGTTGAATAACCAGGTTTTTGCGAATGGTTCTTCAGTCAGTGTAACCGGATCTATCACTGATGATATGGGTTTATACCGGGGCTATATCCGTATTACCAATGATGTGACGGGCGAGGTTGTGAAAGAACAACTTTACGAAATTCATGGAATTCTGTCGTATAACTTCAATGTATCTGCAGCGGTTACGGTAACCGCTGCAACCGATTATACGGTAAGTGTGTTTTATGAAGATCATGGGCTGAACGGGGTCAGCCGCACGATGAAAGTAAAAGTCAATCCCTGATCAGAGCGATTCAATTAAACGAAGTATCCGCTCCCAGCTTCCCCCATTGTAGACTTCTTTCAAGCCGGCCTGTTTCAGTGTATCCGCGGCTATCCGGCTCCGGTGACCACTGGCGCAAACACAAATCACCGGTTTATTCAGTCCTTTAATACGTGGTATACTCGCCCCAATGCGGTCAACCGGTATGTTCAGTGAACCGGGAACCCGTCCCCGGTCATATTCACTGGCAGATCGTACATCAATGATTACCGCTCCCTGTCTTAACGCTTTTTTTAAGGAGCCATTACTCAAAAAAGAAAAAAGTCCCATACTGTAAATTTAAACAACGGCCGCCCGGGATTTTCGTTCCCCGATCTGCTGCCGCCACATCGCAAAATACAATCCCTTTTCGCCAATCAATAACTCGTGATTCCCGGTCTCCACCACATCGCCTTTCTCGAGCACATAGATCCGGTCCGCATGCATGATTGTACTCAGCCGGTGAGCAATGAGGATGGTCACCTGGCTGCCTTCTTTTGAAATATCCCGGATCGTATCTGTAATCTCTTCTTCGGTCAGCGAATCAAGGGCTGAAGTGGCTTCATCAAACAATAACAATTTAGGCTTTCGTAATAAAGCACGGGCAATGGATAGACGCTGTTTTTCACCACCGGACAACTTTAATCCTCCTTCCCCGATCATCGTATCCAGTCCTTTTTCCGCCCGGGATAAGAGGTTCTGACAGGACGCTTTTTTTAATACATCTTCCAGATCCTCTTCTGTCGCCGAGGGATTCACAAATAATAAGTTCTCGCGGATCGAGCCGGAAAACAACTGGGTATCCTGGGTAACAAAGCCGATCTGATTGCGCAGGTCTTCGAAGTCAATACTGTTTTCATCCATCCCATTATACAGGATCTTTCCATCCTGTGGCCGGTACAAACCCACCAGTAATTTCATTAAAGTGGTCTTGCCGGAACCGGAGGGGCCCACAAAGGCAATCGTTTCCCCGGTTTTCACTTTGAAGCTGATATCATTGATCGCATTCTGCGAAGCGGTCTGGTGTTTAAAAGCCACATGGTCAAATTCCAGTGTCTCGATCCGTCCTAAATGACTCGGATTGGCCGCCCTGGGTTCCGGTGATTTTTTCATCAGGTTGGCAAAATTCTCCAGTGAAGCCTGGGCCTCGCGATAGGTGAGAATGATATTGCCAATCTCCTGCAGCGGACCAAACACAAAGAAAGAGAAGATCTGCATCGTCACGATCTGCCCGGCATCCATACTGCCGCGGTAGATAAACAACATCAGCAGGAATAATATGATCTGGCGAAGTGTATTGACAAACGTACCCTGGATGAAACTGATACTGCGGATTCTTTTAACCTTGGTCAGTTCCAGCCCGAGTATCTTAAAGGTATTTTTATTGAGCCGGGATACTTCCTGCTGGGTCAAACCGAGACTTTTCACCAGTTCAATATTCCGCAGGGATTCAGTAGTGGCTCCTGCCAGCGCCGTGGTTTGTCCCACGATCTTTTTCTGGATGGTCTTTACTTTTTTACTCAGCAAATTCGAAATAATGGTCAGCAGGAAAATGCCGCCAAAATAAACCAGGGGCAGACTCCAGTGAATCGTGGTGGCATACACGGCTACAAATAAAATTCCCACGATCACCGGGAAAAGCACATTAATAAAAGAAGAAACAAATTTTTCGGTATCCAGCCTTACTTTCTGTAGTACACTTAAGGTTTCCCCGCTCCGCGCATCTTCAAATTCCTGATAGGGGAGTTTCATCGCATGCTGTAATCCTTCAGTAAATACGGTGGCTCCGAATTTTTGCGTGATCAGGTTCAGGAAATAATCCTGGAAGGCTTTGGCAATCCGGCTGATCATCGCCACGGTAATGGAAGCCAGCAACAGCCAGGCCACCCCATAATAATGACGGGTTTCCATGACTTTTTCCACGATCCCGCCTGGTTTTACCTTGATCACCTCTTCGGTAATGCTTTCGTTGAAGAACAGGAACGAATCCCAGCTGAATGCAATCTTATTCTGGTGGTATGTAGCCAGATTGATCAGCCGACCGAAAATAATGGGATCCACGAGGGAGAACCCGATATTCACGGCAGCCAGGAGTAAAACCAGCCCTACCAGCCATTTATATGGCCTGAGGTATTTAAATAATATCTTCATAAATGGGATTGAGGCGAAAAATGGGAATGCAGATTCAATGTACAAACTTCGTACAAGTTTAGGAAATATGCCAAGTTAACAGGCCCCGGGCTCTTTTCTCTTCTTTTTTAGTCATTTAGCACCCTCCAGAATCCAATCAAACAGCTGTTCAGTCTGTCGGTTGCTGTTTTCATCCGGGAAAACCGGGCAACCCCCGGATAGTGGTTCAATCAAAAATAGTTACATTTATTTTCATCCGGGATTGTACAACATTCCGGTGTCCTAATTCAAAAAAACGATTTGCATGCGCCACAAAAAGCCCAATCGGAGACAGTTTTTACAGGACGTCAGCAAAGCATCCGGATTAATGATGCTGGCACCCATGACAGGTAATTTTACCGGGATCGGTCCTTCCTATGTGGAAGCCCCCGTGATCCCTGCCGGCAAAATAAAATTCGCTGTCATTAATATCAACCATCCGCATATTTATGGAATGACAGAAGCCATAAAAAGAGGAGGAGGCGAACTGGTGGCCTTATATGCCATAGAAGCAGACCTGTCAGCTGCCTTTTTAAAAGCTTATCCCGAAGCCAGGATGGCAAAGAATGAAGCGGAGATCCTCGAAGATCCGTCCATACACCTGGTATTGAGCTCGGGCATTCCCGATGAACGGGCTCCACTGGGGATCCGGGTTATGCAGCATGGCAAAGATTATTTAACCGATAAGCCCGGCATCATTACGCTTAAACAACTGGCAGCAGTAAAAAAAGTGCAGAAAGAAACGAAGCGGATCTATTCAATTATGTACAGTGAGCGGCTGGAAAATAAAGGCACGGAAAAAGCCAGTCAGCTGGTAAAAGCAGGTGCCATTGGCCAGGTAATACAAACGATCAATTTAGCACCACACCGGATCAATAATAATATTGGAAAAACCGGCCTGGCTGTACGACCGGATTGGTTCTGGGACAAGAATCGTTTTGGCGGTATTTTAACCGATATCGGTTCCCATCAGTTTGACCAATACCTGCATTTTACCGGAACCACAGAAGCCCGGATTGTGGCTTCACAGATTGGAAACCTGCACCACCCCGATAAACCTTTATTCGAGGATTTTGGCGATGTAATGTTGAGTGGAAACGGTGGATTAGGTTATATCAGAGTCGATTGGTTTACACCGGACGGACTCAATTCCTGGGGCGATGGCCGCCTGACCATTATGGGCACAGAAGGTTATATTGAAGTACGCAAGAACACGGATATCGTATCGGCGCATAAAGGTGGTAACCATTTATACCTGGTGAATAAAAAGGAAATGCTGCACATGGATTGTAATAATGAGATACTGCCTTTCGGTCCCCGTTTCGTGGATGATGTGCTGAACCGTACCGAAACAGCCATGTCGCAAGCACACTGCTTCCTCGCAACCGAGCTGGCCCTGAAAGCTCAGAAGAATGCAACGGTCCTTTCATTAAGAAAATAACCGGTTTCCGAACGTGTTGAACCCGGATAAACTATTTGCCACATATGAAAAAGAAAAAACAGCGGAATCATCCTGCTGCTGAAAGCAAAGAAAAAAACCTGAACCGCCGTAAATTCCTGAATGACTCCGTCAAAGCGGCGCTTGGTACCGGGCTTGCCCTGAGTTTCCCTACTATTGTTCCGGCTTCCGTTTTTGGTAAATATGCGCCCGGCAACTGGATCAATGTGGCCGCAATCGGTGTCGGACGTATTTCACGCGGACATGATATACCAGGTGTATGGAAACAGGATTTTGCGCGGGTGATGGCTGTCTGTGATGTGGATAGCCGTCGTGCTGCTGATGGCCAACAACTGGTCAATGAATATTATGCCAAAAAAGAAGGGAAGCCCTTTGATGGGGTGAAAATCTATTCTGATTACCGGGAGTTATTATTGAACAAGGATATTGATGCCGTATTGATCAGTACCCCCGATCATTCACATGCGATGATCGGCGTGGCGGCCGCACGGGCGGGTAAACATATTTATATGCAGAAGCCAGCTTCGCTGACCATTGCAGAAGGACGTGTGATGTCGGATGTGATCCGCAAAACCGGTGTGAAATTCCAGATCGGCAGTCAGCAACGCAGTGCGGAACAATTCAGGTATGCGGCGGAACTGGTCCGCAATGGACGGATCGGTGAACTGAAAAATGTATATGTAGGACTACCGGGTGATCCGCCGGGGGGAAATAAAACAGAGATGCCGGTACCCGCCGGTTTTGATTATAATATGTGGCTGGGTTCTACTCCCGAAGCCTACTACACCGAAGAACGCGTGCATCCGCAAAAGGATTATGGTCGTCCTGGCTGGCTCCGATGCGAACAGTTTGGGGCGGGCATGATCACCGGCTGGGGCTCACACCATATCGACAGCGCTCACTGGGGAATGGGCATGGAGGGCAGCGGGCCTGTAGAGGTCTGGTGTGAGAAAGTGGAATTCAATACCGGCGGCCTCTGGGATGTGCATGGTGTTTTCAGGACCGGCGCCCGGTATAATAACGGGGTGAGCATGTCCGTTAGTAATGAATATCCCAACGGGATTAAATTTGAGGGTACCCAAGGTTGGATATTTGTGTCCCGCGGCGATTACCAGGCCACCAGCAGTGACCCCTCAAAACCTGGTGAACAGGCAAAGAAACTGGATGCCAGTGACCCGAAGCTGCTGACATCAGTCATCGGGGAAAAGGAATTTCATTTTACTGTCAGCAATGACCACCATGGCAACTGGCTTGAAGCCATCCGCGATAATAAAGCCACCATTGCCCCGGTGGAGGAAGCCCATCGTTCTTGTTCCGCTTGTTTATTGCATCATATTTCCATGAAACTGAAACGGAAGTTGCAGTGGAATCCGGAGCAGGAAGCATTTGTGAATGATGCGGAAGCCACCGCCATGCTAAGCCGGGAACAACGAAAAGGGTTTGAAGTAAAATAAGTATTCTTCAGCCGCCCCAACCTTCCCTGTCCAGACTGCGGTAATGGATGGCTTCTGCCAGGTGCTCGGGTTTTATATCCGGACTGTCACACAGGTCCGCGATCGTACGGCTCACTTTCAGGATCCGGTCATACGCCCGGGCTGAGAGATTGAGTTTCTGCATGGCCGCTTTAAGCAGGTTAGCACCCACCGCATTAATCACACAGATTTCTTTCAGTTGTTTACTGCTCATTTGTGCATTGCAATACACGCCTGGATTTTCTTTATAACGTTCCGCCTGTATTTCCCTTGCTTTAATCACCCGGTCACGGATCGCGCAAGAAGGTTCGGCCGGCCGGATGGCGGAAAGTTCGCTGAAAGCCACCGGCGTGACTTCCACATGCAGGTCAATCCGGTCGAGCAAGGGACCGGAAATTTTATTTAAATATTTCTGCACCATACCGGGACCGCAACTGCATACCCGGTCCGGGTGATTATAATACCCGCAGGGGCATGGATTCATTGAAGCCATCAGCATAAAAGAAGCCGGGAAGTCCACCGCTACTTTAGCTCTTGAGATCGTCACCCTTCTTTCTTCCATCGGCTGCCGCATCACTTCCAGAACTGTCCGTTTAAATTCAGGCAACTCATCCAAAAACAACACCCCGTTATGTGCCAGTGAAATTTCTCCGGGCTGTGGAATGCCTCCTCCGCCTACAAGGGCTACATCGGAAATGGTGTGATGAGGACTTCTGAAGGGGCGCTTCGAAACCAGCGTGGCATTCTCCGGTAACTTTCCGGCCACCGAATGAATCTTGGTGGTCTCCAATGCTTCCTGCAAGGTCAGCGGAGGCAGAATGGTGGGCAGTCTTTTAGCCAGCATGGTTTTACCGGCACCGGGCGGACCGATCAGAATGGCGTTATGTCCACCGGCGGCCGCAATTTCCAATGCACGCTTGATGTTTTCCTGCCCTTTTACTTCGGAGAAATCAATCTCAAAATCATACTGTGAATGAAAAAATTCTTCCCGGGTATTGATCACGATGGGTTCCAGCCCCTGCTCCCCATTGATAAAAAAATCAATCACTTCATTGATATGACCAATGCCGTAGACCTGCAACTGGTTGACCATACCGGCTTCTTTGGCATTTACATTGGGCACGATTAATCCTTTAAACCCTTCTTTGCGCGCCTGGATGGCAATGGGTAATGCTCCCTTGATGGGCCGTATTTCACCATTAAGTGATAACTCACCCATGATAATATAGGAAGACAGGGACTCAGGATTACTGATTTGTTCAGAAGCAGCGAGTATTCCCAATGCAATAGGAAGGTCAAACGCCGTACCACTTTTACGGATATCCGCCGGTGCCATATTCACCACCACTTTGGTGCGGGGAAAATCATAGCTGTTTGTTTTAAAGGTACTCTCGATACGTTGCAGGCTTTCCTTTACCGCATTATCCGGTAAACCCACAATCAACGGGTCCTTGCCCTGGTTCTGAATCCAGTTTACTTCAATGGTAATCGTGGTGGCTTCCACGCCATAAACGGCACTGCCAAATGTTTTAATCAGCATGAAGGAAAGGTAGAGAATAATAAAGCCAGACTGTCCGTTCTGCTACCTGTGTTTTTCCCGGAAAAATGGTTTTATTTCCCGGATAAAATGTTGAATTCAGCAAGTAAGGAAGTCCCTGGATCCGGGATTATTTTCAACAAATTTCCTTTACCGGTTATTAAAAAGCTATGGGAGATTTTACTGAGATCAAAACGACGTACTTCTTTACTATTCCCTTCATAATGCAATTCCATTTCCAGCGCCATTTCAAAAGGATCTCCTTTTTGCACCTGGTCAATGGTGATGATCAGGCCATCCGTCGACGGATCTTCCTTCCAGCTGATCTGCAATTTCGGATTTACACCGCGGAATAACCATTGCCGGAAAAATGTTTCCAGCGGTTTGCCTGAAATTCTTTCAAATACAACCTGCAGGTCTTTGGTTTCTGCATTACGTCCTTTATACAAATCATAGTACGCACGAACCCCAGCATGAAATAGGGAGTCCCCGATTTCCCGTCGCAACATATGCAACACCCAACTGCCTTTTTGGTAGCTGTTTGCATTGAGCAGACTTTTATAGTTGGGGGTGCTGTCGACCACCGGACGCTTACTTTCTTTAACAAAACTTAATACCGAAGCCCGATCCTCTTTCATTCTTTTGTTCAGACTGTCAGTACCGTATTGGTGTTCCATATAAATATGGGTCAGGTAGGTAGCAAATCCCTCACTGAGCCAGAGATGCGCAAAACTTTTCTCCGTAGCCATATCCCCAAACCACTGGTGTACGATTTCATGGGCAAATAATCCTTCTTCGCTCCGCTGCCCGGTTACGGAGTTTTCATAATAAAATATGGCTCCCGCATTTTCCATTCCTCCATAGACGGTTTTGGATTGTACATTGGCCAGTTTTCGGTAAGGGTAGGGGCCGATGTACTGATCAAAGAAGGCGAGTACTTCCGTGCCGATGCTGTAATCATAAAAACCCTTCTCTGCATTTTCCGGGAATACCCAGGAACTGACCGGAATACAATTATTGACAAAACCGGTATGCTGCACGGCAAAGGCTGCTACCCCGATCACCATCACTTTTGTTGGCAAGGCAATGTCTTCACGCCAGTGTGTTAGCTTTTTATGACCGGACAAACTGGTTTCTTCAATTTGTATTCCATTGGACACCACCTGGTAGTGTTCAGGGGCAGTGACTAAAAATTCAAAACTGGCTTTATCACCCGGCTGATCCACACAGGGAATCCAGTGGTGGGCCCGGTCAGGCCAGTTGTCTGCAAAAAATGTACGGTGGCCATAACTGTTTTTTGAAATGATCATTCCATCTTCCGGAATCCCTTTGTATTGAATAAACAACTGAAGCGTATCACCGGTATTGAATGGCTGGAGTGCTTCAATGGTCAGTTTATTTTTCTGATGTGTAAACCGGCTGGTGGGTGCATTGTCATTTCCGTTTACAACATAAGGAAGAATCGTCCTGCCAACGATCATCCCTTTCCCTTTTGGAGAAACGCTTTGCAGGTCGAGGGTTACGGATCGGCCCGCAGACGTTGCTACCAGGGTGACCAGGGTATGGCCAACAATAGTGTCATTCTGGTCATTCAGCTCAATAGCAAACCGGTAATGCAGGATATCAGTATTTGTCTGGGCGGTAACCGACGCGGAAAACAGCAAGGCAAACAGGGCCGTCAGGGATAACTTCATAGGGACACAAGATAGAAAAATAATCCGCCGGGTCATAATGGAAAATGAGGAACGGTTGCCTATAGATTCTCCAGCATTTCCACCACTTTTTCCCGCTTCAGGATCACATAGCCGATCCGGTCATTGCTGATGCCTTCGCGGAGCTGGTAGCTGAAGGAAAGCTGGTCTTCGGTAACGTTGGTTTCAAAATACCGGAAGGAAATATTGGGATAGGTTTTCAGCTCTTCCCCGATCTCATAGAGGTGGGTGGAAAGAATGAAAAGGGAATTTTTGATTTTGATCAGTCCTTTGATCACGGTGAGGGAACACTTCATGGCATCCTGTACATTGGTGCCTTTGAACAGTTCATCGATCAGCACCAGCCATTTTTTCCCGTTATTTATTTTGTCAATGGTGTTCTTGATCCGTTGTACTTCATTGAAGAAAAAACTTTCCCCTTTGGCAATATTATCCACTACATTGATATTACTGAGCAGCCCGTCAAACAGGGTCAGCTTCATGTGTTGGGCGGGTACACCCATTCCGATATGGGCCAGGAATACGGCGGCACCTACAGATTTGATCAGTGTACTTTTCCCCGCCATATTCGCCCCGGTCAGGAAAACGAAATTCTGTTCGGGATTCATTTGCAGGTCGTAAGCGACAGGCGTGGGAAGCAGAATATGGTACAGTCCTTTGGCATCCACCAGGGGCGTGCTTTGTTCTACAAATTCCGGGAAGCTGAGCTGGTATGTTTTAACCGCCACCGCCATCGAATACCAGGCGTCCAGCCGGCTGAAAATATCAATCAGTTCCAGCGTACTGTTTTTATACCGGCCACGCATATGATACGCGAAATACAAATTCTGACCTGTACTGAGCCGTTCCCCCCTGGCCGTTTCAGCCAGTTTTTTCAAAGGAGGTTCCTTGAGTAAACCGCTGATTCGGTCCACATATAATTTAATGGCGGGAGGCAGGTCGAGGTCCGTCAGCAATTCGGACACCTGTCGGAGTCCCCGGAAAAAATCCCCGAAATGCGGCATCGAATATTTGATCATCGAATAATCCGCATTGTGCAGCCATTTGTACAACAGGTTATTAAAAGAAGCGGGCGCCTCACTGATCGGATCGATCGGGTAGTCGAGAAATTTATCAATAACCAGCACCGTACCATTGCTGATCTCCGACGGCCAGTGATGAATATGTTCCATAAAGGTCCGGATCACTTTCTGGGTACCCCTGATCTTATTCAGGTCACTGTGCGGCTCCGTAAAAAACTTCCGCAACCATTCCCGTCCACCCACCGTACGGGTAAAGTTCAGTTTATGGAATATGGAGAATTCCTCTTCCGGGTGGAAGATGGAGATGTCGTTGAAGGAAGTGTGGTCGATTTGCATAACTTAAAAAAGAACCAAGAACCGAAGATGCCAAGATGCCGAAAGAAGAACCAAGAACCAAAGATGCCAAGATGCCAAAGAAGGTTCAAATTACAAAGGACAAATAATAAACAAGATATTCTATGTTCTTTACTTCAGTTTTGGGATTTATGTTTTCTATGAACTAAAATACAAAAAAGTGTTACTGGGTCAGGAATCGCCTTTCTTTTTCAGAATGGCGGTAAAAATTAATACAAATTCTCTTGCCTCCTGTCTGAGTGCTGATCTTTCTTCTTCCTCCTTACTACTGCCATCCGTAATGACCAAC
>Ga0209717_1001888_pt1 | contig 21353 bp, 16 predicted proteins | sample AD_UKC048_MetaG_FD_184418 | JGI IMG/M metagenome (GOLD analysis project Ga0209717, IMG submission 184418) | Active sludge microbial communities of municipal wastewater-treating anaerobic digesters from USA - AD_UKC048_MetaG (SPAdes) (version 2) | ecosystem: Engineered > Bioreactor > Anaerobic >... | reverse complement strand
TGGACTGTGATGCGAATGAGTTATTTGACGGACAGGATTGAGGTGTCCGCAGTTCTTTTTGGGCGGCGCAAAAGTAGGGTTTTTTCCCTCTCAGCGTTCATGACTTCACACTGCCGACTTCGCACTGTCGACTTCGCACTTCGCACTTCCGACTTCGCACTTCGCACTGTCGACTTCGCACTGCCTCCTCACCCCACCATCGCCGCCTTACCCAGGCATGCTCCGAATCCGATGATAGCCATCAGCAGTCCGCTGATCAGCATGGCTTTTCCGATATGTTTTTGATCGGTAAAAAGCAGGATCACGCCGATCACGATATTCGCCCCAACCTGCAAGGTCAGTAGCGTGGCATCAAAAATAAGACTGGCGAGTCCGGCTTCACCCCCGCTATCGTTGCGAAAGGCTATACCGGTAAACGCCATATAAGCCAGCATGATACCGAAATTGATAAGCGTCACCTTGCCGAGCGGGTTAGGCTGCGGGCTTCCAGGCGATGGTTCGGGTTGGTCGAGCGGGTCGAGTGGGTCGATCGTGTACATAAGAGCAATTTTTAAGGTGTTTGGTGTGTAGTGTTTGGTGTTTGGGGGGGGGCTTCGCTCAAGGGCATTCGGAATGATTGGGCTTTGTCCAAGGAAATGTATTAAAATGCCTGGTTTATGTGGCTTTTTTACTTCAAATTTCAAGATGATTCATCCCGAGTTGGGCCGTTGTTGGCGACTCCGCCAGGGGCGACATTCGGTTCGGAGTTCGGAGTTCGATATTCGGTGTTCGGTGTTCGGTGTTAAAAAATATCGAATATCGAACACCAAATATCGAACACCGAATAAAGTGAAAAATGGTTGAATGTAATAAGTTTTCAGCCGTTGTGGGCGACTCCGCCAGGGGCGACATTCGGTTCGGAGTTCGGAGTTCGGTATTTGGTGTTCGGTGTTAAAAAATATCGAATATCGAACACCGAATATCGAACACCGAATAAAGTGAAAAATGGTTGAATGTAATAAGTTTTCAGCCGTTGTGGGCGACTCTGCCAGGGGCGACATTCGGTTCGGAGTTCGGAGTTCGGTATTTGGTGTTCGGTGTTAAAAAATATCGAATATCGAACACCGAATATCGAACACCGAATATCGAACACCAAACACACTACCTAAGCCGGAGCATTTCCAGATGTGCCCTTTTCGCCGGGTCGCGGTAAAACAGGTTCATGGTTTCGAAGGGAATAATTTTGTCGTCGGCCGGGCTCACGATGTGTACGCACGATTTTTTGATAGCGCGTACGTCGAAGTCGTAGGCATCGATAAACCGCATGATGATAATGCGGAACAGGTTATCGTAGCCCAGGTTGGGTGCGTCGATGTGCGGCAGGCAGCACATGACGCTTTGGAGTTGGTCGGTAGCACATTCGACGGAATTGCCGGTACTGAATAACTGGACCATGTGGCTGTGCAGGCGTTCGTCCTGTTCGTACACGATGGTATTGCGCGAGTTGTCGAGCAGGTCCTGCGGATTGAGGTAGCGGGTGAGCGGAAATACCTGGCCGTCTATTTTCAGGGCATAGGCCATGGCCAGCGCGTCGGGGTTGCAGGGCACGGGAATGATGTCTTCCGGCTGAAAAACCGGCGCCTGCCGCAGTATTTCCTGCCGCACTTCGGTGAGTGTAATGCGGTCGGTAGCGGGCTGGAATCCGTCGGTACGGCCGGCCACCTGCGTGGGCTGGAAAGTGACGCCGCGCACACATTTCTGCGTGAGCGCGAAATCGATGATTTTGCCGATCTCTCCGTCGTTCAGGTCTTTTTGCAGGGTCACCACCAGCGTGGTAGACAGGTTGAAGCGGTTGAGGTGCTCCAGTGCGCGCATGCGAACGTCGAGCAGGTTTTCGCCGCGCAGGGTTTCCAGCGCATGCGGCTCAAAGGAATCGAATTGCAGGTACACCTCGAAATCGGGCATGTAAGCGGCCAGCCGCTCCGTGAACGCCGCGTCTTTGGCGATTCGGATGCCGTTGGTGTTCAGCATCAGGTGGCGGATGGGTTTGCGTTTGGCGATGTCGAGTATTTCGAAAAACTGCGGGTGCACCGTGGGTTCTCCGCCGCTGATCTGTACCACGTCGGGGCGGCCTTCGTTGGCAACCACGAGGTCGAGCATGTGCTCGATCTCTTCCAGGGTGCGGTGCCGGCCGTGGTGCGGCGATGATTCGGCGTAGCAGGTAGGGCAGGCGAGGTTGCAGCGGTCGGTTACTTCGACGATGGTGAGGCAGGAATGTTGTTCGTGGTCGGGGCAAAGTCCGCAGTCGTATGGGCAGCCGAAATGGGTTTTTGTGTTGAATTTCAGCGGCATTTCACTGCGCTTGGCATAGTTGCGCGTGTTGCGGTAGTATTCGATATCGGTGGCGATGAGTACTTTTTCCGGACCGTGTTCGGGGCAGCGTTTCAGCATAAAAACCTTGTCGTCCTGAAAAACGATTTTGGCATCTACCCGGCGCAGGCAATGTGAACAAAGGGAAAGCGTAAAATCGTAATAGACGTACGGACGTTCCATAAACTATTCGGATTCAACTGGTTTTAAAAAAAGCAAGCAGGGTTTTCCTGTAATAAAAGAGCCCCGCCAGGCAAGCGATCTGGATGGACGTGAGTCCGAAAGGGAACCACCATACCGGTTTGAGCCACTCCACAAAGAAACGCCAAGCGAGGTAGCATATCATGAAAATTTTAAACCGCAGGCCATCGGGCAGCGGCTTTTTTTTCTCCAGGGTCCACAACACCAGCGCTATAGCCGACAAGGTAAAAATTTCATATAAATTGACGGGATGGCGGGGTATACCGTCGCCAAAATCGATGGCCCAGGGCGCCGCCGCGGGCAGTCCGTGGGTGCCGTCTTCCAGCCCTGCGAAATGGCAGCCCAGCCGCCCGATCGCCAGCGCTGCGATCAGGGGGTAGGTCATCAGATCGCCGGAGGAAACGTGCACGCCGACCTGTTTTTTGGTTAACTCTACGCCGATCAGTCCGCCCAGCAGTCCGCCCGCAATAGTCTTGTTGTCGAGCAGGATCAACCAGTTCAGGCTTCCCAGTTCGTCCGGCCGTTCCAGCACGCCCAGCAAATGGCTTCCCAGAAAAGCGCCCGCCGCCGCGCCGATGAATATCCATGCCCTGTTTTCTTCACTGATCGGATCATGTATCCGGGCGCGCTGCCGGACGTACAGCCGGTACCCCACGACGTAAGCCAGCATTTCGAAAAGCAGGTGCGCCGGGAGGCGGAGGGCGCCGAAATGGAGTTCGAGGGGGTAGTGCATTTTTGAATGATGAATGATGAATGATGAATGATGAATGATGAATGATGAATGATGAATGATGAATATTTTGCACTCAAAGAAAATAAAGAATGAATCTGATTAAAGAAGGCCAAACAACAGTCCAAAACCACCTACCCCTCATTGCCAAGCCAGTGTGAAAATGTTTAAAATTCATCATTCATCATTCATCATTCATCATTCACTTCGCTCGTTCTTCCAGTTTTTCCAGCAGCCATTCGCGTTCGATGATTTGGGGGATTGATTTCAGTTCGCGGGTCATTTTTTCAAACCGGCTGCTCTTTTTTTGCCAGACATGCCGGATGATCTTGTCCAGTTTTTTCAGGAAATTGGTGTAGCGGGTTTTGGAAACGGTAGACACTTTTATCCGGCGCACCTTTTGTTCGAGGGCTTTCATGCGGGAGTCGAGCAGTTCATCCCAGGTTTCCACGTAAATTTTGATCAGCAGGACATCGACCAGAATACTGAGGTTCGGGTTTTCGAAAAGGCGATATTGTAATTTTTCAACAGCCTTCGGGTATTGTTTTATGTAAAAATAGTATTCGGCGAGGTTCAGATTATAGGCTTCGGCGGGGTACCGGGTACCGCAGATGCGCTCGGGCGGGTGTTGGTCGAGCACTTTTTTAACCCAATCGAATTGCCCGAGTTTCAGGGCAAAGATGACGAGCATACGAAGGGCCGTCACGGAGATACTGCCTTCGACGTAGAAATAGCCTGCTTCGAAGTGTTCCTTGTACAGATCGAACAGTTTATGGCGGTAAAATGGATCGCCGGAAGTCGTGTAACGCCGTATCCAAAAGTAGCGCTGGTATGCTTTGAGGTTGGACAAAATGTCCAGGGGTAATTCACTTTTGGTTTGTTCCAGTAAAATTTCGAACTCTTTCAGGGTCTGTTCCTCGTCGGGAGAAGCCAGGAGCCTGAAAACGAGTAAATACAGTTGTAAGAGCGGCAAATGTTCGAAGTTTCCACTTTTGGCCAGTGCCAGTACCTGTTCTATTTCGAATTGATCGTCCTGAGCATCGCTTTGTGACAAATAACGCTGATATCGCAAGGCACAAATAATCTCTACCCGAAGCAGGCTGTAGTGAATGTCCAGATAATGGGACGCGGTGCCGATGTTGGCATCGTCCTGCCAGGTATTGGCCAGGGTTCTGAAGGCAGCGATTTCCTCGGCAAGTTTAAATTGCCTGTGATAAAACTGGGCATCCTGATAAGGCCGTTCCTTTTCCAGGGCTTTAATAGCCTGTACTACCTGCCAGAATCGATCTTCGAGGGCGTACTTCCGGTAGAAACGGAGCAACGCAAACTGTTCGTCATATTCTTTCTCGTAAGCGTCGCGTTCTATATGTTCATGTGTAAGAAAAGTGCGTACCAGACCGAACAGCCGGGACATCAGGCCATCGAGGCTGTTTTTTTTGCCTTCTTCAAAACGTTTGTCAGGGAAAAAACGAGCAAATACCCATGCTTTGTCGAGCATCGGGTCTGTTTCTACTGCATCGTACTCGATGATATAATCGTATAACGCAAGGGTTTCTACCTGTTGTTGATTGTTGAAATAAGGAGATTGCAAAAACAGGCGTAGTTTTTTGCGTTGTATGTTGTCCAGACGCGACAAGACCTCCAAAAGTTTCCGGTTCAGCATGCCTCAAAAAATTATATCAGTCATTAGAAAAGCATTTCTGGAAAAATGGAAAAAAGTGTAGGAAAATGGACGTGCGAAAAAATGGAATTTTGCACGATCAATAACCAACACAATTCAGTTATTACCCATGAACAAACATGCTTTTCAGATTTTCAGGCTTTTATTTTTTATTTTTTTTACTCAAAACTTCGCTTCTGCTCAATCCGCATGCCCATTACCCCCCCCCCAGCAACTTCAAGTTACAAGTGTTACTCCCAGCAGCATATTTCTGACCTGGTCTGATGTTCCCGGTGCAGTTCTTTACAGGGTCAGCATCTTTGACCAAACCGATCAGGTTTCACTTCCGAATGCGTATACGGCGTCCGAATCGATCGAACTGGAAGAATTGGCTACCAATACGCATGAATACCTCATTGGCGTCAGTGCAACAGCCTGCGCTACCGGGAATTCATATGGCAACGAAGTTACTCTATCTTACAAGCCCGGTATTATCATTATTACAGATAAAATTCTGCAATTAGGTTGTTCGGACTTGAGTGATCCACGTGACGCCGGAGTCGGTACCTACCAATACTACATGCCGATCAATACTTCTAACAGTGAAGTAATTAATACAGTAAGGCTTAAAATATCTTTAAGCGATGAGGTATACGTCGATTTTCTGATTTGGTCCGACTGTTACCAGCAAACCAGATTCAACCAGCTTGCTGCTGAAGGTGTAAAAAGGAAAAACAATGGCAATATCATCAAATACCGGGTCAGCGACACAGGAGCCCCCATTTTTGACATTATAAACGGAGAATGCGGCCTCAACGCATGTTCATTTAGTGTAAAATATTATGCACCGTGTATGGTCAGTGAAGGCACCTGCGCTCTTATGGTGCTCCCCAACAGTTGCGGCGACAAACCCGAAACTCCGCCGGGCAACCTGCGGAGCTTCCCGCAAGAACAGGCTTCCGAACAGACCGGGCGGAGTTTCCTGAAAGCAAACCCCAATCCTTTTTCGGATTTTGTACAGGTTGATTATCATCTCGAATCTGCCTGCCAGGCAGGCATCGAACTGTTGAATTCGACCGGCACACATGTTGAACAATTGATGCCCCTGCAATGGACCGAAAGCGGCCCGCACGTTACCTCTTGTTTCATACGCCCCTCCTTGCCTGCAGGTATCTATTTCCTTGTTTTGCGTACCGCCAATGAACGGCGGGTAATGCCTCTTTTAAAAGAATAACGTTATTCTCCTTGCCAGGCCTATTCATGACACCTTCGCCCCCGGTCCGTTTCGGTTCCGGGGGTTTTGTTTTTACACCGCTTACAGCATGGTGAGATTTTCATGTTTTCGCCTCGGGCTGTAAAACTCAAAGTACTCGTAAATGCTGGAATTTCTTCTAAAAAGTGTAGTTGTGGGCGGAAGCTCATCGACGGCATTTTTGCTGTCACAAGAGTACATGTACTAAACAAAATTTCCAAATCTCTTGCGATACTAAAATACTGCGAATGCTTGGCCTCCCTTTTCCCGGATATAGCAAATGTATGCCCGCAGTAACCAACAAGCACGCCTGAGATAAAACAAACCGGCTTTAAAGGCCATAAAAATCGATTTAGATGAAAAACCTGACACTCCTTTTCTGGTTGTCGTGGCTGAGTTTACAACTCCATGCCCAAACGGATACGACGGCGTATCCGGCGCCCACGAATGGTATCTGGATGCGAATATCGCCGCTAATGACGCGCTGCAAATGCAGGGAATTACCCTGGCAATGGTAGAACAGGTGGCGCAACGGGCGTACTGTGACTGGGAAACGCTGATCGGTATCGAGACCCGGTATAAGGGCACAATGGTTGGTTCCGCATCCGGTGATGGCAGAAACACGCTTTCGTTCGGAAATGCCGGTGGCGTGGCAGCGATCACCCACAATTCGACAAATACGACCTTGTGCAACAGCGACGACCTCTATTTCTCCCGCAGAATTGCGGAAGGGGATATCACGGTCAGTGATGCGACGGAATGGTATGTATCGCTCAATCCGGCGGGTATTCAGATAGGCGAGTTTGATTTATACAGCGTTTTAATGCATGAAATAGGCCACTCTCTAGGCCATTTGCATGCCATGGATCTGGAACAGAACGCCGAAAATGACGTGCACCTCATGTATTTCAGAATACAGGATAAGCAAATCAAACGAGGTATAGATTTTGGTGCTGAAAGTGGTACCAAACTCTTGAAAGACCGCACGTTGTTCTCCATCAATACACCGGGCGAATGTTTCAACGACTATAAACTCAATACCAGTTCCACAGGATGTATGGTAGGCACTGATGTTGTAAACAGTGAGCCTGCATGTGGTTTGATAGTGAAAACGCTGGTTAGCCGTGGAGAATCCATCACCGTGCAAACCATGAACAGCCCCGCAGAACGCGTGTCGTTGTTCAATATGTACGGCCGGCGGATTTATAGCAACAGCACCTCCACACAGGCCGAATTGAATATTCCGACCAGCGGCCTGGCGGCCGGCGCCTATTTCCTGCAATACTATTGCAACGGTGTGCCGGGGATAGAAAAAATCATTATTCAATAAATGCACGCCGGAGGCAAAAACAAAAACCTGATCTTTTCACCTTTCCGATTTATGCACCCGTACCTCTTTGTTTTAACAACATTTGTGCTGCTGCTTGCCTCTGGCGCGTGCAAACCACGCCAGGTCATTTATTCCAACCCGGGCGAAAGCGCATACCGCAAAAAAAGCAATGCCGATACCCTGTGGTATTTGAAATACCGCGTGCCCGATTGCGACAGTGCGCTGGCATTTATGAAACAACAGATCGTACCCGTGCGGTCGTGATTGTTTTTTGTGTTTGGTGTTTGGAAGGGCTTGGTTATCCATCTTTGGCCAAATGCCAAACACGAAAAACAAACACGCCCTCCGGTAACCTCCTTTATGCCTTGATATGATGAAAAAAAATGCTCCTGCTCTTATCGTGCGGATCTTCCTGCTGGTTTTAATATGGCCAGTCCTGCCCGGCTGTAGCATCCACGGTTCATTCCAGGGCTTATACAGTTATTATCATAAAACCAGAGATGCCGCGCCTTCGCTGATCAAAAAACCGGTTCTTCCGCTTTGCGACCTCGTTCCGCTCGATATGCCGGTCGTATATGTGGTGAATGGAGCGGAATTAAAAAACTGTATACAGCATTTCGAAAAATCTCTTGTATACATCTGGCGGCCGAAATGTTCCAGCGAAGTCTGTATTCCCCCCATGAATATCCAAACGTTTTGCCGAACCCGTCATATCGAATTGTTTGTCGTGGCGGAGTATTATGATTTTCCAACCATGAACCTGGTTTACCCGATGGAAAGACCCGTTTTTGGAATCGATTGTGAGCATTATTCCACTAACCTGACCAAAAAATACGTTCCTATGTTTTTAAGTGATCTGGCTTTGGAAACACCCGCTCCTGAAGATCATTATTTCTTTTTGTTCGAGTATGGATGCCTGAAAAATTCGGCGCACAGGCTGGAAAACCTGGGTATTTAAAACACCGCCCGCACCTGCGCCCGCCCCACATGCACCACCCGGTTGTCGCCGGTTTTCCGGCCCTCGTAATTCAGGCTCATTTGCACGGTTTTGGATAATTGCCGGTCGAGGTTCAGGCTCCACAGGTAGTTTTTGCCATCCTGCAAGCCTTCCAGCATGGTGAACGCCACGGCTGTGTTGGCCTGTCCGGTGTATTGAATGTTGGCGAGGGTGAATTTGGCGCGCAGCGAAGTGGCGGCCCGGAAACCCTGCACGTTTTGTTTCGCCTGCGGGTTCCAGGTCAGTTCGGTATTCCAGTCGTTTTGTGTGGCTTTTTCCTGTTCGCCGATGGCATTCCGGCTGTCTTTCCATTTTACAGTGCCGGTGATCCGGAAACTGCGGCTCGGCAGCCAGGTCAGTTTGGGCCCGGCGTTCCAGGTAGCAATCTGGAAGTCGCGGTTGTCGAAAGCCTGGTTGTCGGTGTTTTTGAACGAGCGCACCACGTCGGTTTCCGCGCTCCAGCGCTGCGACAGGTTGACGCGGCCATGCAGGGTATAATCCTGAAATCGCCGCTGCTCGAACCCCGTGGTAAGGGCAATCTGACTCCGGTTGTCGCCCTGCGCGATACTGGCATCCCAGGCCGGGTTGGCGCGGTTGACAAACAGCGTGTTCCGGATCGTAGCCGCCACAGTCACCAGTGCCGTATCTGCAATCTGAAATAAAAACGGGTTCCACGGCGACACGTTCGTCGCTCCCGCATACGTTCGCCGGTTGATTTGCAGGGTGCTCTGGGTGGAAAAACGGCTCAGCGTACGCCGCCACCGCCGGGACGATGCGCCCCACACGATGCGCGGATCGAGTCGCAGGTTCTGGTTGAGCAGCACGTTGTTGGTACGGATATAATCGGTCGTGCTCACGGCCACCCGCACGTAACTCGCCTGGTCCTGAAATACGGCAATCTCCATTTCATCTACCTGTAAAATGCTGTCGCGGTTGCGGTCCACCCAGGTGTATTGCCCTTCGCCGGGGTTGACGCCGATGTAGTTGAATTCCAGTTTCGGGCTCTGGCCGGAGCCGAGTTCGTAGCCGGTCGTGAAATTCAGCGCATTGCGCCAGGCGCCCAGCGTGTAATCCACCCGGCCGAGGTAGGTTTCCAGCGGCTTTTCGGTGGTTAGTTCCGGCGCTTTCACGCGCAGGGTCCTGTAGGTAAAATTCCAGGTAAACTGCTGATTGGCAACGCTTTTTCCGCTTTCCGGCTGCCATTTTCCATTGACGTTCAGTTCGTTTGCTTCGGTGTTTTGTTTAAAAAAATTGCCTGTTGGCGCAAAGTCGTTGCGGCGGGAAGCGAAGCCGCCCAGTTGCCATTTGCCCTCACTTTCGGGCGTCTGGAAATACAACCGCAGCAGGTCGTACCAGAAACTGGCGCGGTTGAGCGTGTCGGCAGCAGTACTGTGGCGCTCGTTTTTTTCCCGTTCGAAATACACACCCGTTTTGAGAAACGGCCGGCGCAGCAGGCTGTCGCGTTTGAAAAAGGTTTTGGAAAAATCCAGTTTGGGCCGCACAAACCGGGTTGTTTCCAGCCGGCCGTCGGTTTGCAGGAAATTCAGTTCGCCCGCCAGTTCGTAGCCGCGTTGTTGTACCCGCAATTGCCCGAAATGCCGGTACCCTTCATATACACCTTCGCGGCGGTACGACCCGAATTCGTAGCGCGATTCGCCCCAGTTCTTTTGTTTCACCGAAAAACCTGCCCGCGCGATGTGCTCCGCCACAGTATCGGTGCTGCCGGCCGTATTCCAGTCGCGCACGAACTCTGCCGGGCGGTACGGGTTCAGCGGCAAAAACGTGCGAGCGGTGTACTCGTAATTGGCGGAAATGCCCGCCTGCCAGCCGCTTTTTTTGCTTAAAGGAATCGGCTGCCGGATACCCACAAATCCTGCGGCGCCCAGGTTATCGCTGTCGTCGAGCGGCGAAAAACGGTTCTGGTCCCGGTTGCTCAGGGCCAGTTCGGCCTGTACGCTGCCACCTTTTCCGACCCTGAATTCGCCGCCTGCGGTGTAGAGTTGCCGGGCTTCGGGCGCCACCAGCCGCACGATGGGCTCGAAATTGCCCGCCGGCTGGCAGGTAGTGGAGTCGGGCGCCACCCAGCGGTACACCCGGCCGTTGGCAGCCGTGAGGGCCAGCACGTAATTGCCCTGCCCGGGCGTCACCTCGGTAAAACGCGCCGCATAACGTGCCGAATCCGGGTTGGTGCTGTATTGCAGGATTTGCACCGGAAGCCCGCATACGACGGTGTCTACGGTACGGTACTGCACGCGCGAGGGATCGAATTTTTCCAGGGTATCGATGCCCGAGGCATAAGCCGAGCGCAGGTTGTCGCCCGCTTCGGCCAGGCTGCGGCGCTCGGCGGGGGTAAGGTCCTGCGCGCCGCCGTTGTTGCGGCTGTCCTGCTCGGCGTAATAGTTGAGGTAAATGCGGCTGCGCGGGGCCGACCAGTTGATATTGGCCGCTACGGTGGAGCGCAGATACGTCTGCACGGCGTATTCGAATTCCACGATGATACGGCTGTCTTTGGTGATGAGCCGCCGGGGCGTGAAACTCAGTTCGCCGAGGTTGTAATCGATGATATAATCGTCGGTAAGGCCGCGGCGCAGCAACTGTCCGTCTACAAAAACTTTTTCCGTGCCGGCCAGCACGATGATAAAGCGCTCTCCTTCAGCACCTTGCAGGCGATAAGGCCCCTGGTTTCCTTCCACGCCCTGAATATTCTGGCGGGCAAATTTGCCGCGCGAAACGGCGGCCGCCACGCGCGTCGACAGGCTGTCGGGGGTGTTCTTTTTGCCCCAGTCGCCGAATTGCCGGTGCTCCACCATGGCGCCCTGCAGGCGTTTGAAATAATTGGAAAAATAGCCGGATGGCCGCACCAGGTCGTAGTCGCCGGCAGTGAGCGCAGTGTTTTTGCGTTTCAACTGGATAAAAATCCGGTCGAATTCCTGCAATTGCCGCGTGGTGCCGTCGGGTTGTAGCGGCACGGAATTGTCGGACAGGGCGGCCTGCAATTCGAGGTCGTTGCCCAGTTTGCCCGACAACTGGAGGTTCAGGTTGGAGTTGAATACGAGGTTCTGGTTGTTGCCGAACGACAGGCCGCGGGTGTAGGCGCCCGAGGAAAGCAGTCCGTTCGTTTCCCAGGGTTTGCTGGCCGGCTGGTAGGGCGAATAGTCGAATTCAATGGCATCGGTGCGCATATTGCGCCGGATGGCCGCCGTATCGAGCCGCTGCACGGGCGCTGCAAAATCGTAAGGCAATACGCGGTAGGTGACGCGGATCTGCGTGCAGGTGGGGCAAATCGCCCGTAAACGCGCCGTGTCGATGTACAGGCGGTTGTTTTTCAGGGAAACCAGGTCCGCATCCAGCATTTGGGCCGTATCCGAACGTGACACAGACAGGATCGGCGGTATAATAGTTAGGGAATCAAGGACTTGTACGGGAATCGAGGCATCTACCGTACGGCCGCGGAGACTGGACAGGTCGTTGATGGATTGAGCGTTGGAGGATCCGTACAGGCAAACCGCGAGCAGGACGAAGTATATTCGCCTGAAAATAGGACCTGAAAAACTTGTCGTATCGCTCAAAACGCCGCTTGCCTGATACTCATGAGTTATGCGAGAATGGGGTTCAACGAATGCATGGTTCAATGCAGTGTACTAAACCTGTAAGGTTTTTAAAACCTTACAGGTTTGTGGTAGCGAAACGCTTCTGATCTCTGTAGACCTTATCGTCTTCTCCCGACGTCACCACAATTGCAATGCAATCCGTTGCTTGAACCACATTGGCGAAGTTTAACGGGTTTCAGTTGCTTGTAGTTTTGCCTGAAACAACGCTTCCAGGTTTCTTTTTTTGTCGGGCCACTCCTGAATGATCAGGCTGTAATACGCCGAATTGCGGTAAGTTCCATCGTCGCGGATCATGTCGTTGCGCAGAATACCTTCAAACTGTCCGCCTATTTTTTCAATGGCTTTTCTGGAACGGAGATTGCGCTCGTCGGTTTTCAATTGCACCCGAACGGTCTGCAATTGCTCGAAACAATAGGTCAGCAGCAGCAGTTTGCATTCCAGGTTGACTGCCGAGGCCCAGTAGTCGGGGTGCAGCCAGGTGCTGCCGATTTCGAGTTTTTTGTGATTGGGCTGAATATCCAGCAGCCGGGTGCTGCCGATGAGCCTGTTTTCCGCTTTATGCAGGATAGCAAAAGGGAACTGGCTGCCGTTTTGTTTTTCGGTGAACGCGCTTTCAAAAATGCTGGTAAACTTTTCCGGTACGCTGGCATCGTACACATAAAATTCCCAGATCCTTTTGTCGGTGGCAAGCACCGAAAGCTCGGCGAAATGGGCAGGCTCGAGCGGAATAAGGTCCACTGTTTGCCCGCGGAGCGTGACCGGCTCATTTATCCAGTGATTCTTCATATCTAAAAATGGTCAGCCCCCTTTTTTGCCGGAGTCCGGTGCGGGAGCCGGCGAATCGAACAGCGGGTGTACCTTCAGGGAATCGATGGGCAGAATAGCGGGCGGCTGTACCGGCCGGCTGGGGCGCAGGCGCGACAACGAGTCGCTCATGGCGTCTGTGGCTTCGGTCAGTAACAGCGAATCCACAATTTCCTCGGCTTCGCGCAGCAAAATTTCGCGGCACTCCAGGGATTTTTTTTGCCGGAAATCCTGCACCGTTTCCGTCGCTTTTAGCCGGATAATTTCATCTTTGTCCTTCCCGCATCCGGAAACGATGACACAGGCAAATATTGATAACAAAATACTTGCTAAAACGCAAAAGGCTGGTTGTGAGCGAGTTATTTTCATTTATTTCGGCAGATAAGAAAAATACTGGTGCAAATTTAAGCCGCTATACCGGTTCTTGCCGAAAACATTTTAATACCCTGCATGGGGCACTCCTTAAATATTTATTAAAAAAAAATAAGTGTATGTGTTGGCAAATTTCGGGAGCGGCGTATATTTGCACTACCAATTTCAAAATTGGGTGTTACAACAGCAAATTCTCACCCTCGTGGTGTTTTTTTAAGAAGTTTTCATTTGGTTTTTTGGGGTTATACAGGGTGCTCAGAGTAATCTGTAGTGCCCTGTTCTTTTTTGTGCGCTTTCGGCGCATAAAACCCTACGCCGCCGGTACAGGTTGATGCCGGCGCCCTTTGAGGGCTACAAATGTTGGGCTTCTCCGAAGTCGTTACAACCTACACTCACCTACAGATGTTGTGCTTCTCCGAAGCCGTTACAACGGACTACCCACCTTCTACAAATATTGGGCTTCTCTGAAGCCAAAGGTTCCCCACTTTCACAACTCACAACTCACAACTCACAACTCACAACCGACCCCCACTTCGCACTTCGCACTTATGACTTCGGACTCCTTTTCTCTTCCCCGCCGCCCGCGCCGCAACCGGCAATCTTCTGCCATTCGCGGCATGGCAGTTGAAACGCACCTCACCCCGCAACACCTGGTTTTTCCATTGTTCGTGCTGGACGGTAAAGGTATTCGCAGCGAAATCAAGTCCATGCCCGGCATTTTCAGGTTTTCGCCCGACGAACTGCTCCGGGAGATTGGAGAATGTATGGAACTGGGCATCACCAATTTCGTGGTGTTTCCCGCTGTTGCCGATGCTTTGAAAGATAAAACGGCCACTTACAGCCATTCAGCCGATAATTTTTACCTGCAAACGGCCCGCGAAATCAAGAAACGATTTCCGGAATGTTGCCTCATCAGCGACGTAGCCATGGACCCGTACAGCAGCGACGGCCACGACGGGCTGGTGGAAAACGGCGAGATCGTGAACGACGGTACCCTGCCCATCCTGGCACGTATGTCGGTCGCGCAGGCGGAAGCGGGATTCGACATGCTCGGCCCTTCCGACATGATGGACGGCCGGGTGGGTTTTATACGCCGCGCGCTCGATGAAGCGGGTTTTACCAAAACGGGTATTCTGGCTTATACAGCCAAATATGCCAGTGCTTTTTACGGACCTTTCCGCGATGCACTCGATTCGGCGCCCAAAAGCGGCGACAAAAAGACGTACCAGATGAACCCCGCCAACCGCCGCGAAGCACTCATTGAAGCCGAACTCGATACCGCCGAAGGGGCCGATATGCTGATGGTAAAACCGGCGCTGCACTACCTCGACGTGATCCAGTTGCTCAAACAGGAACAGTCGCTGCCGGTAGCCGCCTACCACGTGAGCGGCGAATGTGCCATGCTCATCGCCGCCTGCCAGAACGGTTGGCTGGATTTTGACCGTGCCATGCCGGAAGCCCTGCTGAGCATTCGCCGGGCCGGCGCGGATGTGATCCTGACGTATTTTGCTAAGGAGTTTGCAAAACGATTCCCAACGGGAATATGAGCGGAGATTTGCCCGCCTTCGGCGGGATGGGGGCGAAGATTTTGCGGATCGGGCGGATGAAGATGGATATGATTTAAGATGTAAGATTACATGACGTAAGATTTAAGATTGTCCGTGATGTCGCGTTCCAAATCTTAAATCTTACGTCATGTAATCTTACATCTCAAATCAAACCCGGCCGGTTTGCCAGCGCCTTTTGAATCACCAGCCACACCGCCGCGTATTCTTCGCCTTCCAGCGGCAGCCGGGGTGCGCGCACGTGTTCGGTGCCGAGTCCGGTGGCGGTTTCCGCCAGTTTGATGTACTGCACCAGTTTCGGGTGAATATCGAGTTCCAGCAAGGGTAAAAACCAGCGGTAGATGGCCAGCGCTTCGGCGTGTCGGCCGGCTTTGGCATGGCGGTAAATCGCAACCGTTTCCCGGGGAAATGCGTCTACCAGTCCGGCTACCCAGCCGTCGGCGCCCATGAACAGGCTTTCCAGCGCCAGCGTATCCACGCCGCAAAGGATTTTGAACCGGTCGCCGAAGCGATTGATCATACGTGTCACATTGCTCACGTCGCGGGTACTTTCCTTGACCGCCTGAATAGTCGGCCATGCGGCCATTTCCTCAAACATGTCCAGCGTCACGAGAATCTTGTAGTCCACCGGATTGTTGTAGATCATAACGGGCAGCGCGCTGGTGTCGGCCACGGCCCGGAAATATTCCAGCGTTTCGCGGTCGTCGGCTTTGTAGCGCATGGGCGGCAGCAGCATGAGTCCGCTGGCGCCGCAGTCTTCGGCAACCTGGGCGGCGGCCATGGCGGCCCGTGTGGTTTGTTCGGCGATGTTCATCACGACCGGGATCCGGCCCTGCACTTTATCCACGGTGAAACGCACGAGATCGTATTTCTCCTCATTCAGCAGGCTGCTGGCTTCGCCGAGTGTGCCGCCGAGGATGACGCCGTCGACGCCCGCTTCGAGTTGGGCGTGCAGGTTCTTTTCAAAAACAGGGTAATCGATGCGGTCGTCGGAGGTGAAAGGAGTCGTGAGGGCGGGGTAGACGCCTTGCCAGGAAATTTTCATTTGCTGTACGTTTTAAAAGTATAAAAAAAGCCTACCCGAAAACCGCATGTAGCCTGGAAATGCAGTTTTCGGATAGGCTCCGGACAGGAATCGTTCCGGATTTTGATAAAACAAGTCAACATCCGGGAGAACCCTTCGCGTCAATTATTTACAGATTCTTTTGGACCTTGCTGTTGTAACGGCTGTATGCGAAGTAGATCACCAGGCCGATTACGAGCCAGATGATGAGACGCACCCAGTTTTCCAGACCCAGACCGAAAATCATAGCGCCGCATACGCCTGCACCCAGAATCGGCACCAGCGGCACCAGCGGCGTTTTGAACGGTCGTACGGCATCCGGATCGCTCTTGCGCATCACGATCACGCCAATGGATACCAGCGCGAATGCGAACAGGGTGCCGATACTGGTCATGTCGCCGACGATACTACCCGGCACGAAGGCCGCGAAGATGCCGACAAAACCCAGGAACAGCCAGTTTGATTTCCATGGCGTGCGGAATTTCGGGTGGATTTCGGAGAATACTTTCGGTACCAGTCCGTCTTTTGACATGGAGTAAAATACGCGGCTCTGGCCGAGCAACATCACCAGAATAACGGAAGAGAAACCGAAGAGGATCGCCACCGTAACTAATTTGGCCAGCCATCCGTAGCCGGTCATGTACGTACTGATGGCATAGGTAACCGAGGCTTCGGCGCCTTCCGAACGGAATTCGGTGTAGTTGGCCATACCCGTCAGTACGTAACTGAACAGGATGTACAAAACGGTACAAATGGCCAGCGAACCCATGATGCCAATGGGCATGTCTCGTTTCGGGTTTTTTGTTTCCTGCGCTGCCGTAGACACCGCATCGAACCCGATGAACGCGAAAAACACCACCCCGGCTCCGGCCAATATGCCGCCCCAGCCGCCGAAACTGTGCGTATTCCCGAGCGCATTGGTATACGTGGAAACCGCAGGAATCATTGGTTCGTGGTTGGCAGGATTGATAAACGACCAGCCCAGCGCGATGAACAGCAGTACGATCACCACTTTCACCGCTACGATGATACCGTTTATGGTGGCCGATTCCTGGATACCGCGGATAAGTATCACCGTCAGGATCAGCAGGATCAAGAGCGCCGGCAGGTTCATGATGCCGTTTACGCCGTCGGGAGAGGTCTGGAAAGGTGAGTGACACCATTCATAGGGTATGACTGCCCCTCGCCCGAAAAATTGTTCGAGTAGTTTATTCAGGTATTCCGACCAGGCGATGGATACGGTAGCGGCGCCCAGGGCGTACTCCAGCACCAAATCCCAGCCGATGATCCAGGCGATAAATTCACCCATTGTAGCATAGGAATACGTGTAGGCGCTCCCGGAAATCGGGATCATGGAAGCGAATTCTGCGTAACACAACCCGGCAAAAGCGCAACCTACGGCGCCGATGATAAAACTGTAGGTAACGCCCGGTCCGGCGTGTTCGGCAGCCGCTGCAGCCGTACGCACAAACAAACCGGCTCCGATAATGGCGCCGATGCCCAGCAGAATGAGATTGGTGGCGCTCAGGTGCCGGCGCAGGGTGCCCTGCCCTTCTTCCGCCGCTTCATTCAACAGCGTGTTCAAAGATTTCTTTGCAAAAAGATTCATATAGTTCGCTAATAATTGGTTTCAGGGGGCCAAGATAGTACAGTTTGTTGATTTTGGATTTCCGGAGCAAATTTTTGAGATGAAGGGCGCGGTTGGGGCGGTTTTTGGAAACGCGAAGGGTTTTTTATTTAACCACAAGGGCACAAAGGCACAAATGGAGAAGGGGACGGGTGAAAATGCCGCAGCCGATCGATTAAAATGAATCGCCCCGGCACCCTACTTTTACCCCATGAACGTGTTCATCAGCCGCTCCCTCCTGCCCGATTCCGAATTTTCCCGCCTGCTCCGTGCCCAGGGCTGGCAGGTGCACGGGCAGGCGCTGGTGACGCTGAATCCGTTGCCGTTCGCACAAGTGCCCGAATGCGACTGGATTTTTTTTGCCAGTAAAAATGCCGTGCGGTTTTTTTTCCGGCAGGTGGAGGAAACGCAAATACCATTACCGGAAACGAAGTGGGCGGCGCTGGGCGAAGCCACGGCCGAAGCGCTGGCACGGCACGTTTCCGCCATCGGTTTTACCGGAAATGGGGAACCGGAAGCGGCGGCCCATGCTTTTCAGAAACAGACCGCAGGTACCGAAACAATCCGCGTTTTATTCCCCGCCGCCCGGCATTCTTTAAAAAGTGTGTCCGGTCATTTATCCGGAAATTTCCAGGCATTACATATGGAAGTATATGATAATCAACCTGTTCCAAATCCGCTCTTGCAAACGGACGACGTGCTTGTGTTCACCAGTCCGATGAATGCCGACGCCTATTTCTCCAAACACGTATTGCTTCCCGGACAAAAAATTGTCGCCATCGGCGCTACGACGACGGAAGCCCTGAAAAGGCTGGGCGTTTCCGACGTAACAGTCGCCACGGAACCAACCGAACGCAGCCTGGCGGAAGCAGTGATCCATGTTTTCGGTTAGTCGCCGACTTCGCACTTCGCACTGAAGACTTCGCACTACTTTTCCTACTTTTGCCGCGTCTAAATTTGCAATCCACCTGAAACATGGCAAAAAAGAATATTCCTGCCAGATACAACCAGAAGCCTGCTCCACGTCCGGCAAATCCCGTAAAAAAAACGGCTGACACCGGCGAAAGCCGCGGCTGGATGACGTACGGATTTATCGTGCTGGCCATCACGGCGGCCTGCTACCTGCCTTCCCTGTCGAACAAACTGGTGAACTGGGACGACGACCCGAACATCACCGAAAACCCAAACATCGAACGGGTAGGGCAAGGCGTCACCTGGGGCGAAACGGTGCGCAATATCTTCGACGTCGATAAAGGAAACGTCATCGGCAACTACAACCCGCTGCCGATCCTGACCTTCGCGGTGGAAAAATCGCTGGCCGGCAACGAGATCAGTCCGCGCCTTATCCACACCACCAACCTTGCGCTGCACCTCGCCACCGTCTGGATGGTGATGCTGCTGCTGTTCCGCATGGGCCTGGGCAACTGGGGTGTGCTGGCGGGCGGACTCTTGTTCGGCATTCACCCCATGCGCGTGGAATCGGTCGCCTGGGCTACCGAGCGCAAGGACGTGCTGTTTGCTGTATTCTTTTTTGCCGCCCTGGCGCTCTACGACCGCTGGGTGAAACGCGAAAATACCGGGCAACCTCGTATGGGGCTCTATTTGGGTATGATTTTGCTGGCTTTGCTGTCCGGTTTTTCGAAAGTACAGGCCGTAACCCTTCCGCTCTCGATGCTGGCGCTGGATTACTGGTACCGCCGACCGCTGACGTTCAAACTGATCCTGGAAAAAACACCGTTCTGGATCGTTTCCCTGATCATCGGTATGATCAATCTGTACACCCTGAAACAACAGGGCTCTACCAACGACGACATCACGAATTTTAATTTCCTTGATCGCCTGTGCATCGGCGCGTATTCGTTCTGCGTATACCTGTTCAAATTGCTGGTCCCGTACCCGATGTCGCCGCTGTATCCGTATCCGAAACCGCTGCCGATCTGGGTGTATTTATCGCCAATCCTGTTTGCAGCCGTGTGGTACGGCGTGTGGCGCCTCTGGAAAGCCGACAAACGCGTGTGGGTGTTCGGCACGGTGTTTTTCTTTTTCAACGTCATGTTCCTGTTGCAGGTACTGGGCGCGGGTCAGGGGTACCTGGCGGATCGTTTCACCTACGTGCCGTATTTCGGTTTTTTCACCATTGCAGCCTGGTATTTCAAGGAAAATTACAACGACACGTCGAAGCGCGGCATGCTGCAGGGCATTCTGGCAGCGCTTGTTGTGGTGTATGGCATCTGGACGGTCCGGCAAATCGGTATCTGGGAAAACGGCGGCACCCTGTGGTCGCACGTGATCAAATTCGAAGGCAACACCAATTCTTTGCCTTTCTGGAACCGCGGCCAGTATTACCGCGAACAGGGCAATTTCGACGCAGCCATCAAAGACTACAACCAGGGTGTCGCTATCGAACCTACCAGCGGCGAACTGCTCAACAGCCGCGGCAAAACCTTTTTCGATATGGCCATGTCGGGCAAATACAAGGCCCAGGCCCCCGAACTCATGTCCAACGCCCTGAAAGATTACTCCAACGCCCTGAATGGCGCACGTATGAAAGACAAAACCAAGGCTGAAGTGCTCATCAACCGCGGTGCGGCGGAAGGCGCCAACAATCAGTTCCAGCAGGCTATTACCGATCTGACGGAAGGGCTTAAGATCGATCCGACCAATAAAAACGGCTATTTCAACCGCTCTATCGCCTATTACACGACGCAGCAATACGATAAGGCGCTGGAAGATTACGATGCATACCTGAAACTCGACCCCTTCAATGCCAATGTATGGTATGAATGCGGCATGATTCAGCGCAGTATGCAACGCAACGACCAGGCCATTCAGTCGCTCGGCAAGGCCATCCAACTCAATCCACGCATCGGCGTAGCCTATCTGGAACGCGCCCGTGCCTACGCCCAGTCGGGCAAACTGGCGGAGGCAAAAATGGACTACCAGCGCGCCCAGCAAATGGGGGTAAAACTGGAAGCGATGGACCAGCAACTTTTGCAGAAGTGAGAGCGTGAGAGAAGTGAGAGGGTGAGAGAGTGAGAGTGCGTAGATTACACCGCTTCGCTTTTGGCGAAGATCTGTATCCTGGAAAATGGCTTCGGAGAAGCCCAACCTTTGTAGAAACAACCAGGCGTCACCACCGGCTTCGGAGAAGCCCAATATTTGTAGACGCGCAATATTTACAGATCAATATTTGTGAAATTTCAGATCAAAAAACGCCGAAAACAAGGAGATCATTTACACATTGCACCCATGTCTGGATGTAATCCAGTCATAAAATAAATGTATGGGCGTCTACAAATGTTGGGCTTCTCCGAAGCCATTTTCCAGGATCCAGATCTTTGCCGAAAGCGAATCGGTGTAATCTACGCACTCTCACTCTCTCACATCTCTCACTCTCTCACTCTCTCACTTTTCTCACTCTCTCACTTTTCTCACTCTCTTGAAATGTTCCGTTTCCTCCTTTTTCTCTCCCCCCTCCTTGCCCTCACCTTCTGTCACCGCGACGTAGCGCTGACATCTCAAAAAAATGCCGAGCACCGCTACAAATCCGAATGTTCAAAATGCCACGGCGCTACGGTGCAGGATTTTGTACAGCGTGACTGGAAATACGGCAGTTCTAGACTGGAAATCATGCGCAGCATCGGTGGCAACTTTCCCGGCGGTGAAAACCACAGGTTTGCCCTGAAAATGAAAGAAGCCGATTTGCAGCAGTTCGGCCAGTTTGTCGTCGACGCCATTGTGGAGCGCAAGCAGAAAACAATCACAGAAGGCGCACCCACCAACGGCATCTAC
>Ga0209717_1001887_pt1 | contig 21380 bp, 22 predicted proteins | sample AD_UKC048_MetaG_FD_184418 | JGI IMG/M metagenome (GOLD analysis project Ga0209717, IMG submission 184418) | Active sludge microbial communities of municipal wastewater-treating anaerobic digesters from USA - AD_UKC048_MetaG (SPAdes) (version 2) | ecosystem: Engineered > Bioreactor > Anaerobic >... | reverse complement strand
AAATCTCCATATACAATATATGGAGATTTTTTTTGTATAATAATGGATGGGGGATATTTATAGAAATGGAAAAAGATGGGTGGGAAATTTTGGGGGTGTGCGTGCCAAATTCCCACATTTGGGTAATATGTTTTTATAAGCAAAATTATCGTCAGAATAAACGGTAATGTCCTAAATTAGACCTGTTCTAAAACCTTGAAAAAAGTAAAAAAGATGTTAAAATAATAAAATGGATAATAAAAAACGAATTAAAGACTTAAAAGAAGAAAAATATCAAGAAATATTCGGGATCAGAAAGCCAACGTTTTTACAAATGCTAGAAATACTAGAGTGTAAATATAAGGAGTTACACAAACAAGGTGGAAGACCACCAAGGTTAAGTGTTTTGGATAAACTGGTGATTATGCTTGGATATTATCATGACTACAGAACCATGGAAAATATTGCTTTTGATTATGACGTGTCAAAAAGCAGAATTTCTGACGCCATAAAATGGGTGGAAGAAACTTTAATAAAAAGTGATAAATTCACATTACCATCTAAAAGAAAACTTTTGAGTAAGAATAGTGGTATTAATATTGTTATAATTGATGCAACTGAACGCCCAAAAAAAACAAAAAGAGAGCTACTCAGGAAAGAAAAAAAGACACACAATAAAAGATCAAATAATTATAAACGGCTTAACTGGGCAGATTATCTGTATCAACGAAGATAAAGGTTCTGTTCATGATTTTGAACTTTTTAAACATAGTGGAATTCATATAATAGAAGATATTATTGCTGTTTTAGATAAAGGTTATCAAGGAATTAAAAATATTCATTTAAAAAGTTTAATACCATTTAAAAAGCCACGTAAAGGCAAATTAACTGCAGAACAAAGATTATTTAACAGCAATCTATCAAAATTTAGAATTAAAATTGAACATGTTAACAGGAGAATTAAAAGATTTAAAATTCTTCAACACCGCTATCGTAATAAACAACGTAAACATCTCTTGCGGGCTTCTTTAATTTGTGGTATTTATAACTTTGAATTGAGGTTTTAGAACAGGTCTAATAAATTAAATTAAATGGTAGATCTCTGCCAAATAATCGAAAATTTATAATCAAACCAATAACAATACGATGGCTACATTTGGAGTTATTACAATTATATACTTGTTTCCCTGTTTTGTTATATCGGCTGTAAATCAAAATACTTTAGGACATTACCCACATTTGAGCAATCAATATCAACTTCTAAATCTATTCCATACTATTCTCCAATTTATTCATATACAAAATCACCAAAGTGTTTAGTGTATATTCGCTCAAATGTTACATAAGATAAACAACACATCTTCTATTTCTTTAATAAATAATTCTTATATTTATTATTTTTCTCTCATTTTTTATCAAATATATTATAAATTTACCTGCAAAAATTCCTAATAAAAAGCCACTATTTGTAATATTGTCATTTTTTATCCCCCCTCACACAATCTAAAATAATTTTATAACCCTAATATTTTTTATATCTACTATTATACTTATTAATTATAATTGTGGTATTTTCTTAATATAAGAATTTACTATATCATCAACTAATTCTTTATCTTTTATTTTGTATTCATCCATCTCTTGCCCCAATTTTTCATACTCTTCTCTAATCTCATCATCTTTAAGTTGTTCTTCCAAAAAATCTTTAAAATTTGTCATAATCAATCCTCAACTTTCATTCCACATCTTGGGCAATAACTAAAATCAAATTCTTTAGTTATTTTCTTGTCTAAACCATAACTTTTCACCCACTCTATTTCTCCATAATATTCGAGAGAAAAATCACACTCCCAACAACGAAACACACCAAAATTAGTAAAATCCCTTTTATATTCTTCATCATAATTCATACTCTACTCCTTTATTTATATTATAATATGTTTTTGAACAAAAGTCAATAAGCAATTTACCCCTTGTACCTAAATAATTTTTCTATAGCTTTAGTTTTACCACTTGCATTAAGACTTCTACTAACTTCTTGTTGCCAAACCACTTCAAAATCATCAGGGGCGATTAATTCACTAACTAAAACAATATTATCTTTACTCCACTCTCTTATTTTTGCCCAAAACTTTTCGTAATCAAAATTTTTACTAATATTATATTGGGTAGTATTTTTATAAGGTGGGTCACAATAAATAAGTGCATTTTTGGGTGCAAACAATAAATAGTCTTGGCTAATAAAATCTACATCTAATAGATTGGGAATTTGTTTTAATATATTGTTGCTAGACTCCTTATAATAATCTCTTAATCTTACCCCACTTTTGGTAGTCTCATAGCCGCTTTTTGCATAACCACCATCAAAAAATTTACCATTATAACTAGCCAAAAATCCAATTGCACCACAATACCAATCATCATAAACATTATTTTTATAATCTTTTTTTACTTTGTTATATAGTTCTCTACTAACTTCACTAGGTAATTCGCCATCATTTTTTAGATGGATAAAAAGAGCAATTAAAAATTTATTTAAATCATTTGCCACTTTTTTATCACATTTAATTTTATCTATTACATTACAACCACCACAAAACGGCTCTATATATTCTTTTATTCCATTTTTATTTATTTCACTTTGCAAAATTGGCACTATATATTTTGCTATTCTTGACTTTGAACCCATATATTTCATATTATTCTCCCTTATATTTAAATAATTTTTCTATTCTTTTACATACATTACCATCTTTATCTCTAATACTTGTGCTAGTAGGAATTTCCAAAACACACTCAAAATCATCTGGTGCTTGATATTCACTAATAAAAACTTTATTATCTTTACTCCATTTTCTCATAACATTCCAAAATTCCTCACTATCAAAATTTGGCGTTCCCGTATATTTTGTAGTATTTTGATAAGGCGGGTCACAATAAATAAGTGCCCCAATTGGATTTAAATCAAGATAGTTCTTCCATTCAAAAATAACATCATTCATAGTTGACATTTTTTTAAGAAGGGAATTTTTAGAAGTCAAACAATAATTTTTATTTTGGGCATTTCTTGCATAGCCACCAAACCACTTACCCGCAAAACTACACCCAAAGCCAACAAATCCCGTTAAAACTTTATCTTCATCTTTATTATTTTTTATATGTTTATATTGTTCTTCCGTTATTATGGTTGGCAATTCGTAACCATTTTGAACGCCTTTATACATTTCCATAAGGTATTCATTGAAATCATAAGCATATCGAACACCGCCCATTTTTGACACAATGTTTGCTCCACCAACAAATGGTTCTATAAAAACTTGCTCTTTGTCTCTTTGTTTTTCCAAATATGGAACAAGAACTTTTGCTATTTTTGATTTTCCGCCTAAATATTGCATATTATTCTCCTTTGCCCCGAGTGGGGGCACTTTATAGTTTTTATAAGTAGATTATTAATTAATCCACTCTATTACTGGTTTACCTGTAAAGCCTTTTTCCCAAACGAACCAAGCGTAAGCCATTGCACTACTTTTATAAGCATCAAAGTCTCCATTTTTTGCACAGTTAAGTCTAGCACTTGACACATAAACTACTTTAGGTGGATTTTTTTCAAAAAACTTACGTCTTTTTTGCCCTTCTAAGAAAGTTAATTTTAAAAAGAAAGCAACTTTATTGCCGACTGGAATTAACTCTAATGCTTTTTGCGTAAATTCTAAAGCATATTTATAAGGGGGGTTTGTAACAATATCACCATCAAAAGTTTTTGTACAAGTGAGAAAATCAATAATCTGTGTATCTTTATACCCTCTATCAATTATATCACTACCAAAAACGGTATAACCATATTCCTCTAATTTTTGTGCAAGATGTCCGCCACCAACAGCACACTCCCAAATATTATTGCTAAATTTTTCTACACCCATTAGTAAATCTACGGCTTTACTTTCTGTAGCATAATAGTCTTCTGCCTGCCTCTCACCTTTAGAATGATTTGTTGCCCCAATTACCGAAAAAGTTGAATGTAAACTACCCATAATCAGTCTCCTTTATTTTTTATTATAATATATTATAACACGTTTTTGAACAAAAGTCAAGCCCTTGACAAATCTCTAAAAATGTGGTATAATATATTATAATAAAAAATAAAGGTATATTAACAGTTACAAATAAGTTATAAAAAGTTATAAAAACGCTTGACAAATGAAACAAAATATGCTATAATATAATTAAAGGAAGTGATAAAAATGAAATATCATAGCATACATGAGTTTTCCAAATTAATTGACAAAGGAAGTGAAAGTTCTGATTAAATCAATTAAAGTAATGTTATTGCCAAGCAATAAACAACGCACAAAATTATTTCAATCTGCAGGAGTGGCACGTTGGGCATATAACTGGACTTTAGCAAGACAACAAGATAATTATAAAAATGGTGGCAAGTTTATCTCTAATGGTGAGCTGAGAAAAGAATTAACACAATTAAAAAAGACAAAAGAGTATGAATGGTTAAATGATTACAGTTGTAATATTCCTAAACAATCAATTAAAGATGCTTGTTTAGCATATCAAAGATTTTTTAAAAAGCAATCTAAATTTCCTAAATTCAAAAGCAAAAGAAAAACTAGACCAAGTTTTTATATTGATACTTGTAAAATTGAATTTTCTGAAAATAAGGTAAAGCTAGAGAAAATAGCAAATAGCAAGAAAAAAAATAAGCAAAAATTAAACTGGATTAAACTTGCAGAAAATAACAGAATTCCTATTAATTGCAAGTATTATAATCCGAGGGTAACGTCTGACGGAGTTAATTTTTTTATTAGTGTGGGAATCGATTTTGAACCAAGCCAAGACCAACCTACAAATGATGGTATAGGCATTGACCTCGGAATTAAAGATTTAGTAATATGTTCCGATAAAAATACTTATAAGAATATTAATAAAACAAAACAAATTAAGAAGTTAAAAAAGAAAAAACGTAGATTGCAACGTAGAGTATCTAAAAAATATTTAAAAAATAAAAAAGGAGGTAGTTACTGTAAAACAAGCAATATTATAAAAAGTGAAAAACAACTTTTAAAGTTAAATCATCGTTTAACAAATATTCGACACAATTACCTAAATCAAGTAACTTCTGAAATAATAAACAGAAAACAAAAGTATATAGTTTTAGAAGATTTGAATGTAAGAGGTATGATGAAGAATAAGCATTTAGCTAGGGCAGTTCAAGAACAATGTTTCTATGAATTTTATAGACAAATTCAGTATAAATGTAGTTGGAATAATATTCAATTTATTACCGCTGATAGATATTTCCCATCAAGTAAATTATGTTCATGTTGTGGAAATATTAAAAAAGATTTGAAATTGTCTGATAGAATTTATAGATGTTCTGAGTGTGGAAATGAGATTGATAGAGATTATCAAGCATCATTAAATTTAGCTGAATATGGTAGAAAATTAATAGCATAGCTAAAACAAGTGTTATTAATATGTACCGTGCGTTAGACGGGAATTTACGGCTCTGGAGTGTTATACCAAATGTGAGTAGTGTTAGTGATAACATGAAAACAGACACGAAGAAAGAGCAATGAAACATTAAAGTTTTTATAAGCTATAATTTCAGGTTGTAGTTTATAACTTTTTATAAGTTTTCAGTAACGGAGAAAATATATGAAACTAGACTTTAATCTAACACAAAAAGAAAGAATAGAATTTGTTAGAAATTTTAAAAACCCAACTAATGAACAGAAAGAAATTTTGGCAAATTATATATTGTGGGCAGAACCACAAAAAAACTTTTATATTACAGAAGAAAAAATACTAAAAAAACAAAAGCAATACGGTGTAATATATTTAGAAGAACATAATATGGATATATTTAAAAAAATAACTTCTAAAGCAACAAGAATTCGTAATAAACCAATAGATTATGAAAAAGAGGCAACAAAACCTATAAAAGAATTGTTAAAAACAATTATACATTTGGAAAATAGTGAATTAGATAGGGATAAAAGAAAATTGTTAAGTGATTTATATAAAGAACAATATTATATATTAGACAATCAAAGAAATACTATAAATAGTAGATATGATGTGCAAGCAAAAAACTTTCATGATATTATTATATCTGAAGTAGATGATTTTGGGTTAGAGGTATATCCAAGTATGTACACACCTGCATTTAAAACCTTTGATATTCTTATAGGTGAAAAAACCGATAAAATGATAGACTTAACAAACATTGCACATTTAAGTGAATTGTATAAAAATTGGCATGAATATCCTATGTTGCATGAAACATTAGAATTTTTTGAAGGTCTATTGTATCTATCAAAAAAGAAACAATTGGTTTTAAAAACAAGGAAAACGGGAATGCCGCAAATTTCTGCTGCTAAATATATAGAAAGAGAATTAGGTTCTTCAATAAACCCAAACTACTTATCAACTATTCTATATAAACAAATACTTCCTGCATTTGCAGAAAAAGTTCAAGATTTTATTAATTCACAAGGTGATGAACTTTTCCAATGTGTTGAATGTGGCAAAAATTTGCCCGATAATTCTAAATTCTATCACTATTCAAATGGCAAAAGAAAAAGAAAAAAATGTAAAAAATGTTATTTAGGAGGTTAATATGAAGAAAAAATGTACTTATTGCAAAAAGGAAAAAACACTAGACGTTTTTATAGATACCGAAAATATATTTTTTGTAGACAAAAAATTTCCCATATGTTTAGAGTGTTTAAACGATTTCTTTACTCAAAAAGTACCAAGTGGTAAAGAGTGGGATACCTTTAATAAATTTTGTCAAACTATAGATATATATTTTGACCCACAACTTTACCAAGAACTTAGAGATATAGATGCTGAAAATGCACTTATATTATATATGAAGAAAGCACCAAAAGCTGATACAGTTGATTGGAATACACTAAACAAAGCATATTTAAAATTAGTTACACTTGGCGAAATTCATCAAGTACATCCTGTATTAGAAGAGGGCGAATTATTAAGACTTAAAGACGCTTGGGGTGAAGAATATTTACAAGAAGAATGTTTAGAATTAGAAAAAATGCTAAAATCTTGGCGACAAACTCAAGCAATATCCAATCATAATCAATTGGAAGATACAAAAAGATTATGTAAGATTGCTTTACAAATGGATAAAAAGGTTCGAGCAGGTGAGGATATTGATAAAGTGCTAAAAACATATGTAGCTTTAAAAGATAGTTTGGGCTTTTCCAATAAATCAAAAGGAAACTCCGATAGTATTGAGACAGTTGGCGAAATGTTTAGTTATTTAGAAAAATCAGGTTGGTTAAATACCTATTATCAAGGCGAAGAAAATGATGAATTAGATAAAACGATATTAGAAATGCAAGCTTGGACAAAAAGGGTTGTAATTGATAATTCTGAAATTGGCGATCAACTCGAAGCAACATTAAAACAAGTTGTAACACTATTAAATAAATCGAATAAATATGAGGAATTACCATCTGATGAAGATATTGATGAGGCAATGGAACAAGAGGATAAAGAGCTGGTAAACTTCTTTAACGAAGGTGAAATAAGCGATGATTGATTATAAAAGAATATTGGCAAAAGACACTTCATTAACTTGTGCCAAAAAGAATGGTGTTGTTTTTGAAAAAGGCTACTCTATTGATAAAGAATGGTTAGAAAGAAATATAGAAAAGGTGCAGAAAGTATGTCGCACCTTTTCTGCTTATCCAGATATATTTTTAGATGTAATAAAGCCGTCCGACTCAGAATTTAACCTATATCCATACCAAAGAATGGTATTAAGAGGCTCTGTAAGATATAGATATGTTTACATAACAGCACCTCGTGCTTTTAGTAAATCGTTTTTAATGATATTGGGATTTTTAACCTTATGTATATTCTGTCCTGGCATTAAGCTTTCAATAATAGCACCTGGGAAGGAGCAAGCAACACAATTAACAAAAGATAAATTTAATGAAATATTCGGATTATTTCCACTACTAAAGAAAGAATTAGTAGGCGGAGATTTTTTTTCAGGTAAGGATTACATCAACGCCATACTAGAGAATGGCTCAACTTTAGAAGTGGTTGCCGCTCTCGACTCTACTCGTGGACGTAGAAAACATGGTGGAATTATAGATGAGGTTAGAGACCATGATGGTGACAAATTAAATAACATAATTTTGCCACTTTTTAATGTAAGTAGAAGAACACTACTTGGTAAATTAAATCCTTATGAAAAAAAGCAAAGAATTATATATATAACATCTGCAGGTGATAAATTTTCATTTGCATATGATAAAATGATAGAAACACTTATACAATCTATTATATCGCCACAAGATGCTTGGGTATTTGGATGTAGCTATAAAGTGCCACTTATGCACAACCTTTTAGATGAAAATTATCTAAACCAGATTAAAACATCAACTACTTACTCTGCTGAGTCTTTTGCCAAAGAATATTTAGGTAGATGGTTGGCAGGTGGAAGTGATAGCTGGTTTGACGGTGAACTATTAAGTAAAAGAAGAATAGTTAAAACGGCTGAACACTACTATCATCAATCACAAAATAAAAGGGCGTTTTATCTAATATCGGTTGACGTTGCAAAATATAGCTGTCAAACAGTAGCCTCAGTTTTTAAGGTATTACCGAAAGACGGCAAGTATTATAGTAAGTTAGTAAATATAAAAATATTGGGCTTAACTGAAGATAGAAAGCATTTTGAAAAACAAGCAATAGACTTAAAAAAGATGATAGCTGATTATAGAGTAAAAGAAATTGTTATAGATGGAAATGGTATAGGTGACGGACTTATAGATTTTATGATAATAGAAAATTCTGAAGATGGTGTTATTTATCCAGCATATGGCGTAAAAAATGACACAAAAGGACATTACAAAACAGCTAACAAATATGCAGGGGAAAAAATTATTTATAATATAAAAGGTAATGACGAACTAAATTCAAAAATTTATTCTAATGCTCTATCAAGAATACAAAGCGGACAAGTAGCTTTTTTAATTAGTGAGACTTTAGAAAAAGCTAGAATACAAAATTCTTCTTCATATAAAAAGATAGAGAAAAGAATAGAACATCTTTTACCTTATGAATTAACGACAAGACTATTTGCCGAAATGTTGAACCTAAAACTTTCGCCAAGAACAAGAGCAACCAATCTTATTGTGCTAGAACAAAAAAGTAAGTCAACATTGAAAGATAAATTTTCGTCAGCATCTTACGGATTGTGGCGAATAAAAGAACTAGAAGATGAATATTTGAACAATTTGAAAAAGAGCAGAAATTCTGCACGAAATCTTATATTTGTTGATTGATAAACGTACTTTATATATAAGGGGTGATAAAAACAATGAACACTAACTATGAAAAATTTAGCAAAGAGCTAAGTGGCTTTCTATCTGGAATGGAAAATGCTGTTATTTCAACATATGGAAATGAACGATATGCACCAGAAGAAACGTATGAATATACAAAAGAAGAAATTATTAGAATTATCAAAGAAGGCGATAGTTTAGAAAGAAGTAAATTATCACTCACTTTTTATAGAGTAAATGGATTGTATAGTGCATTAATACATCATTATTCAAACTTTTTACTTTATTTGTATGTTTTAAGTGTTAAGCCTAGTGCCAAAAAAATGCCTTTCAGTAAGTATGAAAAAGAGTATTATCAAGCATTAAATTATTTAGAAGATAGCAATATGTATAATCTATCTATGAAGATATTTAATGAAGTACTAGTAAAAGGTGGCTATTATGTATTGGCAACAAAAACAAACACATCCGTTGTATTACAAGACTTACCTTTTGAATATTGTCGTTGCCGTTTCTTAGATTTAAATGGTTATGATGTGGTAGAACTTAATTTAGAATACTTCAATTCGGTGAGAAACCAAATTGATAGAGAACTCTTATTAAATACATACCCTAAAGAGATAGTAAAAGAATATAATAAATATGTAAGAGGCAAAAGAGATAGATGGTTACCACTATCTACAAAATACGCTTTTTATTTAAATATATTTGAAGAAAAGCCTTTCTTTCTTAATACACTCTTATCTTTGATAGGTATTGAGAAAAAGAAAGAATATCAAGACCAATTTGATAAAAAACAATTAGGAACTCTAATAACATTAGAGCCTGAATTGTTAAAAGACGGTGATTTTGCTATTGAACCAAATGAAATGAAAGTATTACATAAAGGAGCAGTAGCCAATGTAGGAAAACCACTTGATGCAAAAATACTATCCACTTATGCAAAAGTAAATGTACACAAATTGGCAAATGATAATTCTGCAAAAATAACAAATGAAGATATTTTAGATAGTTTTTACGCCGATGCTGGAATATCTTATAAATTGTTTAATGCAGATACAGATAAGACAGCTGAGTTTATTTTACAGAAAGATTTAGCCTTTTGTGTTAAATTTGGCGAAAAAATTGCCAAATTCTTTGAAAGAATACTCTTGTTATTGTTAAATACTAAGAAAGTAGAATTTTCAGTAAATATTCTTCCTGTTGCACAGTTTAACAAAGAGGAAGAATTTAAAAAATCAAAAGAATTGTTGGCATTTGGCTATAGCTTTTTAATTCCACATATTTTGGCAGGTGGAAAGCAAAGCAATCTATTATCATTAAAACAATTAGAAAATGATGGTCTTGATTTAGACAGTGTGTTAAAACCACTAATGTCATCTTATACAACAAGTGGCAAAAATTTACCACAAGATAAAGAAAAAGTTAAAGAGGAGGAAAAGCCAGTTGAACAAGAAGAAAATCAATTATAATTTACCTATAGAATTTTCTAAAAATTTAGAAAAGGTAAGTTCTAATTTAAGCAAGTGCCGAGCAAGAATTTGTTATGGCGACAGAAATCGTAACTATACCTGTTTTGAGGATGTTTTGCCTCAAATGGAAAAAAGTTTAATATATACTCCAATTAAAGCAATTTGGTCAGATGAAAAAAGAGATTTTGAGGGTCATGGCTGGAACTCAACTCAAGGGCGAATTTATGGTATTGTGCCCGCAGACCAAACTATCACATATGAAGAAAATTCAGATGAGGATGGTACAATAAAAAAATATATGGCTTGTGATGTATACTTATACACAGGTTTATATACAGAGGCAGGCTATATAGCTGGCAAAGGCTTGTCTTTAGAACTTAATCCAAATACTGCAAAAGGTAAATGGATTGAGGATGAAAATGGTGATAGCTATTTTAAATTTAGCCAAGCAGAATTTCAAGCACTACAGGTTTTAGGTAATGAAGTAGAACCTTGCTTTGGCGGGGCGGCGTTCTATGAGTTCTTAATGACACAAAAAAAGGAGGATAATGATAAAATGGAAATTAAAAAGATTGCCGAAAATCTTTATGAATTAGTTGATGGCGAAGTAAAAACTTTGTTATATACTGTTACAAAAGAAGAGGCAGACAAATTGGGTGTGGCTACTGTAAGTTCAGTTTATGAACAAATGGACGAACTACAAGCAAAATATTCAACTTTAGAAACAGAAAAAGCTGAAGTAGCAGAAAAATATTCCACATTAGAAACTGAAAAAGTAGAAATAGAAACTAAATTTTCAGCACTTGAGGCAGAAAAAACTGCTCTTGATGAAAAATATTCAATTTTAGAGACAGAAAAAGTAGAGATTGAAAACAAATATTCTACTTTACAAGTAGAAAAGGTAGAAATTGAAACTAAATTTTCAGCACTAGAGGCAGAAAGATTAGAAAAAGAAACCTTGGAAAAAAAATCACTAATTGAAAAATACTCTAAAATTATAGGTGAAGAAAAAGCCGTAGAATTAGAGGATATAAAGTCAAAAGTGACTCAATATTCAGTACAAGAAATTGAGAAAGAGTTGGCTTTCTTATACACTAAGTCAAATGAGGGGGTATTGTTTGAAGGTCAAAGAATATACTCACATGGTGGTTCTCATAAATATGAAAACCCAGATAAAACATTAGAATTAATTAAAAAAATAGGGGGTAAACAATAATGGCATTAAAAAGACTAACAATAGAAGGCTATGGCGTAGCTGAATGGAACAAAATTGCAGCTCCATTTACAGCTAAGATGGAATCTCAACTTCCATTAGACCCAAACGTTTTCAAAGCAAATGACTCAGATACTTCAGGTATATTTTGTGAAGTAGGACAATTCCTAGCATTAGACAAAACAAACATGGTGGCAACTGTTCCAACAACTGCTACTGACACAGATTATCTTCCAATAGGATATAACTTCTCAAGTGAAGTATTATATGACGAAAGAAAAAGAGGTTTAAAGAATTTCAAACAAACTTGTGAAGATTTCTTACCTAACATAGGTATACCAGAAGTTTCAGATGTTATAACAATAAACGCTGTATTATATGACGACACAGAGTTCGTTGCAGCTTCACCTAAAACAGCTGAAGATGTATTTATTGAAGCTTTGGAGGGTGTAGCAACTACTCCACTATATGGTATATTAACAAACGCATCCAATGGTTTTCTAGTAATTACTGATACAGTTACTAATAATTTAGGTAGAATAGTTTACAAAGTTGTAGAAAAAACATCAATGCCAGATGGGTCTACTGGTATAAAATTGCAAGCCGTGAAGGCATAAGGAGGGGTATAATAATGAAATTAAAACAAGGAACAACTGAGTATCAAACACTAAAAGATTTAATGTTATACTCAGCTAAAAATGAAGTACCAACTAACTATACTGTAGAAGGTGTGGTATTAGAGGATGTAAATAAGACACTTGCCGCTGAAATAGCTAAATATACAAGTGACTACTATGATTTACAAGACAATAAAAATCTAATCTATCGTTTGATAGGTGAAACATTTGATATAGCAGTACCAAAAAGAGTATTACCTTATTTTGAAAATTTTGCTACAACTAAAGTAGTAAAAGCAAATGACAGAAAATACTTTAAAATAATCAAAGGAAAATTAAGAGCGAAACAATTCGTTACAGCAGTAGGTTTGTCAGGCAGATATGAAACATTCAGACTAGACGCTGACGAATTTGAAGTAAAGACAACTGCTATCGGTGGTGCTTGTAGAGTTAACTTCGAGAGATGGGCAAATGGTGATGAAAGTCTATCAGATTACACTGAAGTTTTAATGGATGGTATTATTGATAGAATGCACGGTGAAGTACAAAAAGCACTTCAAACTGCTATTAATGCTACAAATAGACCATCAGCTAATAAAATTTCAGCGACTGGGTTCTCAGCAGATAATATGTTGAAACTTTGTAATGTTGCAAAAAGCTATGGCGACTCAGCTGTAATTTATGCTACACCAGAATTTATCGCAGCAATGGGTCTTGATCAAGTTGTGACTAACATTTACTCACAAAAGCAAGTTGATGACTATGTAGCTACAGGAAAAATTAAATCATTTAGAGGTTTCCCAATTGTAGAAATACCTCAATCATTTATAGATGAAAATAATGCAGTTACTGTAGTAAATCCACAGTTTGCTTACATTTTCCCAATTGGCAAAACAAAGCCAGTTGCTTCAGTTATTGAAGGGAAAACAATTGTTAAAGAGTTCCAAGGACATGATAGTTCCACTGAGGTAGAAGCTTACTTACGTTTTGGCGTTTCTGTTCTAACAAACCATGACTGGTGTATATATCAAAATACTAGCATTACAGACACATCTAAATAATTAAAATAAAATATATGAGGGGGGTAACACCCCCTTGAGTTAAAAAAGGAGAATAAAAAATGGATAAAGTTTTTATAACCTCACAGGTAAGTGGGACAATTTTGTTAATAGACTCTGAGGCTAAGGTTAATAGAACCTTTAAAAAGAAAGGACAAAAACATTTTGTAACAGCAGACCAATGGGATATTATACAGTTTAATGAAGGGTTTAATTATATGTTAAATCAAGGAATGTTATATGTAGAAACACCTGAGGCAAAGAAAGATACTCCGATTGAGGAGTTTGAAAAAATTGACGAAAATCTTATAAAACATTGTTTTTTAGAAATAACACCTTCTGCTTTTGAGGCAAAGGTAAAAAATTTCGGACAGGAAATCTTAGAAGAATTCGTTCAATATGCTGTAACAAATAAAATAATGGACTATGAAAAAAGCTCTATATTAAAAAAATTATGTGGGCTAGATATTGGTTCAATTATTAGAAGTTTGGAGGAAGATAAATAATGAGACCTTTAGAAGACCTTTACAAGGCGTTTCTAAGGTTGATAGACACAGATGAGTGGGATGACCTCTCAACTGAAGATTTAGTAGAAGAAGCAATGTCCGATTGGTTTGATTTGTACCAATCGGCACTTCTTTTATTCAAGTTTCCAAACACTGGCTTAGAAACAGAAGACAACGAAAATTTTAAAAATAATGTTAGCGATGCCGAAATAAATGTGCTAGCAGAATATATGAAATACGAGTTTCTTGATAGACTATGTACATCTTGGGAAAACACAAAAACAATGTATCATGAGAAAGACTTCTCAAGTGCCAATCTCTTGAAAAGTTTAAATGAAACAGTAAAAAGGGCGGAGAGAAAAGCTATATCGAAAGAAAAGGCTTTTTATAGAAAGTTAGAAATTCACTCCGACTGCACTCAAAACTAATGAAAGAAAAATTATATTATTTACTTTGTTTACGTGAAGAAAAAAAAGATTGGATAGATTTTTTAGATAACCTTCTAAAAGATTTATATTATATAGAAAAAAACGGCAAACAAGTTAATAATTTTAAAAGAATTGCCTTTTTAAAATATCATAGCTACGGGCTATTTAGACAAGAAATCCTTAAACTTTTAGAAGAGGGGGATTTGTAATGCCTTTTTATGATAATTACCTTAAAAGAGCAAATAGAAATGGAATTACAATGCAAGAAAGAATTTTGACACAAAAAGAAAGAGAATTTGAAAAACTCACATTGCCAAAATCAATTTATTTATCTACTATAGAAAGTGTTGATGGTGAAGAAGAAAGTGAACCTTGTATTCTACAGCCACATAAATATAATCAAGAAAAAGAAATTAATAATTTGATGGTAAAAAAGAGTTTTCCATTAAGTGTTGGAACTGAATTAACAGTAGTACAAAAAATTGATGATAGAGAAAAAACTTCTCAATTATTAATAACATTTCATGAAAATAATCTAACATACGGATATTTAAAATATGAAGGAATTTTATTAGATGATGAGTTTACTATATTGGATGCCTATGATGAAGAAGTTAGCACTTTTTATTGCAAGATATTTAATGCTTCAAATAAATTCTTTGCCGACAATTTTAGAGATATAAACGGAGCTGCTTTAAAATCGGCAACAAAAAATAGAATAAATCTTGTGTGTAAAGATAATGAGTATTTAAAAAAAGATTTATATGTAGAATTTGGGCAAATGGCATGGAGAATAGAAGGTATAGATAGATTATCAATTCCAAATGTCGCTTATGTATCACTAGAAGAAACTCTTAAAGTTTTAAAGGAAGATGAAAATAATAAAGAATTAGTTATAGATGATAATACTAATTACTGGTTAAATGGCTTGGATGGTGATATAAAATGATAACAGACTTAGGTAATGTTGGAAAAGATACTCAAACAATAGTAAAAACATTAATTGATAATGATAATTTATGTAAGCTATTGAAAAACACAGAACGTAATCCATTGGAACAAGCTAACCCAGATAAGAGTTCAATATTACATAAAAATATTCTAATAGTACCGAATGTGAATTCTACTGAAAATACAGAAAGTAGAATAGTTGTTTTGGTTGCAAGTGGAGATATAGAAAGAGCAATAACCGATTTAACTTTAAAAATTTTTATATACACTCCTTATAAAGAGTGGTTAATAACTGGCGAACAATTAAGACCATTTGCTATTATGTCAGAAATAAATAAATCAATTAATGATTTAAAATTAAATACATTGGGGCAATTAAAATGTACAAACTTTAGTGTTTCTTCTTTAGGGGATGAGGTTGGATGCTATAGTTTAACCTACGAGTTCCATGAATATAGCTAATCACTCACTTGATGATTTAAAAAATTTGTTCTTTTTTGGCGAAAAAGTGGAAACACCATATTTTACTTTTTATCCCCCAACTATTAAAGATGTATTAGATAGTGGACAAAGTGAGTTCACAAAATATGTAATAACTTTAATAGGAAAAAAAGATAAAATAAGTTTTTCTCTTTTGTTAGAGATGACACAGAGAAATGATACTCTATATGCAGAAGTAACAAAGAGTCTGGAGTTCTTTTTAAAAGAAAAACCTTTTTATTTGCCTGATGTTGGATTAATTGTATTGGGAAACCCTAAAGATAATAGGGTAATAAATGAAAATTTATTTTCTGTATTGCAAGAATATATAAATATTTATTTGCATTTGCCGCCAAAAGCAGAAATTCCAAAAGACGAGAAACCACATGAGAAAAAAATGCGTGAAGCAAGAGAGAAGGTTGAAGAAGCGAAAAGAAAAAAAGCTCAGAAAGATGATGACTCACTAGGTTATTCATTATTGGACATGATATCAAGCGTGTCTTTAGAAATGGGTATCCAGCCAAAAGCTTTGTATGAATGCTCTTATTATTTTTTAACTGAACAATTTGAAAGAATAAGAAGAAAATTCAATAGTGAACTTTCATATCAACAACTGCTAGTAGGGGCTGACCCTAAAAAATTAGACTTAACAAATTGGTTCTATAGTAGAGCCAAAAAATAAGGAGGAAAATAATGAATATATTTGAAAAACATGGTATTAAAGAAGTATGTGACGTATTGTTTGAAAAGATTGACAAAGTAGAAGAGAAATACGACTCACAGCGTACTATCTTTCTTTCAACAGTATTAAAGGGTGCTATTAAGAAAATAAAAGTTTATCCAATGACAGCAGGTGTTGGTTCTTCTGAAGAGGATGGTTTTTATGCTTTAGCAATTTCTAACGTAGATATTGCAACTGCCGCAGCAGGTGGTACTTTCGCAACAAACATTGAAAACATGATTTTAGCAGATTTTGCTATTAGACAAAACTTATTTACAAAAACAGGTGAAAGATACTCATTTAAAACAAACCCAACTGACGTATTGTTTGGAGATTTTGACTTTGATGATGGTTACGCTTCAGTTCCTTATGGCTCTGAAAAAGTTTGTATTATAAAAATAGATGGTTCTGTTTCATATGATCCCGATGAAGTAATGGCATTAATAAACCAAAATTTATCAAGCGTACCTTACTTAGCAAAAGGTTATGATATAACATATCAATCACCAACTGAACTTGTAAATACAGCATTTGATGGTAATTATGACCCTACAAAATGGAAAGAAAGTGGAGACACAAGTTTTACCGAAGCAAGCACATTATTTGATGGAGTTGATGCAGTTCTAAAAGCTGCTGTACAATTAACAGCATTAACAGATGTGGGTGTGGTAGATGGACAAGATAACTTAACACCAAAAGTTGACGCTAAAATTTATGTAATGCGTAATTTAAATAGTTCTGCTTTACTAACCGATACAGCGGGCGAATTTGGTATCACAATAGGCGGTACAAAGTATGTATATACAGATGATGCATTAAAAGGTATTGAATATATCGCTTTAGTAATCGTTGGAACAAAAGCTGGTATTTTTGAAGTACCTTACTACAGTACAACATCAGTAAATACAATCGGTTGGCTAGTCTCCAGTGCAGGTTTCTTAACTGATGCTGAATGTGCTGATTTAGCCGACAACCACATAATTCATACTGGTTACTTAAATGTTTCTAACTTGGGAACAATAACAGTATCATATGAAATGACAGCATTAAAAATTAAAAAGACTATGAAAATAGTAAACAGATATACTCCAGTTCTATTCTTGGATACTCTAAAGGTTTCTACACTAGAACAAACAGCTGAAAGTGTTTCTGCTACAGGTGGTTTAGGTAACTCTTCACTAATTACTTGGGACTTTGGTAAAGAAATTACTCTTGACTTACAAGATGCCCTATATTCACCAGCATCAATGGCTCTACAAATGGGTTCTGATGAAAATGGAGATTTGACAAACGCTGTTAAAGAATTAAAATCAGTAGACAGAATGGAAAAAATTAAAGCCACAAAAGCTTTCATTATACCAGCAGGTAATAGTTTGGGCAAACCAACAGAGGCTGAGAAAGATGCTACTGCAACAGTTTACTTTAATCCTAATACAATGAAACCATTTGATGATGGTACACCAATTGCAGAAGGCGAAGTATTCTTAAAATGGACACGTTCAGTAGCAGTTGACGGAACATCACTTGGCGGAAAAATCGAAATATCACAGGATGCATTCCCTGGCACTTACAAAATAACAATGACTACATACACAAGGTCTCAAGAAACTCAAAAAGACAAGAGAATGTCTATTGTTATTCCACAAGCTAAAATGCTAACAGAACAAACAATAACACTAGAGGCAGAAGGTGACCCTACTGTATTCTCAATGCCAGTAAAAGTTTTAAAACCAGAAGATGGCAAATCAGTAATTATAGAAACTTATGACATAGAAGAAGTTGGTCTAGCAGGTGAAGGCGGAACAGTAGTAGTAAACTCACTACCAACAATAACACCAGATAGTGCAAAAATGTATAAAACTGTATAGGAGGAGTAATCCATGTTCGGAATAAAAGAGGTCAATGACATCTTGATTTCCGCTATTACAGTAGACAATAATGGGAACGTTTCATACGTTCCCTATTTGTTTATAGAAACAGCGAAGGCAAGTGAAAGTGTTGTTAGTAGCAATACCGTAATTGCACAAGGTGGAAAGAAACAAAAAAATTTAATAGCATGGAGTGGTGAAAGTAAAACCACTTTAAACTTTCAGGACGCATTAATTAGTAATAAGTCAATAGAATTTTTAATAAAAGGTACAACTAATTTAAAAAACTCAATTAAAACATTGAGAAAAAAAGTTGCTTATGGTAAGACTACTGTAAGTGAATTAATAAAAAAAGATAATAACTTATCAGGAAGTTATTTTGAAAAATATTACGACCCTTTCTCACAAGAGGATAGACAAAGACAAATTTTATTTTCTACAACAAACTCAACAATAGAAGAAAAGCCAACTTATTTTGATAAAGAGTTGGTTTTTAGAAAAATGAAAGAAAGACAATATGATAGCAAATTTGATGGCATTCATGTTGGAAAAATGTTTAATCATGAACTACAAGGAAATACAATCGTGTTTTATTGTAATACCTTAGAAAAAAATGTAGAAAATAGTATAAAAATTGACGCAATATTTTATAAAGATGAATTAAGTGATTTAATTTTTATGAAATATGATATAGAAGAAAATAGATATGTTGTACAAAAAACATATTCAAGAGATACGGATTTTTATAGTTTCTTTAATATAAAAATCACACAATTCTCTAACTTAAACGAATTAATATATGAAATATTAACAAAATATCAAAATGTAGATATTAATAATTTTTTCTGTGTATTAAATAAAGAAACTCTTTTGCCTTTAAATGATAATGATATAATTTATGAGGGCGAAAAATATCTTATATTTGGCGTATTTGAAGAGAATATACAAGAAATAGAAGAGATAGATAATAACCTCTTTTACTCAGTAAAATGTATTGGCGTAAAAAGAGATAAATCAACAGGAAAAGATACTTTTTATGAAATTGAATATCCCAAAGTTTTCTTTGAAAAGAAAATTTCTTTATCGCCAACTTCTGATGGAGAACCTATTGTTATGGATTTTTCGGCTTTAGTTCTAGCAGAACCTTCTAAAAGCGAATATAAAATAAGCTTGCAGGAGGGATAAAATGAAAAACTTTGAAAAATATGGATTAAATGAGATGGCGGACATTCTTATAGAAAGAATAGAATTTGATGATTATGGCAATAAAATATATTTGCCGTTCTTATTTTTGGACACTCTTAAAATGTATTCCCATTCAATGACTGCCGAAAATGTAAAAATAAATGGTGGAAATAATCATTCTAACATGATTAGTTATTCATTTAATAGAAATGTAAATGTAAAAGTACAAGATGCTTTAGTTTCCAATAATTCTTACGCACTATTGCAAGGTTCAAAGTTTACGGAAACTTTCAATTCAATTTTAGAATATGTAAAAAAATATCTAAATGTTCAAGATGATAGTTGTTTATTAACAGAAAAATTATATAGAAAGATTAGCTTTCCTTATACAAAATTTTCTGAAAATGATAAAATGGCAATACAAATTTTTTCTGAGTATCAAATGGAAAAATTATTATTACAAGCAGATTATTTAGATTGTATTCAAAAAATAATTGACAATGTAAATTTAAGTTTTAAAAATGATGAAGGTGATATAGATTATATCGGTATGGCGGAATTATTTCCTCAAGATTTATTAAAAATTGAAAGTGCAAAAAAGCTAAAAAAGATTGAGGTTATAAACAAGTGTATTGCCAAAAAAATATTTGCTATAGATACGGAAATAAACAAAAAACACTATTTACTAAAAAACAATCCAGATTACTTAGAAAAAAATATAGTAACTTATTTAAACCCAGATACTATGCAACCATATAATCATAATGTAAAAAGTTGGAAAGATAAGCAAGGATATTTTAAAACTTTCTATAAGGGTGAAGAATATTTTAAATTTGAAAGAAAAATTGCTGATGAATTTACTGATTATGGTGGACAAATTACAATTGATGCTAAACTATCAAGTGGAGAATATAGGTTAACTGGTGTTACAAAAAAAAGAAATCTAAACGGAAAAGATGAATTTTATCAAATATGCTTTCCAAAAGTCTCTTTAAATTTCGGGCAAAACTTTGAAATAAATGAAAATTCTCCAGTAGTGTTTGATTTTGATTTTGATGTTTTAGAAAGTGAAGATGGAAATTATATGACAATAAATACTTTTAATGGAAATATAAATGAAAATGGCTCTTTTGAGGTTGTGGAAAACAGAGATTTCTTTTATAATGAAAACAAACAAGGTGAAGTTTTTACGTCAAAAAGAGTTGGTTTAAATATTTATGTTTCATTAAATGAACCCAAAGATAAACAAATAGCCGAAGGAAGTGTTTGGATAAAAAGAAATGCAACTCATGATATGATATATATATTAGATAGAATAGATACAGACGAGGATTATGATAATACAATTGTTGTTTTTACAAGAGATGGACTAGAAGAAGTTAATCTTTATAGTGGAATAGGTTTTACAACTCTATTATCAATTAGACAAATTCAGTATATAAATGGTGACTTGGTTCAAATCCTTCCATATTGGATATATAGGGGCGGTCAGTGGTTTAGCAATTCTAATACTCTAACACAAGGAGTTAAAGTAAAAATAAAAAATAAAACATTAAACTTGGAGAGT
>Ga0209717_1001885_pt1 | contig 21384 bp, 18 predicted proteins | sample AD_UKC048_MetaG_FD_184418 | JGI IMG/M metagenome (GOLD analysis project Ga0209717, IMG submission 184418) | Active sludge microbial communities of municipal wastewater-treating anaerobic digesters from USA - AD_UKC048_MetaG (SPAdes) (version 2) | ecosystem: Engineered > Bioreactor > Anaerobic >... | reverse complement strand
AGCAGACGGGATCTGAGTAAGAAATATTACTTCAACCTTACTTGTAAACAACGAAGGAAGAGGTTCTCTTCACAAATCCGTTCTGATCATTGGACAGGAACAGGTGATAAGCACCACCTGGCAATGTACCGAGATCAATGTTCACCACAGAACCGTAAGTCAGTCCGGCATTCACCTGTGTTTTAACCAACTGACCCATCGCGTTGAAAATACGGATGTTCAGGTTATTGTACAGGTCTGAATTCATACGGATGCGAAACTGTCCGGTGTTCGGATTCGGGAATACCACAACAGAAGAGTATTTATCAAGCGTGATATGACGCTCTGCACACTCATTCACCAGAATAACTCTGGATGCTACGGTCTGGCAGGCTCCGTTAGCAGCAGTGTAGGTAACTGTTTTGGAACCGATACCTGCAACAGACGGTGTAAAGGTAGAACCGGATACACCAGTACCTGCGAATGTACCACCGGCTGGTGTTGCACTCAGGCTGAAGGATGCATCAGATACACAAGCAACAGGTTGTAAAGCAAATTCTACAACCGGATAACTGTTTACAGTCAGCGTCGCCGCATTTGATGTTACGGATCCGCAACCTGCTGTTACAATTACCCTGAACTGATAGCCATTTTGACCAATAACAAAAGGCTGTGTAAATGAAGATGCAGTAGCACCGGCGATATTTGTCCAGGTACTACCTCCGTTTACGCTGAACTGCCACTGATACGTCAGTGTTCCTACACCTGTAGTTGCGGTTACACTGAAAGTACGGGAAGTTCCTGCACAAATGGTTGCAGCTGTTGGTTGAGTTGTAATTACCGGGAAGGTATTTACAGTCAGGGTAGCTGCAGTAGAGATACCCGGGTTACAAGCAGCATTAGATGCGATAGCTCTGTAACGTAACGTATTCTGTGCCGGCAGCACACCGGTAATAGTCAAAGCAGTGGTGGTTGCACCGGAATAGTTTCCGGTATTGCTGAGGTTGGTCCAGGTGGTACCGCCATCAGCACTTACCTGCCACTGATAAGAAAGACCAGAACCACCAGCCAGTACATTGAAGGTCAGGTTTGTGCCTTCACATACGGTCTGATTGGCCGGGTTTGTGGTAACGGTGATTGATGCAGAAACCAGCAGGGTGGCCGCAGTTGATGTGGCCGCCGGGGTACAAGTACCAGACACCACACAACGATAACGGTTATTGTTGTCAGCAACGGCTACAGCAGCGATATTATATGTAGCTGAGGTGGCTCCGGAAATATCATTCCAGGTTGTACCACCATCTGTACTTAACTGCCACTGATAAGTGGGTGCAGTACCTGTTGCTGTTACGGTAAAGGAGGCTGCACTACCCGAGCAAAGATTCAGGTTAGCCGGATTTCCGGTAATAGCAGGTGCTACATTTACGGTCAGGGTAACCGCATTGGATGTGGTGGTTCCGCACTGTCCGGTTACGTTTACTCGATACTGATAGTTGTTCTGCGCAATGGTTGCGCCGGTTACTGTATAAGAAGCGGCAGTTGCACCTGAGATATTTGACCAGCTGGTACCACCATTGGTGCTCAGCTGCCATTGATAAGTACCGGTAGCCACTACAGTGAATGTAGCATTGGAGCCTGCACAAGCAGCCTGGCTAACAGGTTGCGTGGTAATAGCAGGGCCTGAACCCGGATTAATGGTAAATACGATATCTCTTGTCTGCGTCGGGGCGCCTGTACCTGTACCGGTTACTGTAACAGTATAGTTACCCGGAGACAGGGTGGACATACCCGTCAGGCTTACCGTAGTAGAAGGAGCGCCTTGTGTCAGTGTGGTGCTGCCGAAGCTTACAACGGGACCGGCAGGACTGACCGTACCGGTCAGGCTGACATCGCCGGTGAAAGTACCAATCCAGGTAGCAGTCAGGTTGCCGGATGTCATTACATCGGAAGCAGGACAAGCTGCTACTACAGGTGCAGGGCTGTTGAAGTTAAAGCCATTTGGCGGAGGCGTGATTGTGATCACGGCATTGTTAATATCAAAGAAGATATTTCCAATGGCTTCTACTTTCACACGTCCGTTGCCTGTTGGATCAACCGGAACAGCGATATTTTCTGTACCATCATTCGGTGTACTGGCTGCCAGTACTACAGGGAATGTAACCCCACCATCGGTAGAGAAAGAAATTTTAACGTTCGCACAGTTGATCGGGGCACCGGTGGTACCGTTAACGGACCAGGTTACCGCTTGTGTTGAACCACCTACCCAGTTAGTGGCGGTGTTCTGAGAAGTAATCAGGAAAGGACCGGTAGATGCATCCACCGTTACCACCATATCCGTAAAGGCAGTCTGACCAACTTTTACAGGAGCAGCTGCGCTGTAAGGACTGTTATCCCGAACTGTAAGACGGAAATTCAGCGTACGGGCAACAGAACTCAGTGCTTCAATATTGGCACCCGCATCACCACCAGGCAATGGTCCTGTTACAGAACCACCGGTAAGGATGGTAGACAAACGGGGCATTAAACGGGTGGGTGAAGTCACCGGGCTGAAGGATAACCAGTTTGGACCGGTAGTCTTGGTCGGGGAAGCAACACTTCCTGCACCGGTTGTGGTGGAGTTGTCATTCTGTTCCCAGCAATAAGTCAGTACGTCACCGGCATTGGCATCAGTGGCAGAACCAGTCAATGCAAATGGTGTGGTGATCGGAATGGTATAGTTTGATACAGGGGCAATTACCGGAGTGGCATTGTTCGCTGTAATTACAGTGGTGATCGGACAGGTCTTAGTCGACAGGTTTACCTGGATCTGCTGTATAGAAGCCTGGTGGAAGATATCAATAGAGTGTGGGGCTACGTCCTGTGAAGTAATACCGGCATATCCCATGATAGTAATACCTGAACCCACTTCTTTATTTACACCAGAACCTTCACTGGACATAGAGAAAGTATGGTTACCACCCAGCTGATGACCGATTTCGTGAGCCACATAGTCTATATCAAAATTATCGCCCTGGGGGATTCCATCTGCAGGAGAAGTGATACCACGGCCTTTTTGTCCATCCACGCAAACACAACCGATACAACCGGCATTACCACCACCACCACTGGCACCAAACATGTGTCCGATGTCATAGTTGGCTTCACCGATATTGGCGGTTAAGGTTGCCTGTAACTGGTTATTCCAGTTACCCATAGTGGTATAAGGATCTGTAGCAGCGTCATAATAGATTACAGCATCTGTATTTGCAATCAGGTTCAGGTGAAGAGCAAGATCTTTTTCATAGCAACCATTGGTACGGGTAAGCGTAGCGTTGAATGCAGCAAGCACCAGGTTTACCTGGGCAGCGCTGGTGGCACCAAACCAGTTGGAATACTCTGCGTTACAGGACTGTGCCAGACGCATCGTTTTTAATTCCCCGGTATTACTTGCAGGACGATTAGTTACCTGCTGGTGCAGATTGCTTGCCAGTTGCTGGTCAGGCGTAGAACATAACCAGGGAAGTCCGCCTTTCTGACGTTGTGATTTGAAGACTGCATATACAGTATGGTCAGCAGAATACGGCTCCATGTATTCATTAGGGCCGTTGGAACGAAAAACCATGGTCTGAACTCCCTGGGGAGAAATACTCAGTTTCAGCATATCCGCTCCGTTCCGGAGACTTCTGCCTGAATAAGCACGGATTTCAGGAAAACGGGCCTGTAAAGCAGGGTCAAAATTGGATGCTTCGAATACTTCAAATTGTTCCATAGCACCTTCCGCATTTGGAAGGGAAATGATCGTAGAGTGACGGGATGCATTTGCCCCTACAATGGAAAACAACTGCTGTCGTAAAGGAGCAGCATTTAAACTAAACAGTTTGAATTCTTTAGGGAAAGATTGTCGGGCCACGGCTTTATCCGGGGTTACACGGCTGCTCTCACTTTGACTGGACCAGTAGGTAGCCTGTCCGGCCAATTGAAATGAAGAGCTGCTGACTATAAGAATAGCCAGAAAAATTTTGTACAATTTGCTCATAAAAATTAGTTTGATGATAGACTAAAAGGCTGTTAAAATTAGGGTTTTTTCGATTTCATCCAACTTGAATTTTAACCGGTTAAAAAGCCCCAAAACGGGTCTGGCCGGCCCGGCTTCAACAGGTAGCTGCATGGACAGTAGTATCGGCCATTATCACATTAATTTATTTTTAAATACATTATAATCACAGCGCTTATTGAATATGCCGTCCTTATTATAATCTAAAAAAAAAAGCCCCTGCTTGATGCAGGGGCTTGAAGAATATAGCATACTATTAATAACCCATACCGCCCATATCGGGAGCACCATGTGCATGTGGCTCTTCTTTCTTCGGTTTGTCGGCTACCACACATTCTGTGGTCAGCAGCATACCGGCAATGGAGGCCGCATTTTCGAGGGCTACGCGACTTACTTTGGTAGGATCGATTACACCGGCTTTGAACATATTTTCATATACTTCTGTCCGGGCATTGAAACCAAAATCACCTTTCCCTTCTTTGATTTTCTGTACTACGATGGAACCATCGATACCGGCATTAGCGGTCAGGATGCGGATCGGCTCTTCCAGGGCACGGCGTACAATGGCCATACCGGTCTGCTCATCTGCGATCTGTCCGCGAACCTTTGCTTCCAGGCTTTCGATGGCACGGATATAGGCCACGCCACCACCCGGCACGATACCTTCTTCAACGGCCGCTCTGGTAGCATGCAGGGCATCATCCACGCGGTCTTTCTTTTCTTTCATTTCTACTTCAGTGGCTGCACCTACATACAGTACCGCTACCCCACCGCTCAGTTTGGCCAGGCGCTCCTGTAATTTTTCTTTATCGTAATCAGATGTAGTATTTTCTACCTGGGCTTTGATCTGGTTAACACGGGCAACGATATCAGTTTTCTTTCCTTTACCGCCAACCACAGTTGTATTGTCTTTGTCAATAGTAACAGAAGAAGCTTGTCCGAGATAAGTCAGATCGGCATTCTCCAGTTTGTAACCCTGCTCTTCGCTGATTACCGTACCGGCAGTCAGAATCGCGATATCAGTCAGCATTTCTTTACGACGGTCACCGAAACCAGGTGCTTTAACAGCAGCTACTTTCAGGGTACCACGGAGTTTGTTTACCACTAAGGTAGCCAGCGCTTCCCCTTCCAGGTCTTCTGCAATGATCAGGAGCGGGCGGCCGCTTTGTGCCACTTTCTCCAGGATATGCAGGATGTCCTTCATATTGCTGATCTTTTTGTCATAGATCAGGATATACGGATTCTGCAGTTCAGCTTCCATTTTTTCGCTGTTGGTCACGAAATAAGGAGAGATATAACCGCGATCAAACTGCATACCTTCCACTACATCAACGGTTGTGTCTGTTCCTTTCGCTTCCTCAACAGTGATAACACCTTCCTTACCCACTTTGATAAATGCTTCGGCAATCAATTTGCCAATGGTTTCATCATTATTGGCAGAGATAGTAGCTACCTGCTGAATTTTCTTGCTGTCGCTTCCTACGGTCTGGCTCTGTGCCTTGAGGCTTTCCACCACCAGGCTAACGGCTTTATCAATACCACGCTTCAGGTCCATCGGATTGGCGCCGGCTGCCACCATTTTCAGTCCTTCGGAAATGATGGACTGGGCTAATACGGTAGCTGTTGTAGTACCATCACCCGCAATATCCGCAGTCTTGGAAGCTACTTCTTTTACCATCTGGGCACCCATATTTTCAATAGGATCTTCCAGTTCAATTTCCTTGGCGACAGTCACCCCGTCTTTTGTTACGGCTGGGGCACCGAATTTTTTCTCAATCACCACATTCCGGCCTTTGGGACCGAGGGTTACTTTCACTGCGTTGGCCAGTGTGTCAACGCCTTTCTTCATTCTATTTCTTGCTTCAATATCGAAGAAGATTTGCTTTGCCATATTTTAGTTTTTGTTTGTTAGTATATTATAAATAATACAATCCTGAATAATTATAGATAAGTTACGAGATGCGAGTTTCGAGTTGCGAGCCAACCCTTGTATTTCCTCGTAACTCATAGCTCATTGCTCATTGCTTTCCTAAACGATGGCGAGGATATCTGACTCCCGCATAATCAGGTAGTCTTCGCCTTCAATCTGGATTTCGGTACCCGCGTATTTACCATATAATACGGTATCACCGGTTTTAACAGTAACGGGTTCGTCTTTCTTACCAGGACCCGCTGCGATGACGGTTCCACGTTGAGGTTTTTCCTTTGCTGTATCCGGGATAATGATGCCACCGGCTGTTTTTTCTTCTGCTGCGGCAGCTTTTACAATTACCCTGTCATGAAGAGGGGTAACACTGACTTTCTTGGCCATAGTTGTATTGATTTTGATGTTTTTTAGATGATTTGTCTCTGCCTCGACTCAGTTCCGAAGTAAGGAAACGGAGTGAGGGCACGCAACCTCTCAGGGTTTAACTGTTTGTGGTTGCGGGCGCAAAGGTACACGAAATACTATGCCGGGGGCAGAAAAAAGCCATTTTTTCAGCCCCGGAGAGGTTAAGGTGCTGGAAAAACTCACATTACGGCAGGTGACCGACAAAATTGACAGTAGGAAACCGGGAATGGCAATTGCCTTTTAAACTGAAGGGGGAACCCGGAGTTGTACCAGTTTTCCAATCTTAACCTCAAATGGTTTTCCGGCCTTCTCCCCTTTTATCCGTATGCCTTTGAGGTAATCTCCATGCCATCCGGGCATTGGATCAAGCGGCACTAAGTCAAGTCTCCATATAACCAAACCCTTCCCGGCTTTAATGATTGTTAATTGATTGTCTTCCTTTTCACTGCCGGCCTCGATGACCGTTTCCGTCAACCTGGCCGCCATTATTGTATACACTTTATACCCAGACCAGGCGGTATCCCATTGCAATTCTTTTCCAGAACTGGTTACATAAACAGTTAAAATGGTATCCACCCCAAACCCGGGTAGCGGATTACCCGAGGGGTCTACCGGAATATTCCCGGGCTGGCGTTCTGAATAGAAACCATATGTTTTACTGACTATTGACTTTGACTGTGAACAGGCCCAGCAAATTGAAAAAAACAGACCTGCAAACAAGAGGAGGATAGCATGGAATGGCTGCTTTTTCATAATTGTATTTCGTTAAAGGTCTCCAAAAAACCAATCCGCTACGTTACCCGCAGCGGACTGGTTAATTTTATTTCAGGATCGTTTAATTTTTCAACAGCCGCAAACTGGCGGTTTGTTCGCCGGCGTTCAACTGTAAAATATAAATACCATGGGTCAGTTTCAGTTGATTGACGGGAAGAATCAGGCTTCCCTGTTGCCGGCCCAGGTTCCAGTTATAAACACGCTGTCCCTGCTGGTTATACAGGGCGGCGGTCAGGTTCTCCCGGTTATCATTCCGGATCTGTAATGCTATCTGATCCTGTACCGGATTTTGAATCAGGCGGGCAAACTGGATTTGTTTATTATTATTGATCTTAATAATTGCGCTGAATTTAGAACGCCCATCCATATCGACCATTTTCAACCGGTAAAAATTAACCGGTTTTGCTGAAAGCGGGTCTGTAAATGAATATTCCTGTACATTGGCCGGATTGGCAAGAGCCGTAACCGTTCCGGCCCTGGTAAATTGAACGCCATCATAACTCCGTTCTATTTCAAACTTATCCAGGTTAAACTGGTTGGTTGTCTGCCATTGTAAAGTGCCGTACAATTGCGTGTTCAGATAACCACTGAAAGATAACAGGTCTACCGGTAACACCACATTATTATCCGCGAGGAAAAATTTTGAAAATCCGGTAAATGTCGCGGTAAACAGGAAATCACTGCCATAGGCGGCAAAGGAAGTGGTGACTAAAACAGTATTGGACGAATTGGCTCCTGCCATGGTGGCGGCAGTTGTTTTTGCAATTTTCAGACTGGCGGGTGGCTTTCCGGCCAGTTCCGCAGCGGTCATGTAGATCCCGATTGTATAGGTCGCCCCTGAATTACTGGTTGGGGTTACTTCAACCACTTTCTGGGAACGTTGTCCGCCAGCAAAACTCTGCCAGGTGGTACCGGCCTCAAATACATTAGCGCTGACACAACCCAGGTTGGCCGTGGCACCGGTGATGCTGCTGATAATATTGCCGGTTCCACTGGAATAAAAATAATAGGAGCCGTTTGATGCTACCTGTTCCGTCTTATTATTATTTAGTACAGTTTCCACCGGTGTCGATGTTGGTGCGGCATCATTTTCCCCGATATAATAAGTATAACTGCCACTGCCCGGTGCCGCCATGGCGTCGGTTGTTCCCGTTACCAGATAATTAATTGTAAAAAACTCAGGGGTAGTGCTTTCGGTTTCTGCATCATTATAGATACGGATAGTGATTGATTGATCCGCCGTTGCCCCGTTATTAAATGTCAGCACACTGGAAGGCGCCGCGAAATTACCATTGGTGGTAAAATCATAATCAACCCCCTGTGTGGCGGTGGCCCCACCGCCAATACTGAGGGTAACTGTGGCAGTGCCAACTGGCGCTTTATCAATATGCATGTTCAGGGTATAGTCCGTAAAATTTCTGCAGCCACTCGTTGATCCGGTAGCTTCAGTTCTGAGCGGACTGTAATTGTAGGAAGACGCGAAACGGATATAGGGAGTCGCGGGGGGGATAACAGAAGACCATAATCCACGCCCTTGTGTGGAAGCCAGAATGGTATTATCACTAAAACGGTATTGAAGCATGTTGGTCCGTACAGTTGGAAAACTGGAATTCTGTACCCAGACAGTGGATGCGCCATTCAGCAGACTGGTTTCATAGATTCCCATTTCAGTAGCCAGGATCGCTTTGGTATTATCTTCCGGATAAAACATGGCCCATCGTACAGGAATATCCGGTAATCCGCTACCGGTAATATCCGTCCAGCCAGCTGCACCGCCTCCGGTAGTACTGAGCCAGACATGCGTGGCTCCATAGTTCGAAAAAGTCGCCAGCAAATTATTTTCCGTGGTACCCTGCGCCACACAACTGACATTGGCTACATTCATTGTACTGCCAGTGATATCCGTTGCGGTAAAAGTAGCACTATGCGCATTGTCTACCCGTACAATACGACCGTTATTGGTACCAAAATACACCCGGTTACTAGTGTACCTGGAAACCCCGGTGTAACTGACAGTTCCTCCACTAAATGCGGGTACCGTGTTTGCAAAAGCCGTTGCTCCGCTGATCGCATTAATCCAGCGGATATAGGTACCTGCATTATACGCACCATAAAAATTATTATTGATGTCATCGTAATCCGTGGGATTGATAAACTGACCGGCTGACCCTGAATATGCAATACTGCTCCAGCTGGCCCCGCTGTTTATACTCCGGTAATACTGGTTATATACATAGGCTCCAAACTGGTACTGCGGCTGATCTTCATCAATATGAACATACGCACCATCACCCCCTGTAACTTCCACACTGCTGGTGATCCCTGCACCATTAAACTGATGTACCCCATTGTCCTGCGCGCCGGCCAGGAAATAATTAGTGGTGCTTGGATGTATGGCACAGGCATAAAATTGTTTCAGTCGAAGGCCCACATTCCGGTCTGCAAAAGTGACCCCATCATCTGCGGAATAAAAAAGTCCACCGTCTCCTCCATCCAGTACCTGGTTATTATTCCAGACAATAATCTGATGATCGGCATGTATATAGTTGGTGGAGCCCGGAATGCCGGTTACCCATACTGAATTTACAGACCAGGTAGCCCCGCCGTCGGTACTGATATAACTGTTGAGTCCGCCAACCATCACTTTGTTCGCATCAGTAGGATCTACCCCAATGGCAATACAATACCAGGCCTGGCCACTGCTGACCGGGGCGGATCCTGCTATAGGGGGAGAAGTTCCGGTAATAGCCCAGTTATCACCGCCATCTATGGATTTCCAGACCTGGGGTGTCTGGAAAGCGGAACTGGAAGGAAGCGCATAAACCGTATTTCCATTTACGGCAATATCGCAATTATAGCGTAAAGAAGTAAAAGCGGTTGTTGGGGCAGTCCAGGTTGCGGAAGTTACTGTGGCCGGATTGTCGGTATAGCGGTAGCCGGCTGTCGCGGCACTGGTATTATAATAACCACAGGTTATATGCATTCTTCCGGTACTGCTGATCACCATTTCTGACACACGGGTGGTCAGCCCTGTCGGACTTAAATTAGCCGACCAGGTAGCCCCACCGTCCGTTGACCGGTAAATACCACCCGTACTACCCGGAATTCCCACCAGGCTGGCCACTGCCGCTATATATAAATTACCGGAGGCATCACATACAATTCTGGAACAGTTCCAGAAAGTGGTGGTGCCGGGCAAAAGTGACCAGGTAATACCATGATCTGTACTTTTCCAGATACCACCACCGGCCACAGCATCGATATTGATAGCTTTTTCACCTGTAGCAAAATACATTACATCCGTATTGGTCGGATCCTGGGTGATATCGGCAATCGCGAGGTTGCCCAAAAAGTCATTGGCCGGGGTCCAATTAGGAGAGGCCGCCGTGATATCCGTGGTTTTCCAGACACCTCCATCCACTCCCCCAACCCATACGGTTTTGTTTGTTACGTCAGCCAGATCCACCCAAATGGCCCGCATACGGCCACTGGTTACGCTGGAGCCAAGGCGGCCATTGCCATTACTGGGTCCAACTGCATCCGAACTGGATCCGCGTTCTGCCCAACTCAGGGCATTGAGCCTGTTTGTATAATTACCACTGGCGCGTGCCGCTTTCAATTGTTCTGTTGCCTCAATCAGCCGGTTTCTGGGTATATAGCCCAGGGTTCTGTCCGCCGTGATATCAAACTCCATACGCTGCGCGTCGCTGATACCATCCTGGGCTTTGGGTTTTTTTACAAACCTGTCTTTTGCTGTAATTTGAATCGTATTGGGTTCGGTACCCGGATTCATTTCCATACATCCGGAAAGTAAAAGCAAGAGGAATGGGATTAACAGAAGTGGCTGGTAATTTCTCATAGATATCTATTGATTTATATTTAAAAATATAAATAAAATCAAGGAATTGGAAATCTTTTCACCTTGACAATCAGTACTTGCGGAAAGCCGCCGGTCCGTTGACGTAAATCTCCTATATTTGCACCCCAAACAGCTCTTAAGCATGATCAGCAGAAGAAATATCCGGGTTAAAGTGATGCAGACGCTCTATACCGTATCGCTTGCAGAAAACGGAGCAAAACCCGGTGAAGCGCAGAAACTCTTACAACAACATTTTGACGAAACCCGCTCTTTGCTGGTATACCTCACCTGGTTCCTTACTGAAGTAACCCGCTACGCCGAAACTGATGCTCATCAACGGGCTTCCAAACACCTCCCCTCCGCCGATGATCTGAATGTGAATACCAAACTGGCCGGCAATGAATTATTATGGAAAATGCTGGAAGACGGGGAATTAAAAGAACAGTTTGCGAAAGAAAAACCGGAATTGATGGCCAACCGGGACCTGATTCGCAAAACCTATATTACACTCGCTGAAACAACCGATTATAAAACCTATATTTCCAAGGGAGCCCGGGACAGGCAGGAAGAAAAGAAAATCCTGGAATTTATCCTGAATGACCTGATGCTGGCCAACGAGGTATTTGTCTCGCATATTGAAGAACATTTTTCTAACTGGGACGATGATGGGGAAATGGTGGTGCAACTGCTCAGTGGTTATCTCCAGAAGCCAGGATCCCTGCATTTTAAACAAATGCTGAGTCCGGATAAGGAATCCTTCGCCAAAACGCTTTTAAAAACAGTACAGGATAAAAATGAGCATCTGCAGACCCTGATTATTCCCAAATTGAAAAACTGGGATCCGGAACGGATTGCCCAGCTGGATATGATCATGATGAAAATGGGCGTGGCGGAGTTCCTGTATTTTGAAACCATCCCTCCCAAAGTCACCATTAATGAATATATAGACCTGGCCAAGGACTATAGCACCCAGCAAAGTGGTCAATTTGTCAATGGCATACTGGATAATATTCATAAAGAGCTGGTCCAGCAGGGAAAAATGGAAAAAGTGGACTATAAAAAACCCTGATTCCTGTCCGGCCATTTTATCTAACTTTGTCAACCTTCATACCACTTAAACAAATTAAGCAGACATGAAAAAAACAGCCCTGATTGTGCTGGCCGCCCTTTCCCTTATTGCCTGTAAGGAAATGGATAAGAAAGTGGCCCCGGTAGTAAAGATGTCCAAAGAAGAAATTGAAAAAGCGGTGACGGATACGACTAATTTCACCACGATTACCTGGCTCGATTCCACCACGCAATCACTTGGTAAACTTAAAAAAGACAAGGAAATTGAAATCACCTGGCGTTTTAAGAATACCGGGGATAAAAACCTGATCATTGAAAACGTAACGGCTTCCTGTGGTTGTACCATACCCGAAAAGCCGGAACAACCTTTTGCCCCCGGACAGGAAGGGGTGATCAAAGCCAAGTTTAACGGAAGTGGCAGTGGCAGCATTACCAAGCAGGTACATGTGATTGCCAACACAAAACCAATGAAAGATCAAACCCTTACATTTACAGGGGTTGTCAATGAAAAATAATAAACATACAAGCATGTACAGCAAAATCAATTCTTATCTCAGTATCGCCGTTGTGGCTATCTTATTTGCAGGTTGTGTTCCTCCCGGTGGCGACGGAAAAGGTGGATCAGGTGGAGCAGGTGGCGGAGGCTTCCAGTTTATCTTCCTCGGTCTGATGATCGTCGTATTCTGGTTGTTCTTTATCCGTCCGCAGGCCAAACGTGCCAAAAACCAGAAGAACTTTACCGAGAACCTGCAGAAAGGTGACAAAATCGTTACCATTGCCGGTATCCATGGTACCATCAACAAAGTAAATGATGATGGCACTACCCTGAATATCGAAACCAGTCCCGGCAGCTATATCAAGATTGAAAAATCTGCGATCAGTATGGACTGGACCACGGCGCTGAATAAGCCCGCAGCGGAAGTGAAGAAGTAATTTCTTAGTATCATAGGCTAAAGCCCGGAGGATTACTATTCTCCGGGCTTTTTTAGCTAGAGGCAAGAAGCTAGAAGCGAGAAGGGCCTCCTGAGGAGTGTTTCTATAAATTCAGAACAATACTTCTTTAGGATTCCTTCTAGCCTCTAGCCTCTAGCTTCTCGCTTCTAGCCTGTATTCATTATCTTTCACTAAAATTACGTTTCATGTATCGCGTTGGTCTTACCGGTGGCATCGGAAGTGGCAAATCAACAGTAGCCAGGATCCTGGAGACCCTGGGTATACCGGTTTATTATGCGGATGATGCGGCTAAACAGATCATGAATACCGACATTGGATTAAGGAAAGAAATACAAGCACATTTTGGAGATGCAGCATATGCCGACGGTCAGCTGGACCGGAAATACCTGGCTGGTATTGTATTTAATGATCCGGAAAAGTTATCCCTGCTCAACAGCCTGATCCACCCCGTCACCATCCGACATTCGGAACAATGGTTCTGTCGTCAGTCAGCCCCTTACGCTGTCAGGGAAGCTGCTCTCCTGTTCGAAAGTGGAGCCAGTGAAAACCTCGACTTTATCATTGGAGTATATGCCCCCAAACAGCTTCGTTTGCAACGCGTGATTAAACGGGACGGGCTTACAACAGAAGAAATCCAGAAAAGAATGAGCCGCCAGATCAATGAGGAAATGAAAATGAAACTCTGTGATGCCGTGATCCGGAATGACGAACAGCAACTGGTGATTCCGCAAGTGATGGGGATACATCGGCTTTTATTGGAAAAATCGGGAGAGGGCAAAAGTCAAAAGTAAAAATTAAAAAGTCAAAAATCCTAAAGCAGGGAGTTGCAGTCGGCAGTTGGCAGTCGGCAGAAATAAATGTATTTAGCCCCAGCGGGGCGACCTGTTATTAGAAAGATTTTGCAAGATGCCCAAAAAGCCCTGTAGATGCGACCTGTAAGTTTGTTTGGGGTTTAGAGATTCTTATAGCAGAAAGAGGCTGAAAACAGGGTTTAGTTGTTTAGAGGTCGGGCTGCTTTGTATTCCGCCCCGTTAGGGGTGGTCTGTAAGATTGTTTGGGGTTTAGAGATTCTTATAGTAGAAAGAGGCTGAAAGCAGGGTTTAGTTGTTTAGAGGTCGGACTGCTTTGTATTCCGCCCCGTTAGGGGTGGCCTGTAAGATTGTTTGGGGTTTAGAGATTCTTATAGCAGAAAGAGGCTGAAAACAGGGTTTAGTTGTTTAGAGGTCGGGCTGCTTTGTATTCCGCCCCGTTAGGGGTGGCCTGTTATTAGAAACAAGATTTTACACGAAGGCCACAGAGCCCTGTAGGGGCGAAATGTTTACAAGAATATTGAAAGGGGAAATCATAAGTTGTTCGATCTGTCCTCCTCCTTCTGGTACATCTCGAATAATTGCAAAAAACATAATACGGAAGGAACCTCTTCAAATCCTTCCATCACTTCAATGAAACCCGCAATCGGGCGGGAAGAAATACCTGAAAAAAAGAATCCTGATCGGACCGGACTGGTAATCTGTATTCTGCAAACACACTCACCATCCCCAATTATATCAAATTGCTCACCGGACGACTGATTAACCTTATTTTTTTTCTTAACCCTGGTTAATTCAAGGAGTCCCGCTTTATTGGCGAACAGTATCTTAAACTCCGGTGATCCGAAGCGTAAAAAACCAGGGATATATTGTGTGATCTCCGCCAATAAACAACCCGGCTTTTCAAATAATTTTATGGTAGTGGTGTTGCTGAATATCGAAGAATGCCGTTCTATAAAAAATGACCGGAATCGTTCGGGGTAAACACTGGCTTTATTATAACCAGTATAAAAAATGGCCAATAAAGATTCCAAATCAAATAAATCGTAGCGGGAAACAGAAAGAATCTTGAGGCCCCGGTCTTTTAAACGAACGCCTTCTTCGAAGCTTCTGGTAAACCTGAATTTTTTTATGAACCTGGACATGAACCCAACGCATTAATATTATTGCAGCCAAACCGTTAAATCGATCTAAGCCCTCTAAGATTAGTTATCTTGTATCATTTAATTTTCCACCACAGGCAATAAAATTCCAGAAATAACAGCGGCCAGCCCATAACCGATCACCAGAGAATCATCAAGGTCGAAATCCATAAACCCCACCAGCGAAACCAGCATCAGAGTAATCGCAAGCAGGATCAATGCTGCTTTTATAAAAAACACATTAAAGTGATTGGTAAAAAAAAGCCAGTTGAAAAAAAGATGAATGAGCAGGGCAGGAAGTGAAAACAACACAGAGATCAGGACGATATAAAAGTAAATGATCATTCCCCCAAACGGACCAAAAAAATTTACCCCGAAAACCAGGTTAACCAGCCCTCCAAGCAACGGCCCAAAAAAAAGGGTCAATAGCCATTGGGTAATGGAATAGGCTATATTCATATTAAAAATTTTCCGTTTTACTATATGAAGGTCTTGCTGCATCCAGTTTTTCATATAGCTTTTCACTCACTTGCAAAAAAGCCACGGCAGATGCCCCGATCACCATTTCGCGGTACCGGAAAATGAGCTTTTTCTCCCTGACCTCTTTCAGTTCACTCCAGGGAATCAGGATGGGTGGATGAAAGAGGCGGAAGAATAAAATGGGGCGCATCCATATCCCCTCTTCACTTGTTTTCATCAGCAGGCACCCATTATAACTCACCCCGTTGATTCCGGCAGAAACGACCCCGATCCTATTACCGTTAAAATGCGCTGTATACCGGTACTGTGCAGCAAGATCAGCCCACCCTCTTTTGGAAAAAAAGTAGAGCATTAGTATCATGCCTGGAATAAAAAAAAGGAGTAAAAAGACGGGGGATGGAGACATATTGCTGTTGTAGAATGCAAAGCTAAAGTATGAAATTCAGGCAAAAGCTCAATCATTCAACTAAAGTAGAAAGTCAGAGGTACGAAGTACAAACCTTAAGCTTTACTAGATATAGTTGAACTTGTAGTTTTAGAAGATACGTATTAGGAGGTCCTGACACCTGTCATCTGGCAACTGACATCTGCTCCGATCACCTGTCAAACCTTGTCACATACGTATGCAGTCCCTGGTTAATCCGGGCTTTGAAACGGTCGGTTCTCGTAAAGTCAATATCATCGTAGTACTCTCCTTTTACTTCCTGGGTGGTGAAATTAACAACGGTTATGTGCAGACTTTGATAACTGGTTTCATTGTAATACTGTTTCTCAATATTCCAGGTTCCCTGGTACACTGTACCGGCTTCATTGGTATAGACCAATGATCCATCATCCTGGAAATTGAACTCCCCATTTTGAAAAGGCAGATTCGAAGTACTGCCCCCCAGACCGGTGCGGTTGATATCCGTGATTTTCCAGACACCCACGATACGTCGGTCATAAGATTTCAGAAAGTCTTTGCTGCAGGCAGATAAAAACAGGACGGAGAAAAGCAATCCGGTTAAGTAGTATTTCTTCATGGCCGGGGATTTGGTTAGTTAAAGTTCTGCAGATTACGCTAAGCCCGCAAGCTCCGGAATGGCATTAACAAAAATTTAAGCAGACTGACCCAGATATTTCAATGTTAAGATTCCCATTAACACATACACGATGATGCATAAAAGCACCAATAAGAAATTAAGCAAATCCTGAAAAGAGCCAAAGGCTCCCATCACCGCAGCCGACGAGATGATCACAAAAAAAATTAAGCCCATAGCTACGCAATAAACGGCATACAGGAAAGAAACCGGTCTGAAAATGTACCGGTGTAGCAAACTGAAAATTCTCTTATTCCTGAGTGAACTTCCGGTAAAAAGATGCAGCACTGTAATAAGTCCTGACAAAATACATACGACTGAAATCGGATTGACAAAAAGTTCTTCCTGGTCATCCATCGCGCCGGGATCTACCCACTGGAAATGGCCAACCCGCAGGTAGTCCTCCCAAACTAAAAAAAGAAAAACCAGTATATACAGAAACTGGAGCAGTATGATCTTTTTCTTATTCACCGGACCAAATTTGCCATTCATTGTTAAGCGTTAAAATAATATACGATTCTCCTGGCTAGAAGTTTATCTGATGTAATTGTCTCCTCCCTTCAACAGCCTGATTCCATCATGGGTCCTGAACTTCGTTTTCACAAAGGAGTCTTTCTTATAATTGAGTTTTCGTTTCACTGCAAAATGAAGATGTGGCCGCAGCACGAAACCAGTACTACCGCTATATCCGATCAGTTGCCCCTGTTCCACCCGGCCTTTCCTGACTATTACCCCATGTTGCTGCAAATGCCAATAACACCCAAAACTTCCATCATCATGCCGGATAATAATATAATTTGCTTTCTTTTCATAACGAGAAAAAGGCCCGCCTTCTTTACTATCCTCTTTAAAACTGTAGAGGGTTCCACCCCTGGCGGCAAAGACGGCCGTACCTTCCGGCATATCGAAGTCCAGGGCGGCTTTATGTTTATGGGAAAACCGCCCCCCGTATCCCTGCACCACTTGGTGACCTGTACCTGTTGCGTAAGGAAGATCATAAACCCAGGTATCGGTATTACGGGTGACTTCACTCCCGCTCAGGAAATAAACGGCTGCACTGATTAAAATAAGTAAGATTACAAATAAGACTTTCTTCATGAAACCTCCTGCAATAGTAAATGTTCACTGCAACTATTGCAAAGAACATTAAATTCCACAATTGTTCAAGTAGCAGATTCTTTATCTGATGAAATTAACAATCCCTTTTTAAGCTGGCAGCTGATATAAATCTATAAAATCTGCATCTGCCCCCCGGTACATGTGAAATCCTAGGGGTTACTGATACAGGGTTAAACTTTTAACACTCCCCGGAACGCCCTGGCGGCATAATACGACTGGGCGCCGTTGTGATAGATAAATACGGAGCCATAGCGAAAGTCTCCAAAAAGGGCACCTCCAAGATCACGGATCGTTGCAGGGGTTTTTAACCAGCTGGAGGTTTTACTGTCAAAGGGCCCCAACTGCTGTAAAGACTGGTATTCTTCCACAGACATAAGATCAATACCCATGGCAGCTGCCATATCTGCTGCATTGTTCTTGGGGGCATGCTCCTTTCTGGATTCCAGTCCTTCCCGATCGTAACAAACACTCCTCCGGTCTTTGGGTGTCTCGGGTGAACAATCCATAAATATAAATGCACCTGATTTTTTTTCAAAGCCGGTCACATCCGGTTCTCCGCCAGTGCTTTCCATTTCATGGAGCGACCAGCACTTTTCAGGGGCCGCCTCCAGCCTCTTCTGTACGGATGACCAGTCAAGTCCTTTATGCCTTTTCATATTTTTCTCAAACCGGGCTTTCAGAGTTTTGTACAAGGACTCTTTTTGACTTACGCTCAGTTCTTTTTTAATACGGGTAGCCATAGTTGAAAATTTAATAGCTGTTTAATCCGGACGAATAACAACCTGAAATAAAAAAATTAAAAAAACTAAACAGATACGGACCAGAGAAAGAAAATTATAATTTCCGCTTCATCATAATATCTGTCTGCTCATCATCTCCCAGGCGGAAAATATGCTGATCAAATTCCATAAATCCGTTCCGCTGGTAAAAACGGATCGCCCTTGTGTTCTTTTCCCAAACACCCAGCCAGACATAGTCCACCCCGAGTTGCCTGGCCACTTCAAATGCTTTTTCATAGAGCAGTTGCCCCACCTTCATCCCATGCCAGTGACTGAGTACATAGATCCGTTCTATCTCCAGGGCTTTCTTGTCTTTTAATTCTGTTTGTGATGCCCCCGCATTCAGTTTCAGGTAACCAATTACCTGCTCCCCTTCTTTAGCAAAATAAAAATACACATCCGGGTCGTTCAGTTCTGCAGCCAGTTTTTCAGCCGCATAAGCTTCATCCAGGTACTTCCGCATATTCTCCTCCGTATTTGACGCTGCGAAGGTTTCAGTAAAAGTCTGCCGGCTGATCTGCTGTAAAGCTGCAATCTCATGCTCCGTCACTTGTACAATTTCCATGATTCCCTGTTTTATAAATTCCGTACCGTTTGTTCTATCCATAAATTTATGATTTTATCAAATACATTAAATGAAAAGCCCCGCATCACTGCAGGGCTCTTCTTTATTCTTCTTTTACCTTCTTATTTCAGTTTTGCCAGTGCCACTTTGATCCGCTTCCAGCCTTCCTCAATTTTCTCCATGCTGTTGGCAAAGGAAAAACGCACACATTTCGGTTCCCCGAAGGCATCCCCCATTACAGAAGATACGTGTGCTGTGTTGAGCAGGTACATCGAGAGATCTGCTGCATTACTGATGGTGTTATCACCATCAGCCTTACCATAGTAATAACTCACATCCGGGAAGATATAAAAAGCCCCTTCAGGCTCCGGACAAATCACTCCCGGAATATCTTTCACAATCTCCAGTACTTTAGAGCGGCGGCGGGTGAACTCTTCCACCATTTCCATCGTCGGACGAAGATCTGTGGTCAGCGCCACCACGGCTGCTTTCTGGGTAATGGAGTTGGTGCCACTGGTAAACTGGCCCTGTATTTTTTCGCAGGCTTTGGCAATATCCGCATGAGCGGCAATATAACCAAGCCTCCAGCCGGTCATGGCAAATCCTTTACTAAGTCCATTGACAATGATCACCCGGTCTTTCAGATCAGCGAACTGTGCAATGCTCTCGTGTTTGCCAACGAAATTGATATACTCATAGATCTCATCGGAGATGATGAGAATCTGCGGATGCCTGAGGAAAACAGCTGCCAGCGCTTCCAGTTCTTCTTTGCTATATACCGCACCGCTCGGATTACAGGGAGAAGAGAAAAGGAACACTTTTGAATTAGGGGTAATGGCCGCTTCCAGTTGCGCCGCATTGATCTTAAATCCTGTTGCCGGGCTGCTCTTCACTTCAACCACTTTACCCCGGGCAATCTTTACCAATTCACTGTAGGTTACCCAATACGGGGTTGGAATGATCACTTCATCATTATCATCCACCAGGGCGAGGATAGCATTGGCCAGGCTCTGCTTGGCACCCGTGGAAGTAACGATATTCTCTGCTTTATAGTCCAGGTTATTATCCCGTTTCAGTTTCGTACAAACCGCTTCACGCAGATCCGGATAACCGGATACCGGTGTATAATGACTCCAGTTGTCCTGGATCGCTTTTACGGCGGCCTGTTTGATATGTTCCGGTGTATCAAAATCGGGTTCACCAAGGCTCAGGTCAATAACATCAATTCCTTTTGCTCTTAATTCACGGCCCAGTTTGGCCATCTTTAAAGTCTCTGGTTCATTGAAGCGTTGCAGGAAAGAAGATAATTGCATTTTGTGTTGCGTGTTGAGGGTTGAAAGTTTAGTGTTTGTACTCCGTACTTCGTACTTACATTCGGCTTGCAAAGATAACGATTAATAAAACTCCATCTTTATAGTTGTATATGAATTGAAAAAGATCTGGTTTGTATTTCCTAACTCTTGTTCGTTCATACACCGGTATCACTTGCCCCAGTTGTTTCATGAATGGCAGTCCGGTACTGTCATCTCAAAATGATCATCATTGAAGATCCCTGCTCTGCTGCAATAAATCACTGCGCTTAAAATACATTCCACCTGGTTCACTGTATCGGTCGCATACGCTGCATCGAACAGGAAGCCATCATACTCCCGGCATCGTTGACCTATTTCGCCGGAGAAAGTTATACTCTTCGGTTTTACTTCCGGACCCTTGATCCGGGTGGCATTTTTGTCCGGTCCGGGTATTTTCAGCTTGTTCAGCCGCTGCAAAGCCGGGATGGCAACCGGTTGTTTTACTTTAGCGGCCGGATGAAAACGCCTGCCAGCCCCCGCCCGGAACCGGTGTTAAAAAAAGACGAGTGGCCCTTTTTATCCCGGTCGACCCGGGAGGAAATGACCTGCCTCCCCAATTGTTCCAAATTGGTCAAAATGGGCTCAACCCGGGTGGGATGCTTCGTAAAAGATTGTATATGAATGAATCAGACATTGGCCTGGACTTCATTTTCTCCCTTCCCGGATGGTAAAAGCAGCCAGAAACCGACTGATCCTGCCTGAAAGTTAAGATTCCGGCAGCCCCCAAAAAAGGCCCAAAAGCAGTCTCCGTTGAGCGGAAAAGATCGCTGGTTAAAGGCATGAATTGCCCCCCGTTAAGTTTTTAAAAATCAGTCTACAAGAACCCTTTTTTCCTTGCCGGGAATTGATCCGAAAAAACTATCTTTGCCCGCCCGTAACGGGCCTTATTCTGTTACGGGACTGCTTTTAAAATTTCTATAAACCCTTTATCCCAAAGGCATCAACGATTGTGCGGGATAAAATGTAAATCGATCAACGTATGCAACTGAAAGGTTTGGTTCGCTTTTTCACTGTGCTGCTTATTGTGTACTCGCTGTACCAGCTCTCTTTTACCTGGTTT
>Ga0209717_1001882_pt1 | contig 21426 bp, 16 predicted proteins | sample AD_UKC048_MetaG_FD_184418 | JGI IMG/M metagenome (GOLD analysis project Ga0209717, IMG submission 184418) | Active sludge microbial communities of municipal wastewater-treating anaerobic digesters from USA - AD_UKC048_MetaG (SPAdes) (version 2) | ecosystem: Engineered > Bioreactor > Anaerobic >... | reverse complement strand
TCTGGTTGTCGCCGCAGGTCGTTTTTCGTAAGTCGCAGGCGTTTGAAAAAAAGCCATATGCTTTGGCCGCTTGGCTGCGCAGAGGCGAAGTGCTGGCCGCTGCTCAGCTGTGCGCGGATTATGATGCCGACCTTTTTCGCAGTGCCTTGATAAAAATTCGCAAATTAGCGGATCAAAATCCGCTGGAATGCTTAAGCTCGATACAGGAACTGTGTTCGCAGGCAGGCGTTTGCGTGGTTCATGTTCCGGAATTGCCTGGAACGCATGCATATGCGGCAACAAGATGGTCCAATGGCAGGAAGGCGATCATCCAACTCAGCCTGCGTGGAAAAACGGATGACCACTTCTGGTTCTCCTTTTTTCATGAAGCCGGGCATGTATTGCAAAAAAAGATCAAATCCATCATCATTCATTCGGATGGTGAGGTAAATGAAACCGATCAGGAATCCGCCGCGGATCAGTTTGCGAGAAATTTTCTTCTACCTGAGAGTGAGTATAGTTTGTTTTTAACCGAAAAAGATTTTTCCGAACAACACATTATTCGCTTCGCGAAACATATGCAGGTCGCTCCAGGAATCGTGGTTGGACGCCTGCAGCATGAAAAGCGAATTCCATTTTCGCTTTTTAATCATTTGAAGAAAAAATTGCGTTCATAGCAAAGTTAATTAACTTGCTGCTCAATTCGCGGGCGATGACTGGCGCTTCCCCACTCCACGTGCAGAAGGGCTTGTCTGAAAGCCTGACGGGACATTTCGAGGTAATACCGGTCACGCATTGGTCATTTTCTGAGATGCAGGCCGCATTCTCCTGGAATCTCGACCAGTTCATCTTTTATGGGGGCTATCCAGGCGCTACGCTCCAGATTTCCACTCATGACCGCTGGGCCAATGATATTCTGAATTTTCTCTATGAAACAACAATTTCGCGCGATATCCTCTTGATGACGCGAGTCAATAGCGTGCGCGGAAAAAACATTCAGCTCGCCTACTGGAATGAGCGCAATTTTGAGGTCGATTTTGTCCTCTCCCGGGGCGCAAAAATCGCAGCTATTGAAGTTAAAAGTGGCCATCGTCCTGACAAGTTGCCAGGCCTGGCCTTGTTCGCCAAAGAGCATAAACCGGTCCGGAAATGGCTGGTCGGGGCGGACGGTATTCCCGTAGAAGAATTCCTTACCATACAGCCGGAAGAGCTGTTGTGATACATTTACATCGTTGGTGATTGCTCAGCTGGGGCTGAACATTTGTACAAACCAGGCTCCTTCGCGGGTTCCGCTCATCTTTAAGCAGAGCTTGCGGCATAGTCAGGATGGCTGCAAGGGACCAGCTTTGCCAGAGGCAATGAAATAGCTGCGCGGAGGAAACGACCGATCCTGTATTTTATTGATCATCATAGTGATCAACAGCCTGACTTATTGATCGTTATGGTGATCAATAATGACGATCTTTGAAGATCACGCCACAGGCAAAATACACACTGACACGGCGGACCGAAGAAATTCAGGATATCCGGTTTTATTTCATGCTTAACTCAGAAATCCTGGTATGCGAGACCGCAAAACTGATTATGGCAAACTCGGCAAAGATCGAAATCACGGGTAGACCTGTAAATGACAAATGACTTGAACCCGAATCCGCAAAAAGCTATATTTTAGCAAGGCTGAAACCGCCAAACCACCAGCGGGTGCGGATGGCCGCAGATGATGTGCCTCGTACAGTCTAGTCGATACAACAATAAAGCAGTTCATCCAAGCGGCGGCATCACCTTATTTCCAGTCAGCAACTGCAGAGCCACACGCTGGACAATAGCATGAGGTAATCAGGATATGCTAAAAAAGGTGGTTGTTAAAAAAAATCTCTCCGATCATGATGAAATAAAGGAAAATTTGGCTTTTTGGCAAGCCGCGACCACGTCGGAAAGAATCTCTGCTGTTGAACATCTCAGAAGGCAATATCATGGGAATACAATCCGATTACAAAGAATTTTTCGAATTTTTAAACGCACATGACGTACAGTATTTGATAGTAGGATCTTATGCACTGGCATTTCATGGTTCTCCCCGATACACCGGGGACATAGATGTTTACGTGAAGCCTGGCAAAGTGAACGCTGCGAAAGTTATCCAGGCCCTCACAGATTTCGGCTTTGGCTCAACGGGTCTTGCTGAATATGATTTTGAATCTCCTGAGAAGGTCGTTCAACTGGGAGTATCCCCTGTGCGGATAGATATTATGACCTCGATCTCAGGCGTTGATTGGGATTCAGCTTATAGCAACAGTGACGATGGATTTTATGGCGATGTGCCCGTAAAATATATCGGCCGTTCGGAATTCATTCTCAACAAGCGCGCATCGGGCAGGAAAAAAGATCTGGCTGATTTGGAGGCGCTCGGTGTTGAATAATAAATCTTTACCTTAAAACTGCCCATGCGGTTGAAGCGAGGTTCTCCCCCGATATCCCCACAAAACCCATTTTTCCGCTTTACCAGAACCTGGCAAAGAAAGGCCCAGGCGCGAGGCGCTGCATAACCCCATCTCCTGGTTGCCACTGGACTGCGACATCGCCTCCACCATCTCTGGAGTCCTCAGCTTCAGCTGAAACTTTTACTCAAAAGCCTAAAGGATTTCGCCGGATTACTATCCTCTTGTGTATCAAACAAGGAGAGAAAGCCATGGAGAAAATTCATCTCTATCAGAAAAGTGCCTCTTATTTGAAAATGCTGTGTGAAGAAATTGCGGAGCGAAGCGTGGGCAGTGAGGGCAACCGGCAGGCGACCCGCTTTTTTGCAGAAACAATCTCAGCATTGGGCTGGCAGACGGAAGTATCTGAACTGGAGGTGATGGATTGGCACGAAAACGGGGCATCGTTACAGATCGCTGATCAATGCTTCAATGTGTTGCCCAGTCCCTATTCCCTCGGCTGCTCTCTCCAGGCTCCGTTGGCAGGGGTCTCGTCTCTGGCAGAGCTTGAACGTCAGGAGATCACCGGCCGGATTCTGCTGTTGTCCGGCGAGATCGCCAAAGAACAGCTGATGCCGAAAAACTTTGTTTTTTATAATCCGGAAGAACATCAAAAGATCATTGCCCTGCTTGAACAAAAGCAGCCAGCGGCGATCATCTGCGCAACCGGGAGAAATCCCAGCCTGGCGGGAGGCGCCTATCCTTTTCCTCTGATTGAGGATGGCGATTTTGACATTCCTTCTGTCTATACCACCGATAGGGTGGGGGAGGATCTCCTGGCCTGGATTGGGAAAACGGCTGTGCTGGAATCACTGGCTACCCGGATTCCCGCCAAGGCCTGTAATGTCGTCGCGCGAAAAGGAAAAGAGCGGGCTGACTGCATTGTCGTTACTGCCCACATTGACGCTAAAAAGGGCACGCCGGGAGCGATCGACAATGCAACCGGCGTCGTAACCCTCCTGCTTTTGGCCGATCTGCTCAAGGACTATGAAGGCGACAGAATGATTGAAATGGTGGCCTTCAACGGCGAGGATTATTATGCCGCGCCCGGACAAATGGATTATATCCGCAGGAATCAGTCCGGCTTTAAAGAGATCATCCTGAACATCAACATCGATGGCGTCGGGCTCAGGGAAAGCAAAACCGCCGTTTCGTTTTATGATCTCCCCGAAGCCATGCAAGCGCCAGGCCATGACCTGGCGACGAAATTTGCGGGAATCGTCGAGGGCGTGCAGTGGCCGCAAGGAGACCACAGCATTTTCATTCAGTATGGATGCCCGGCCATCGCCGTCTCTTCACAATGGCTCATCGATCACATGGAGAGCCAGGAGATCACCCATACTCCTAAAGACAACATGGGCATTGTCGATGGCCGCAAGCTCGTCGAGATCGCCGAGGCGTTGAACTGGTTCTTGCGGAAGCAAAGCAGATAATAACCTAGTTTACCCGACACCGCCCACCAATCGTATTTGATACAGCAAGCTCTTTGTGTGCAGGAGATATACCCATGGCAGATGAACTGATTTTCAGGACAAGGCAGGACTTTCGGGAATGGCTTTCTTCGACTAGTTCGGCACAGGGGGTATGGCTGGTCTTTGGAAAAGACGACTCGTTGTTAACGCTTTCACCCTCTGAGGCTCTCGAAGAAGCGCTCTGTTTCGGCTGGATCGATGGGCTGATAATAAAGATAGACGGTTCGAGATACAAAAAGTATTTCTCGCCAAGGCGAAAAGGCAGCCGCTGGTCCGAGAAGAACAAAAAGCTGGCGGCCAAGCTTGTCAGCGAAAAGGTAATGACTTCCAGCGGATTTAAAGCAATTGAACAGGCAAAAAGAGACGGCACGTGGGATGACGTTCATGATCGAACGATTCCGGATGAAAAGTATGCTGAATTCGAGGCGCTTATCGGCAAGAGCAAAAAGGCGCTCGAGAATTTCAGAAAAATGTCCAAATCGACCAAACAGCAGTTTGTCGGCCTGTATTTCGAAGCAAAGAAAGAAGAAACCCGGATAAGAAAACTGGCGAAATTAATCGATTTGCTGGAACAGAACAAGAAACCCATGTGAAGATCCGTAGAAAATTATCTACCAAGAATATTGAAACTCTACTTTTATGATGCTGCTTGCCTGTTCGAAAGAAAATACCAGCGTTTCATTCACTCAAGAATTTTTTGACCATGGACACTGACTCTTTTTTTTATGGAGGAACCATGCTTGGGTATTGCGGCATCAATTGTGCAGAGTGCCCAGCGTATCAGGGGACCGTCCTGACCGATATCGGCCTGCTGAAGAAGGCAGCGGGGAGATCCTGGAATGGCGAGCACAGCGCCTCAGAGTGGGTGTGCCTGGGCTGCACGCCGGCGGACCAAGGTATCCTGGCTAAGGATTGCTCCGCCTGCAAGATTCGCACCTGCGCAATCGCTAAAGGTGCTCTGATCTGCGCCGTGTGCGGCGATTATGATTCCTGCCAGCTCATGCTTGATTTCATCAATGGGGCGTCTGAACCGCGGTGCAACGAGCCGGAGAGAGTGCGCAGCAGGATGGAGTGGCTGCGGACAAGATTCCTGGCATACCAGGAAGAGCAAATGGCTCGAACCGGTGCCGGGCGATGAGCGTAAGTTTGACAATGGCGTGAAACGAGATGAAGCCACGTGGGCCGTATCAGATCAACGCAGCGAGGAGGCGGTCTGCAGAAAGAACGCGAATATTGTTTCTGATCAGATCGATGTTCTCTTTTTTACAGGCTTGATACAAAAAAGGAATCTTGAGCCGGTCACCAAAATAACGCAAAGCAGGGGAGGGCTCGGTCTCGTTCAGCTTAACCTCGACGGCAAACCAGGGTTTGTTGTCCATGGTAACCAGAAAATCGACCTCCTTTTTGTCCGGCGTGCGCAGATAATGCAGCCCTGCCTTGTACCCTTCGTATTCCTGCAAATAGTGCACCAGCTTGAGCAGATGCGAAGCGATCAGATTTTCAAACCTCGCCGCTTCATCTTTAATCTCTGACCAATCGAAAAGATAAAGTTTAGGCTCTTTCTTCAGCGATCGCAGGCCTTTCTGGTGCCAGGGATAAATGCGGAAAAGATAGTAAAACTGTTCCAGTATGTTCATCCAGTGGGTAACAGCACGATGGCTGACTTCCAGATCCTCACGGAGGACGTTAAGTGAGAGCAGGGAGCCCACTCTGCCCGGCAGCATCGCACCGAGCAGCTGCAGGTTGCCGATATCGCGCACAGGCTCGAGGTCTCTGATATCCTCTTTGAAAAGGCGTTCGTGCCTTTCGTTATGCCATCTGCGCAGAGTGCGGTCGTTCTGAGCCGTGAAAATGGCTGGAAAGCCGCCAAAGCGATCCAGGGAGAGCAACTCCTTATGATATCCGCGGTCCGCGATCGGGAGCGGCAGAAATATTTCGATATCGTTTTTACGAGTGAGAATTTCAGCAAGCGAAAAAGGGTGGAGGGTATAGTAGTGATATCGCCCGAGCAGTGAATCCCTGCCTTTTCGATAAATGTTCAGCCGCGCACTGCCCGTGATGAGGTATTTGCGTGACTCTTTATGGGTATCCCATTCCCCCTTGAGGAATGTTTTCCATTGTCTGTATTTGTGAATTTCATCATAAATGATGAGCTCCGCAATCCCCGGCAGCTCGCCGGCGATTATTTTTTTCCGGTCACCGCGACTGTCCCAGTTCAGATAGGCCGAGCTTTTAAATAAAGGCGCGATCAGCTTGGTGGCAAGAGTGGTTTTGCCTACCTGACGGGGGCCGCCGACAAATACCATTTTTTCCGCAAGGTCGGCAATGATATTTTCTGTAAGATATCTACCGATTTCCATGCTTATATATACTAAAAACAATATAAAGAAACAAGATAATATTTGCCTGTAAGCAAATATTGTCATGAATTATTTTGCTTTCAGGCAAATTATATTTTTCCTTGAAAGTTCGGTTGAGAATGCCGAAATTTCAGAGAATTACCAAGCGTATTGACTCATGCCATCGGGATATCCCATGACCACCGAACCCAACAACACCTCCTCCATCATCAGCAAGGTCTGGTCCTTCTGCAACACCCTGCGCGACGACGGCGTCGGCTATGGCGACTACCTCGAGCAGCTCACCTTTCTCCTCTTTCTGAAAATGGCCGACGAGTACAGCCGTCCGCCCCACAATCGCAAACTCCCTGTGCCACAGGAATACAACTGGGAGAGCCTCAAGGAGAGAAGCGGCGCCGACCTCGAGGCGCATTACACGAAACTGCTGTCCGAACTCTCCCGCGCCAAAGGCGTCCTCGGCCAGATCTTTACCAAGAGCCAGAACAAGATTCAGGATCCAGCCAAGCTTTTCAAGTTGATCGATCTGATCGACCGTGAGGAGTGGAGCGCCATGGGCGCGGATGTCAAAGGGCGGATTTACGAGGGGCTGCTGGAGAAGAACGCCGAGGACACCAAGAGCGGCGCGGGCCAGTATTTTACGCCCCGGGCGCTGATCAGGGCCATGGTCGCCTGCATCCGGCCGCAGCCGATGAAGACCATCGCCGACCCGGCCTGCGGCACCGGCGGATTCTTCCTCGCCGCCTATGATTTCATCGCCGCGCCGGAGAATTACAGCCTGAGCCGGGATCAGAAAGAGTTCCTCAAGCACAAGGCCTTCTCCGGCAACGAGATCGTCGCCGGCACCCGCCGCCTGGCGCTGATGAACCTCTTCCTCCACAACATCGGCGATTTCGACAGCGAGACCTTTATCTCGCCGGCCGACGCCCTGGTGGCCGATACCTGCGTGCGCGTCGATTATGTGCTGGCCAATCCGCCCTTCGGCAAAAAGAGCAGCATGACCTTCACCAACGACGAGGGCGAACAGGAGAGCGACGACCTCACCTACAACCGCCAGGATTTCTGGGTCACCACCAGCAACAAGCAGCTCAATTTCGTCCAGCACATCCGCACCATGCTCAAATCCGACGGCCGAGCCGCCGTGGTGGTGCCCGACAACGTACTCTTCGAGGGCGGTGCTGGCGAGACCGTGCGCAAAAAGCTCATGGCCACAACCAACCTGCACACCATCCTGCGCCTGCCCACCGGGGTCTTTTACAAGCAGGGCGTCAAGGCCAATGTGATCTTTTTCGACAACAAACCCGCAGCCAAAGAGCCCTGGACGCGGGAGGTGTGGATTTACGATTTCAGGACCAATATCCATTTCACCCTGAAAAAAAATCCCCTGCGTTTCGAAGATCTGGCTGATTTCATCGCCTGCTATTGTCCGGAGAACCTCGCCAAACGCAAGCAGACCTGGCACGCCGAAACCAATCCTGAGGGGCGCTGGCGCCGGTTCAGCTATGACGAGATCACAGCGCGCGACAAGACCAGCCTGGATATCACCTGGATCAAGGACCAGAGTCTGACCGATCTGGATAATCTGCCGGATCCGGATGTGCTGGCGGCGGAGATCATCGAGAATCTGGAGGCGGGGCTGGAGAGTTTTCGGGAGATCTATAACGGGGTGTCGAAGCAGTAGGATGGGCCTTGCGGGGATCAATCGTGGCTGACCGGGAATCCTCAGCGCTATATTTGAGGTCCTTCCGTGCAGTGAGATCACAGTCTGCCTGGCTGCGGACTGAATGCATCCCGCCGGCGTACCCGCCCGTCCGCCGGGGGAAAAGACGAGGGCGGCTCAGGGCTGGCGGACTCGTACAGTTTTGACCACCGCCACAGTCAGATCGTCGACCTGGAGGGCGGCAGGCTCAGACCGCCCTGACCACCACCATGGTCAAGTCGTCGGCCTGCAGGGCGGTGCCGGAAAAATGGCGCAGCTCCTGCAGGAGCGCGCCGCAGAGCTGCGCCGCAGCCATTTGGGCATGGCCGGCCAGGAGCCGCAGGAGATTGGCCTCGCCGAACTCTTCTCCGGCGGGGTTGCGGCATTCGGTGACGCCATCGGTGGCGAAGAGGAAGATGTCCCCCCTCTCATAACCGACCTGTATCTCCTCCAGTTCCTGCGCGAAATGCTCCTCCTCGCGCAGGGCGAAGCCGATTCCGCGCGGGGTGATGGCCTCGACGCTGCGGGTTCGGGTGCGGTAGTGATAGAGCGGTAAATGGCCGGCGCGGGTCAGAACCAGCCGGCGTTCGACGGTGCGAATCTCGGCGGCCAGGGCGGTGACGAAATAGTTCTTCTCCAGATCGTGGCCCAGGAGCCGGTTGAGGTGTACGCAGAGTTCACGCGGTCCGAGATGGAAGCTGTGCAGGGAGCGGATGATGCCCTGCACCTTGGACATATAGAGCGCGGCGGAGATGCCTTTGCCGCTGACATCGCCGACGACGATGGTGAGGCATTCAGAGGAACCATTCAGGTATTCATAATAGTCGCCGCCCACTTCCAGGGCCGGTATCGAGAGGCCGGCGATCTCCAGGCCCGGCATGTGCGGGGTCTCCTGGGGAAGCGAGGCCAGCTGGATGCGCCGGGCGATCTCCATTTCGTGGCGAAGCCTTTCGCGCTGGGCGAGTTCTTCGTAAAGCAGGGCGTTCTCGATCGCGACCGAGACCGGCTGGCTGATGGAGCGGAGAAACTGATAGTCCTCCTGATAAAAGGGCGTCTCGGAATTTTTCTCGCCGAGCAGGAAGAGACCACGCAGGCGCCCCTGGGTCAGGATGGGCATCAGATAGCGGAAGCCGAACTCGAAGAATCTTCTTTTCAGCTTTTCCGGCAGATAATCGATGGTGAAGCGCTCCTCATCCGGCAGCCAGGCCGCCAGCTTTGCGGCCAGGGCCGGGGCTTCTTCCATAAACTCGTTCCATCTCTCCTCGGGCAGGCCCGCGGCCTGGCCACAGGCGATCTCGTGCGACTCGCGAAAAAAGAGCACGCCGATCTGGCGCAGATGCATGAGATCGTTGACCCGTTCGACAACCTCCTCCGCCAGTTCCCCAAGGTCCGCCTGCCTGCTCATCACCTCGTTGAGGAGCTGTGAGGCGCGCCTGTAATCATATTGATCGCGATGGAACTGTTTGGCCAGGAAACGGGCGCCGAGTTTGCCGATCTTCCAGAGCACCAATACCGCGATCACTGCCAGCACCATAAGCAAACCTTTGACCAGTGCAGCCTGCTCCTGCTGGGTCTGGGGGGTGTCCACCACCTCGATAGAGGAGCCGGTCAGGGTGATGTGCGGCAGCTGGATGGGCAGGGCCGGCAGCCGCCAGAAAAGGGTGATGCCGATGACGGTCAGCGCGAGGATCCACAGGGTCAGCAGGATCGAGTAGCGGATATTTCTGCGGATGCGCAGGTTGAGATCGAAAAGCCGGTAGCGCCCGATGGTGTAGAGATAGGCTGCCGGGATGAGCAGCAGGGGGAGGGCGATGATGCCCGCCGACATTGGCGTAGCATAGCGGTTGACATACCAGCCGAGCGCGATGGTCAGGAGTAAAGTTGTGAACATAGCCAGCCGGAGGATTCGGGAGAGGCGTTTGTGTTCCGGATTGACCTGCTTGCGGAAGAGATACAGGGGCAGAATGGAGATTACTATCAAGGCGAGGGCGAGCAGGTTGAAAAGACGGCTGCTATCGCTGATGTAGACCAGCAGGCTGCAGATCAGGGCGGCCGCATAGGGCAGGATCACAGGCCAGCGCTTCGCCAGCAGGAGGGGGCTGGGACGGGGGAAATAGTAGGTGCTGTGCATCATCACTGCAATCGAGAGAAAGGCCATGGCAGGGAGAGGATAACTGCGCAGCACGGAGAGCAAGCCCGGCGTTGCATTCCGGCCCACATTCAGCAGCATCAGCACATATCCAAGCAGGGTGAATCCCAGCGCCAGCAGCCGGGCTGCCTTGATCTGCGGCCGCGAGAGTCCGAGAAAGAGGCCAAGGGCCATATAGGTGCATCCGGCCAGAACAAAAATCAGCTGGGTGAAGGGGATACCGAGGCGGGCGAGGGTGACGTCGAGCCGGAGGATTTCATTACGGCGCAGCACCTCGTAGACGGTGCTCTTGCCAGTCCTGCCGGAGCGCATGATGCCATCGGCCTCGAACATATCCTTGAAGGTCTTGTTGTTGATGGAGAGGATGAGATCGCCCGGCTTCATTCCGGCCCGGTCCGAGGCCCCGCCCCTGGCGACACTGAAAACGGCCACTGTGGGCGGCAGCAGCCGGAGGAGGGTGTCCGGCAGCAGACGGCTGGCGATCTGATAGCGGTAGACCTGGTTGAAGGCCGGCCGGTAGACGGTGAGAGTGAGCAGGGTATCAAGGCTGCGCAGGCGCTGGAGGGAATCGGTGAAGGCCTGGAAGCCGGTGCTTGTTGAGGCAGGGAGGAGGATATCGCCGACGAACAGACTGTCGGCCACGCGTTCCGGTTTCACAGCAAAGCGGCCGCCTGGTTTAACTTCATGCAGGCGGGCAGGGATATCGCGGACGAGGTAAAAGGGGGCGGGAGTATTGGTGAACCAGTTTTCGTCGGTCGGGGATCCAATCATGTAATAAAATTGGAGTGCACTGATGCTGAAGAGCACTGCAAAGAGCACGGTGATGACCGCGCGGAATCGCCGGGAATTTTCATCAAACCAGGACATCGGCACATCCTCACTGTGTCAGGGGACTTGCATTACTGAGTTTTACGTCTCCCATAATATAATGTTTCCGGAGCAGATCGAACAGACATTTCTTTCAGGGACTCCCGGCCGATGTCACATGCTGAGGCCCGATATCCAGCCCCTTATGTAAAAACACTCAATTACCATAATATCAAAGGTATATCCATTCAAAAGAACGCTGTTTTTTATTGAGAAATCGGTTGCGCTGTGTTAAAAGATTTTTTACATTTCAGCAATGGCAGAAATTGCATGCCGATTGGCCAGCCTTCCTCTTCACCCGCCGACGCCAGAGCAGACCGGATTCCGTACCTGATACAGAAGAGATTGATTCATGGGGAAGCATCATTGCGCTGAAGCGGCTCGCTGAGCCGGGTTGGCACAGCCGGCACTGGATGGGGGTGCAAATTGCCAACGCTTGTCCCGGGGATCCCTTGTACCCTGCCCGCGTCCTGAATTTGCCTTCATACCTTGCGACGACTCGATAGATGATGGGCCGTTTGTGTGCAGCTTCTGATCTGCGCAGCGATCATTCCACTGCGCTGATTAGCGGGCACGGATTAACTGCCGATTCGTGCGGAAGCTTCGGGTACGACGCACACCGCGGGAACGCCTGAGCTGCAAGGCGGGCGTCTTCCCATTGGCCGGGAATGAAGGCGGTCCGCATACTAACGGGAGGTCAAGGTATGCAAAGGTGCATCGTTATCCTGGTTGGTCTCGTGGCGCTCTTCACCATCGGCTGCTCGAAAGAGAAAGAGCCGGCGCTGGCGCCCGCAAGACCAGAGGCAGTGGCTTTTGAAGCGGATGTTCAGGCCTTCGCGTGGACTGTGATGGATCAGGCGGGATGGTCTCTGGAGGCGACGGCTGAGGAGATGGCCGCCGCAGGCACCGCGCTGAGCAAGGGAGGACCAGCTCCGGTTTCCGAGTTTCAGAGAACGATTATCACGGGCAATATTGCGCTCTACACCTTCCGCATGCGGGTGGGGCCCGGGCCGTACGACGTGATCGGACTCAATCGCGTGGTCAAGGAACGGCGGCCTTTTCAGCCGATCAAAACCTCCAAAAGCCTCTTTTTTCAGCACGGATCGAGCAAGACCTTCGTCGGCATGATGCTGCCGGGCGTCACCTCGCCGACGACGCCGGACAACTTCGGCATGGGCGTTTTCCTGGCGCGCAATGACATCGACGTCTGGGGCATCGATCAGGCCTGGGCGCTCGTGCCGGCTTCCGAGACCAACACCGATTTCATGATCGACTGGGGACTCGCCCGTCAGATGAACGATCTGCGTACCGCGGTCGGGGTGGCGCGTCTGACCCGAATCATGACCGGGTGCGGCAATGCAAAAATGATTCTGGCGGGCTACAGCAACGGCGTCCCGACCACGATCGCCCTGGTCAACGAGGAGACCCAGCTGCCAACCTATTTGAGAAACATCGGCGGCTACATTCCCATCGATAATGCCATGAAGGTCGATGGCGGAGCGATGAAAGAGGCCTTGATCTGGTATTCAACTACCTATTTTGACCTGGTTGCGGCGGGGAATGGCGGGGAGCCGGTCTATTTCGCCGCGATGGCGGATGCGGTGAGGAACAATCCGGATGGGCACGACTTAAATAATCCCGATGTGTCCAACCTCGACTTTGTTTTGAATATGGTTGCAGGCCCCACACTCTTCCCGGGTCACCCGTTTCATTACTGGGCTGCGACCTGGGCGGATGGCAAACCGACCGGCCTGCGCTTCACCGACTGGGAGCTCTGGCTCGATTTCCTCGCTTCAGGCACGGCCTGGGAGCCCTACATCTGGACCGCCGAATGGTGCGGTTACGTAGCCGGAACCTTCGATACTCCCTACGACGATCACCTTGGGGAGATCCGGGTCCCGATCCTCAATCTCACGCCGGCCGGCGGCTATGCTGATGCGACCTTTTACGGATTGAGCCTGCTGGGCAGCAGGGACAAGGAGACCATCATGCCCTCGATGGGTGGGCCGGTGGAGCAAGAGTTCGCCCACATCGACCTCTTTACGGCTCCGGAGGCCGTGAACCTGGTCTGGCAGCCCATGCTGCGCTGGATCAGGATGCATACACCCGGATTCTGACGGACAGGCAGGATGCTATCCCTCAGCCGCGGCATCCTGGTGGAGAAATCAAAAAGGGCCGGCCGGGGATATTCAACGATCGCGATCTTCCGGCCGGCGGCCACCTTGCCGACAAAGCTGCTGTAGACCTTCCAAATCATTTTTACCTTGCACAGGTACTCCTCGCAGTCCACCTTTATGGCCGCACTGTGTTCACTCAGGGTGATTTTTCGGCAGGTTTCTGTTGCCATTGGTGAAAAATATGCTTATCTATTTAAAGAGATAGAAAATTTGAGGATTATTGGCATGAAACACCTTACCAGAATAGCTTTACTCATGTCACTCAGTGGTGTGGCGATGCCCCAGCAGAACGCGCGAGAGATTGTCCAACGCGCTGATGAAAAAAACCGCGGCAAGAGCAGCCGAGGCGAGATGACCATGATCGTGAGGCGGCCGAACTGGAGCCGCTCGGTATCTATGAAGAGCTGGTCCATGGGCCGCGATTATGCCCTGGTCCTGATCACGGCCCCTGCAAAAGAAAAGGGTCAGGTTTTCCTCAAACGCGAAACCGAGATGTGGCAATGGATGCCCGCTATCGGCCGCATGATCAAGATCCCGCCCTCGATGATGATGCAATCATGGATGGGCTCCGATTTTACCAACGATGACCTTCTCAAGGAGTCCTCAATCATTTTCGATTATACCCATACAAAACTCGGCATGGAGACGATTCGCGGTTACAGGTGTCACAAGATTGAGCTGATACCCTTGCCGGATGCAGCCGTGGTCTGGGGCAAAATCCTCCTCTGGATCAATGAGGAAGACGACAATTTCATCCAGAGCCAGTGTTTTGACGAAGATGGCGAATTGGTGCACACACAGAGCTTTTATGACATCAAACGCATGGGCGACCGAAGCATCCCGACGCGCATGGAGATCATCCCCGAGGGCAAACCCGGTCACAGCACGACCCTGTTGATCGATGCCGTCGAGTATGACCGGCCGATAGGCGAGGCCTTTTTCTCCCAGCAAAATATGCAACGTCTGCGTTGAAATGCGGACTCTTTTCAAAATGGCCTGGCGCAATCTATGGCGCAACAAGCGCCGTACATTGATCACAATGGCCTCGGTCTTTCTTGCAGTTTTTTTAGCACTTGTAATGCGCTCGTTTCAGCTGGGCAGTTACCGCAAGATGACGGAGGATGTGGTACGGAGTTACAGCGGATACATACAGATCCACGCCCAGGCCTATTGGGATAACAAGACCCTGGATTACTCTTTTGAACCGGTGGATTCACTGACGCTTCTGCTGCGAAGCATCTCTGGAGTGACCGGTTTGATCCCGCGTCTTGAGTCCTTCGCCCTGGCTTCGGGCCTGGAGCAGACCAAAGGCATTCTGGTGGTCGGAATCGATCCAGATGCGGAGGATGTCCTCACCGGCCTCTCCCGTCGTGTTGTTCAGGGGCGCTACCTGGCCATCGAAGAGTCCGGCGTCCTGGTGGCGGAAAAACTGGCACAGTTTCTCAAGGTAACTGTTGGCGACACCCTGGTTTTGCTCAGCCAGGGCTATCATGGCGTCAGCGCTGCCAATAAATATCCCATCATGGGCGTGGTCCATTTTGCGGCCCCTCAGTTGAACAGTCAGCTGGTCTACATGACTTTGTGCAGCTGTCAGGAATTTTTCGGTGCCCAAGCCCGCATCACCTCCTTGGCACTTGATCTCCAAAAACCGGAGGAGACGGACCTGATAACCGCCCAGTTGCGCAGGATCTTGCCGGCGGCTGAATACGAAGTGATGCCTTGGCATGAAATGCAGGTGGAGCTGGTGCAGCAGATCGATATGGATAACGCCAGCGGGCTCTTCCTGCTCGGCATTCTGTATATGATCGTCACCTTTGGCATCTTTGGCACCTTGATGATGATGGTGAATGAACGGCACCGGGAATTCGGGGTTATGCTCGCGCTCGGGATGCGGAGGAAACGCCTTCTCGGCATGATCACTATAGAGACCGCGATTCTCTCGCTGCTGGCTCTTCTTTGCGGTATAGCGGCGAGTGTGCCCATTATTTATCATTTCACACACCATCCGGTCCGTCTCTCGGGCGAAGTGGGCGAGGCGATGGTCAATTATGGTTTTGAGCCGGTATTTCCCTTCTTGTTCGAGTTCCCTGTTTTTCTTCATCAAGCCCTGTTGATCGGAATTCTTACGGCACTGGCGGCACTATATCCCTTTATCAGCATTCGCAGGATGTCCATTGTCCGTGCGCTGCATGGCTGAAAATGAAGAGAGGGGAAGATGATCGCAGCAATAGCCTGGCGGAATATATGGCGTAACCGGTTGCGCAGCAGCATTGTCATTGCAGCGATTGCACTGGGGCTCTTTGGCGGTCTCTTTTCGATTGCTTTCATGGAAGGCCTTGCCGATCAGACACTGAAAACGGCCATCTCCCAGTACCTCTCGCATATTCAGCTACATCATCCCCTCTTTCCGGACAATGAAGAATTGATGTATCGCATCTCAGATGCTGACAGCCTCGTTAAGCAGCTGACTTGCGTGCCTGTTGTGGCGGCCGCAGCGAGGCGCTACCGCGTACGCGCCATGGCCAGCACAGCCAACGGCAACGCCGGGGTCGAGATCTTGGGCATCGATCCGGAGATCGAAAGAACCATAACCACGATTCATGAGAAGATCGTTGCGGGCGGCTATTTTAACGAAGCGCGGCGTAATCCAATCGTCATTGGCGGGAGACTTGCGGAGAAATTGAAGGTTGGACCAGGCCGGAAGATCGTGCTGACGGCTCAAGCGGAGGATGGCACTTTGATCGGTGGTGCATTCAGAATCGCCGGACTCTACCATACCGGCAACTCCCTGATCGAAGAGTCGCAGGTTTACGCGCTGAATCGTGATCTCAGCCGGCTGTTGGAGCTGCCGGAGGAGGAGAGTCATGAGATTGCACTGTTGCTTAAAGATCCCGACCAACTCACTGCAGCCTCTGGCCTACTCGCGGCCCGCTTCCCTGAGCTGAAGGTGGAAACCTGGCGGGAGATTGCACCAGAGCTGGGTGTGCTGCAGGGTTACATGCAGCAGATGATGTTCCTTTTTCTCGTCATTGTTTTAATCGCTCTCGCCTTTGGCATCGTAAATACCATGCTGATGGCCATTGTCGAGCGCACCCGCGAGCTGGGTCTGCTGATGGCGCTCGGTATGAAGCGGATGCGCATCTTTGTCATGATCATGCTGGAGACTGTTTTCCTCTCCCTGACCGGCGGGGCGACCGGCATGGCAGTGACTGCTGCAGCCATTCGCTTTACCAGCCCTCACGGCATCGATCTCTCTTACTTCGGAGAGGGGCTTTCCGCCATGGGATATGCCGCGCGGATCTGCCCGCAGCTGGACGAGATCTACTACCTTGCACTTACAATAATGGTGATCTTGACGGCTATTCTCGCCTCGATCTTTCCGGCCCGCAGAGCCCTTAGACTGCAGCCGGCGGAGGCAGTGCGCATTGAATAGCTCAGAACATCCCATAAATGAACTTGCCGTCATAATATGTGAAAGTGAATGGCATGGCCATCATTGAAATTAAGAATTTGTACAAGGTTTACGACGAGCGCAAAGTGCCGGTCCGGGCATTGGACGGCATCAATCTCACCATCGAGAAGGGGGAATTCCTGGCTATTGTGGGGCCTTCCGGTTCGGGCAAGACTACTCTGCTCAACATTCTCGGCGGGCTGGACGACCCCACGGAGGGTTCTGTCATTGTTGACGGTGTTGAAATCACCGCTCTCCCTTCTGACCAGCGGATTGAATACCGTCTGCACCACATCGGTTTTGTTTTCCAGGCTTACAACCTCATTCCCGTTCTCACGGCGATGGAAAATGTCATGTTCATCCTCGAGCTGCAGGGCAAGCACAAAGAAGAGCGGGAGTCAAGAAGCCGTGCCCTTCTGCAAGCCGTCGGGCTTGAAGAGCGCGCCCATGACCGTCCGGGCATGCTCTCTGGCGGGCAGCAACAGCGGGTCGCGGTGGCCCGCGCCCTGGCGACCAAGCCGAGCTTTATTCTCGCAGATGAGCCCACGGCCAATCTCGACTCAAAAACTGCAGCGGGTTTGCTCGATCTCATGGCCCAGCTAAATAGGGACGAGAAGATGACTTTTCTTTTTTCAACCCATGATCCCCATGTGATGGAGAAGGCGCGGCGGATTATCACGATCCAGGACGGCCGCATAGTCGGGGATGAGAAACGCTCATGAAGATTTTCGCTGTCAGGATGTGGCGCTGCGATTTACGGCGGATTATTCCAGTCCACCTCCTCTTCTTGATGCTTATACCCCAATCCGGCAAGGCCTGGATCAACGGCTACCTGAAGCAGATGCAAACAATTGCTGTGATCCCTGAGTGCCCGGAATGGCTGCTCAACAACATGGTTCACAACCGGATCGACGGCGCCTGGCAGGTCTTGGATGGATTTCAAGCCGTTCTGGGGGTGCGCAACCGCCTGATCTATGGGGACCTGGTTGAACTAATTCCTGATTATGCAGCTACTCTTGAGAAGGACCCTGGCTACTGGAATTGGTCCCGGATTTACGCCCAGGAGCGTTCGTACCTGCTGCACAGTATCATCGACCGGGCTTATATCGATCTTACTCGAAAAAGTCTGCAGATGCGCATCGGACGGCAACGGATCAATTGGGGCATGAATCTGATATGGAATCCCAACGACCTCTTTAACAGCTATTCCTACCTGGATTTCGATTATGAGGAGCGGCCCGGGCGAGATGCGGTGTTGGTCAGCTGGTATACGGAGGCGGCCTCCTTCTTGCAGGCTGTAATCCAGCCGGCGCGGAATGGCGGGGAGGCAGTGGTCGCCGGACTCTACCGTTTTAACCGGTGGGGATATGACCTGCAGGTTTTAACCGGCCGCTGGGCGGGGGATTGGGTATTGGGCGCAGGATGGTCTGGTCAGATGGGTGGCGGGGCTTTTCGTGGTGAAGGGACCTATTTCCATCCGTGCACAGAGAATGAGGGGGACAGGGTATGGGTAGTAAGCCTGTCGGCGGATTATACCCTGCGCTGTGGTTTCTACGGACAGATCAGCATGCTTTACAACAGCTGCGGCAAGACCAGCGCTGGCGGCAGTATCGATTTTCTCACTGGAGAGATCCTCACTCCCAAAACTCTCACCCGCAGCCGGCTGAATGGATTGGTCCAGCTGCGCTATCCGATCACTCCCCTGGTGACAGGGGAGGTGGCCATTATTCACAACCCCTATGACCGTTCAAGCTACCTGGCGCCATCCATTGCCTTTTCCCTCAGTGACATGATCGATTTTCTGATTATCGGCCAGATTCTCAAAGGCGCTGATGGCAGCGAATTCGGCGGGGATGCAAGGATTTATCATTCCCGGCTAAGATGGAGTTTTTAGGATAAAACAGGGATGGTAGATCGGCTCCTTTTCATTGTATTCGATAAAATGACAGGTTGAGTGAAGAGCGTGCAGGCCGTCGGCCTGTTTCGTCCGTTAGGCTATTTCACATAGTACTCCGGCGTCAGGAGGGGCAGCGGCTGCCCCGGATGCCGGGCGATTTTTTTCAGATAGTCGATTTCGGCATCCTCCCGGGCGACGGGAAGGACGCTGCCCAGCAGCCGCGGCATCCAGACGGAGAAATCGAAAAGGGCCGGCCGGGGGTATTCAACGATTGCGATCTCCCGGCCGGCAGGAATTCCGGCCGCCTCCCTGGCCAGTGCGATCGCCTTCTCCATGCCGCCGATGACATCGACGAGGCCGATCTTTTGGGCGGCCAGGCCGCTCCAGACCCGCCCCTGGGCGATCTGCCCCACCGAATCGGGGCTGAGGCCGCGCCCGGCGGCCACCTTGCCGACAAAACCCTCGTACATCGCGCGGATCATCATTTCCATGCGATCGCGCTCCTCCGGGGTCAGATTGCGGTCCGGCACCTGCACGCCCAGCAGGGGCAGCTGAATGCCAAAGCCCAGATCCGCGTGGTCGCCCACCTGAACATGATCGGCCCTGAGTCCCAGCTTCTCTCCCAACCCCTTGTTCCACACCCAGCCGCCGATGACGCCGATCGAGCCCGTGAGGCTGTAGGGCGCCGCGACGACGGTGTCGGCGTACATCGAGAGCCAGTAGCCGCCCGAGGCGGCCAGGCTGCCCTGGCTGACAATGACCGGTTTTTCCCCGGCACATCTTTTCATCGCCTCGGCGACCAGATCGGAGGCGAGGCCGTCGCCGCCCGGCGAGTCGACGCGCAAAACCACTGCCCTGATGCTTTGGTCTTCAGTCAACTTTTTAAAGGTCTTTTCCAGCTTGCGCGCCTGAATGCCGCTTTCCAGATCGCAGACGCCGATGGCGTAGACCAGGGCGATTTTCGGCCGCCCGCCCCATTCCGGCCGATGCATGGTATACTTCGCCAGCTGTCCGGCCGAAATGAAGGGCTTTTTGCCCTTTTCAATCGACTCGACGATTTTATCGGCGTCGATCCAGCGGCCGAGGGTGTCGGCCAGTCCGTGCCTGAGGGCATCGGCGGCATCAAAGAGCACAGCGGTGTTGATCAGGGAGTCGAAGCGCGCGGGGGTGATATGGCGCGAGGAGCAGATGTCCTCGCGGACGACGGCGTAGAGGTCGTCGAGCAGGGCCTGGCGCTGCTCGCGGTCCGCCTCCGACATGCTGTCGCGGGAAAGGGACTCGTTCGCCGATTTGTATTTGAAGAAGCGCCATTCATCGAAGCCCAGGCCCACTTTTTCGAGCAGTTCCTTCTGGAAGGTTCGGCCCATGATGTAGCCCTGGAGCTGCAGCATGCCCTCGGGATCGAGGACGATGCGGTCGGCGATGCTGGCGAGGTGGTATTCCGTCATGCCGCCGCGTTCGAGAAAGACGATGATCTTTTTATCCGCCCGGCGCACCTCCTGCAGCTTTTCGCGGAGTTCCCAGACCAGCTCATGATTGGCCGCCATGCCGGAGAGGTTGAGCGCGACACCGGCGACGGCGGGGTCCTCGATGACGCCCTGGAGGTCGGCGAGGAGGGTGCTGAGGGAGAGGGATTCATCGTCGAACCAGCGGAATTTCTGGTAACGGATGCCCCCGCGGATATTTTGGGCATAATAGCGGGTGTTCCTGCGCAGCAGGATGCTCTCCCTTTTCCCGCCGAGGCGGAGGCCGTAATAATCGCGGTCGGCTTGGTCATCCCCGGCGATAGCCCGGCGGGCGTAGAGCCCGGCCGAGCCCAGGCTGAAGGAGAGCCCGGTGCTCCACGCCTGGGAATCGAACCAGCGGGCCGTGAGGTGGAGGCCGGGGAGGAGCTTGACCACCGCACCCAGGCTGTAGGGGGCGGTTTTGAGATTCTCATGATCAGCCATAGCGAGGTCGCCGAAGAGGGTGAGGCGGTCGCTGCCCAGGGGGCGCAGGGCGAGATCGAGCACCCCCTCGCGCTGCGCATCATCGAGAGAGAAGAGGCCGCTGAGGCCGATGGAGGCATAGCGGCTCGGGCGGATGAGCGCCCCGGCCGACACCATGCGCTGCTCCTGCAGCCCACCTTTGGTCCAGCCGTAGCCGAGGCCGATAGCCAAGGCTTCGCCGCCGCCGGCGAGGGAGGTGCGGTACTCATCGACAGCGCCCCGTCGGACCCAGCCCAGACCGAGATTGGGGGCGCCGGCGAGCAGGCCCCACTCCCGGTTGGCGGAGAGATGGCCGGCATCCGCGCCGAAAAAGAGGCGGGCCTCAGGGGTCAGCAGCAAAGCCGTCGCCGCCGGATTGACATAGCCGAGCATGCCCTCGTCGAAAGCCCCGGGGGAGGCATGGAGAAAAACAGCGCTCCGGGGGTAGCGCGGAAAGGAGGGTTGGGCCATGAGCGTATCCGGGGTCCATGCCAGCAGACAACAGATAATAAACCATTTTTTCATCTTATCTTCCTCCGATCTCTTGAAAGCAGTTGCAGGTGCCCGATCGTCGAGCTGAAAATGTGTGCGCCAGATGATATTCAATAGAGTATACTTTAAAAATGATCATGAAGCAAGTGGAAACTGCCGCAGATCTTGTCCAGTTGGGCGGTTCTGGCCTTGACACCCCCCCGAAATCCGGGTCCCACCCGGCATTAATATAATTAGAAATAGTGGGCTATCGGCGATAAATACTTGTATAGTATACAGCGCGAGGTGTCAGGTGGGAACGAGATTGCGGGGGGTAAGCAGCGCGAGGTGTCAGGTGGGAACGAGATTGCGGGGGGTAGGCAGCGCGAGGTGTCAGGTGGGAACGAGATTGCGGGGGGTAGGCAGCGTGAGTTGTCAGGTGGGAACGAGATTGCGGGGGGTA
>Ga0209717_1001876_pt1 | contig 21461 bp, 18 predicted proteins | sample AD_UKC048_MetaG_FD_184418 | JGI IMG/M metagenome (GOLD analysis project Ga0209717, IMG submission 184418) | Active sludge microbial communities of municipal wastewater-treating anaerobic digesters from USA - AD_UKC048_MetaG (SPAdes) (version 2) | ecosystem: Engineered > Bioreactor > Anaerobic >... | reverse complement strand
ACCGGCTACGGTACCATCGTGCTGCACGTCACGCCAGAATCCGCCACCGGCGGCCCGCTCGCCCACGTAAAGAGCGGCGACCGCATTCGCCTAAGCGTAAAAAATCGCGAGATCAGTTTGCTCGTATCCGACGAAGAATTAGCGCAGCGCGCGCGCGACAACCCGATCACCGCGCCCACCGCGCAACGCGGTTACTTGAAGCTATTTTTGGACACGGTCACGCAGGCGGATCAGGGCGTGGATTTTGATTTTTTGCGAGGTGGCGATTGCCATCGCATAGACAATTAGCGTCTAGGCTAAGCCCGTCGCGGGCGGAACGCATGCCAACTCGGTTCGGTTTGTTCTAAAGTGCATTTTCGCGAGCGCCAAACGTCAGAAGCAATCTCGTAGACTACTGTTATCGCAAAGAACTAGCAGGAACAGCGGCGCATGGCGCTTTCGGTGGATGAAGTCCTAGCACTTTCGCCTGACGCGTCATCAGCGAAAGCTGCGCGCGGATTGACCGGTACTTCACAATGGCCCACGCTCGGTATCAGCGAAGTTGCCGCGTGGGGCGAGTGCCAAGGTAGCGGTGCCAAGCCCTATCAAACTCAAGTTGATCTAAATGGGCCAGTATTTCGCTGCTCCTGTCCTAGTCGCAAATTTCCGTGCAAGCATGGCCTTGCGCTGCTGCTGCTTCGTGCGCAAGCGCCTAGCGCCTTCACCACAAACACGCCTCCGCTCTGGGTAAGCGAATGGCTCGAGTCACGTGCCGAGCGCGCCCAGAAGAAGCAAGAGCAACAAGCCGAGAAGACCGCAACAGCGGTCGATCCGGACGCATCTGCAAAGAGAGAGGCGCAGCGCTGGAAACGAATACAGAGCGCCAGCGTCGAACTGCAACGTTGGCTCGCCGATCAAGTGACACGCGGCTTGGGTTCTGTGACGCAGGAGTCGCTGGAAAATTGGAAGACGATGGCCGCTCGCATGGTCGACGCCCAAGCCCCCGGACTCGGTCAGCGCATTCTTGCGGCGGCGGAAAGCGTCAGGACTTCACCGGAACGCGCGCTGCACCACCTTGGGTTGCTTCATTTGGCCTGTGAAGCGCTGCAAAGGCTCGATCTACTGGATCCAGCTTTGCAAGCGGAACTGAGAACAGTCGTCGGTTGGCCTTTTGACAAAACTGAGGTACTCGCGGTCGGCGAACACGTAGAAGATCACTGGACGGTGCTGGGAGTGATTGCTGAAGCGGTTGACGCCAAGCTCGTGGAGCGCCGCGTCTGGCTCTTTGGTCAACAAACGGGGCGAAGAGCACTGCTCCTTGAGCACGCATTCGGTGGACGCGGTTTTGAACAGACATGGCGCACAGGCACCTGCGTCGCTGCAAGGCTGGCTTTCTTCCCTGGCAGCCGTAAGTTACGCGCGCTGCCCGTAGAAATAACGCTTCTCGAAACGGTCTCGCTTGCCCTGCCATTGTCGCTGGAGCACGAGTGGTCCGTTCTATCTGAGCGGGCCGCCGAGTCACCTTGGGCACCGTTGCATCCTATGCTGCTTCGAGACTCCATCGTTTTGCGCGTAGGCGACGACGCACCGAACGTACGCGTGGTATGCGACAACGAAGCGTTGCCAATCTCAATCGATGACGCGTCCTTTTGGCAAATGCTCGCGGTCACGGGCGGTCGAAAGCACCACATCGCTGGCGAGTGGGATGGTGAGTGCTTTCGACCGCTAAGCATCTGGGCCGACGAATCTGTGCGTACCATCTGGCAGTGGGGACAGCCGTGAGCAAAGCCCAGCCCACTTGGAGCGATTTGATTCCAGCCGCAATGGTCGGCACTGACCGCGTTGGCCCGCCTATCAACGGATGGGACGGCCAAGTCGGCCAGTTTGTCGAGAGCGCGGTACAGGGTGCGGCGCGCGCACAACAATTGTTGCGGGCGGCAGCGATTGTTGCGGCCAGCAATTTGGTGGGCGCAAAAGGATCCCCGTGGCTTGGCGCGCTTCCGGTGGTAGCAGGCGCTGATGAGCGTCGCACTCTGACGACGCCCGAGATCGTTTCGTCTGCACGATTCGCACTTGTCGAAGGACCCGCGCGACTGCAGGCTCATTTCTTTGCGGCCTGTCGCCGGGCAGGTACGCGCATACCCGAACCACTGCTTCCTGCGTCGTTGGAGGCGGCGCGTCGACTCGTTGCGTTACGTGGATTGCTTTCCCCCGTGCTTGGCGCGCGAGGTGTTTGGCTCGCCGCGCAAAATCCAGGCTGGCGCTATGCGTGCGGTGTAAGCGAAAACGAACCCAACGACGCGCAATGGACTGACGGCAGTATGGAGCAGCGGCGCGCGTTTATTCGCGCGGAACGCCTCGCCGCTCCAGCGAGCGCTCGAGACCGACTCGTGGAGGCGTTGCCCGAACTCAGTGCTGCGGAGCGCGCCGATCTCGTCGCGCAACTCGTGATAAAGCTTGGCGCTGACGACGAGGTTCTGCTTGATGCGCTTCGTAGTGATCGTTCGCGCGATGTCCGCTCTGAGGCGCTGAAGCTGCTGCTTCAATTGCCCGACGCCTCGTTCACTCAGCGAGCCACTTCACGAATAGAAGGCTTACTCTCGCAAGAGCGTAGCTTGGTCCGGAAGCGCTGGCACATTGAAGCTCCGCTCGTAGAAGATCCTTCTTGGTCGAAGGACAATATCGAAAGCGGGCGCCCGAAAAACGAAGCGTTAGGTGAGCGCGCTTGGTGGCTATATCAGCAAGTTCGCTTGGTACCTTTGTCGTGGTGGAGCATGCGTACTGGCATGACCGCCAGCGACCTGCTTGCGTGGGCGGCGAAAACCGACTGGGCAGCTGCACTCGTTCGTGGGTGGCGCGACGTGCTGTTCGCCGCGCCCAGTGTGGATTGGTGCCAAGCATTCTTAGTCGCCGACCCAGCGCTTACGAAAGGTATTGACACCGATTCTCTCGTTGCGTTGCTTCCGAAGGCGCTTCGAGACGAGCACTGGCGCAAACAGTTGGCAGGTAGCAATACGCACCAGTTCTCCATTATTTTCGCGCAGGCACTGGCGTCATGCGCGCTGGACGAAACCATGGGCGAGAAGCTCTCGAACTCTATGGCCACGGCGTTGCGCGATCTGGCAACTAGTCGAGAACTCCACAACGACTATTCTCTGCGTGGACAACTTGCGGAGATCGTCTGTGCGCTTGACGCCGATTCGTTACCGTTGCTGGATCCGTTGCCGGTGCTCGACAACGAGTCCAGCGCCTACCAGTCACTGCGTCAAAACGTCACCCAGCTCATTTCCGCGCGACACGCCTTTCAATTGATCTAACTTCTTTACGGTGCCATGAATACTCCTCACACTCATGTAATGCGACAGCACGCCGAGCAGCAATTTGCTGAAGAACTCGCTGAACTCAGCAAGCAAGATCAGCGACAACGTCCCGAGAATTGGGCCCTATCGCCGTGGGCGGTCGTCCGTTATCTTATGGGCGGAAAGCTCGACGATGGTTTTGAGGTCAGTGCGAAATACATCGGCAATGCACGCCTGATGGAGATTGCCGTCGCAACACTCGCAACAGATCGCGGGCTCTTGCTTTATGGGGTACCTGGAACGGCCAAATCGTGGGTATCAGAACATTTGGCTGCTGCGATTAGTGGCGACTCAACGCTTCTCATTCAAGGCACGGCGGGCACCAGCGAAGAGCAATTGCGCTATGGGTGGAATTACGCCCAACTGCTTGCCAACGGCCCTTCGGAAAAGGCTCTGGTCGCGAGCCCACTCATGAAAGCAATGCGTCACGGCAAGATTGCACGCGTCGAGGAACTAACTCGCATTCCCGCTGACGTGCAAGACAGTCTCATCACAGTACTGTCGGAGAAGACTCTGCCGATTCCCGAGTTAGGAGCTGAGGTGCAAGCAACGCGTGGCTTTAGCGTGATCGCCACCGCGAACAACCGTGACAAGGGGGTGAACGAGTTGTCTGCGGCCTTGAAGCGTCGCTTCAACACAGTCATCCTGCCCGTTCCGGCAAGTGAAGAAGAAGAAATTTCAATCGTCGTAAAGCGAGTCGCGGAGTTGGGACGTGCGTTGCAGTTGCCAGCTGAACCACCGGCATTGAAGGAAGTCCGCCGCATCGTACAAATCTTTCGTGAACTCCGCAACGGAAAGACGGAAGACGGTAAGTCGCAGGTAAAGTCGCCTAGCGGTACGCTTTCTACGGCCGAGGCGATTTCGGTCATTAACAGCGGGATGGCGTTAGCAGGTCACTTTGGCGACGGCGTCCTGCGTCCGGTTGATGTTGCCTCTAGCCTCATTGGGGCCATCGTTAAGGATCCAGTGCAGGATCAAGTAGTGTGGAACGAATATCTGGAGACCATCGTCAAGGAACGGACCGACTGGAAGGACTTGTATCGCGCCTTTAGAGAGTCGACGGACCTCTAGCGCGCTGTTCATGCCATCAGTTCACTATTTCGGCATCCGCCACCACGGTCCGGGCTGCGCTCGCTCACTGCTGCGTGCGTTCACTGAGCTACGGCCAGATTGCGTTCTGATCGAGGGCCCTCCAGAAGCCGACGCGCTGCTGTCGTTTGTCCGGTCGCCAGAACTATCGCCCCCAGTCGCGCTGTTGACTTACAGCGTTGACGAACAACGCCTTGCAGTATTTCACCCGTTCGCAGAATTTTCGCCGGAGTGGCAAGCAGCAAAGTGGGCGACCACAGCGAACGCCGCTGTGCGGTTCATAGACTTGCCAGTCACACATAGTCTCGCACTGGACCGGCAACGTCGCGATGCCGCGGCAGTAACCGTTGCCACTCCAGAACGTCCGCACAACGAAACGGTCGTTGACGCCGCACCGATTGCCGGTGAAGCTGTCCCGCACATGGATCCCTTGGATTGGTTCGCGACGGCCGCGGGCTACGCCGATGGTGAAGCGTGGTGGAACCACATGGTCGAAGAGCGCGGAGATGGCGAGGAGCTATTTGCCGCGATCGCGGAGGCGATGGCAATTGCACGCAACGAAACTGGCGATCAGCCTCGCAGCACTGAAGACGCCGAGCGCGAGGCGCTGCGAGAAGCGCACATGCGCCAGAGCGTTCGAGCGGCGCAAAAGGAGGGGTTCGAGCGTATCGCCGTGGTGTGCGGCGCATGGCACGTGTCGGCGTTGCGTGAATTGATCAAAAGCAAAGATGACCTCGCGCGTCTCAAAGGGCTACCTAAGCTCAAGGTCCAAAGTACTTGGGTGCCGTGGACGTACCGACATCTCACGCGAGCCAGCGGATACGGCGCAGGAATCAAGTCCCCCGGCTGGTATGAGCATCTATGGCAAAGCGGCGCCACGGGACAACCTCGCGCGATCGGATGGTTGGCTAGAGTCGCGCGATTACTTCGCGAACGCGACCTCGACTGCTCCTCCGCGCATCTCATCGAAGCGCTTCGACTTGCCGACTCTCTTTCGGCGCTGCGGGAACGACCTGCGCCTGGTCTCGATGAATTACACGAAGCGACGCGCACGGTTTTGATGATGGGAGACGAATCGGCACTCCGCTTCATTGACGACGCCTTGGTCGTCGGTGACCGCCTAGGAGCGGTGCCGCAGGATGTACCGACTGTGCCGCTGCAGCGCGATTTAGAACAAGCACAAAAGACCCTGCGGCTAAAAGCGGAAGCCACCCAAAAAGTTGTGGACCTGGACTTGCGCAACAGCAACGATTTGGCTCGCAGTCACTTGCTTCACCGACTCAACTTGCTCGATGTACCTTGGGGCGCGCTTGCCAAAGTCGGTCACTCATCGCGCGGTACTTTCCACGAAGTCTGGTCGCTGCAATGGCAGCCCGAGTATGTGCTGAAACTCATCGACGCGAGCCAATGGGGACAAACCGTGGCGGCCGCCGCAACGGCGCGCGCGATAGCTCGCGGTCGGACGGAGAACAGCCTTCCCGCGCTAGCAACATTGATTGATTCTGTGCTGCTCGCGGATCTGGACACTGCCGTCGCTGATATTGCACACGCGTTAGACAATCTCGCGGCACACAGCAGTGACACCTCGCAGCTCTTGGCTGCGCTGCCACCGTTGGCAAACATCTTTCGTTACGGCAACGTGCGGCAGATCGACGCTACGATGGTCAGTCGTGTGCTCGATGGCCTCATCGCGCGTGCGGCAATCGGATTGCCGCTTGCGTGTCAATCTATCGATGATGGTGCTGCGGAGAAATTGCGGGATGTCGTCATCGCCGCGCATGCGGCCGTCGCTCTACGCGATAGCAGCGAACACACGGTTGCGTGGAGTCGATCGCTGGACCACGTTGCGCAACAGCAAAGCGCCAACGAGTTGTTGAAGGGTTTAGCTTGCCGATTACTGCTTGATGAGGGCGAATGGAACGACGAACAGGCGGCACGTGCATTGTCCTTGCACATGTCGTCAGGCAGTGAACCGAGCAAAGCGGCGGCGTGGCTTGATGGATTTCTAAATCGCAACGCCACGGTCTTGCTCCATGACGCCAAAGTCTGGCGACTGGTTGACGCGTGGCTCGCAGCGCTGTCCGACGATCACTTCGTTCGCATACTGCCACTGTTACGGCGCACGTTTTCAGCATTCGCCTCCGGCGAAAGACAAGATCTGGGCGCACTCGCCAACCGCAATGAAAACCAGCACATCGCGACGACTCTTTCACCGACGTGGGACGAATCGCGCGCGGCGCAAGTGATACCGCTATTGCGCAAAATCTTGGGGGTTCCGACATGAACACGCCTTCTGACGAAGCAGTGCGCGTGCAGCGGTGGCGCCTAGCACTTGGAAATGAGGCTGAAGCATCTTGTGGGGCGCCCAGTGGTGGGTTCATCGAGATGGACCGCGCGCTCGCGGCGCTTTACGATCCGACCGGGAAAGACGGTTTGAGTAGCGGCGACCGGCGTGGTGGTCGCGGCGCATCGTCACCGAACGTGGCGCGCTGGTTGGGAGACATACGAAAGTACTTTCCGTCTTCTGTCGTGCAGGTGATGCAAAAGGATGCGCTTGAACGCCTGAACATGCGTGACATGTTGTTAGAGCCGGAGATGCTGCGAACCGTACAACCGGATGTACACCTCGTCGCGAACCTGATGGCGCTCTCGCGGGTCATCCCCGTTGGCACCAAAGAGACTGCGCGGCTTGTGGTCCGCAAAGTCGTTGACGAACTGCTACTTCGCTTGGAAGAGCCTCTCCGCGCAGCCGTGTCTGGTGCGCTTGACCGCAGTCGTCGCAACCGCCGACCGCGTCACGCGGAAATTGACTGGCAGCGAACGATTCGCGCCAATCTTAAGCATTGGCAACCGAGCTACCGCACCGTCATCCCTGAAACGCTTATCGGTTACGGCCGCAAGGCGCGTCAGCCACAACGCGAAGTCGTGCTTTGCATCGACCAGAGCGGATCAATGGCCAATTCCGTGGTCTATTCCAGTATCTTCGGCGCCGTTTTAGCGACGTTACCTGCCGTGAAGACGCGACTCGTTGTGTTTGACACCGCGGTCGTGGATATGACGGACCAACTCGACGATCCCGTCGAAGTTCTGTTTGGCGTCCAGCTCGGCGGTGGTACCGACATCAACGGCGCGGTGGGCTACTGCGAGTCGATCATCCGCGAGCCGCGAAACACAATTTTCGTGCTGATCTCTGACTTGTACGAAGGCGGCGTAGAAGCAAACTTGTTGCGGCGTGCGCGATCCTTGGTTGAAAGCGGCGTTCAGTTTGTGACGCTACTCGCACTCAGCGACGAGGGCGCGCCAGCCTATGATCGAGCACTTGCCGCGAAACTCGCAGCGCTGGGCGTGCCATCGTTTGCATGCACACCTGACGCGTTCCCGGGGTTGATGGCCGCTGCGATACGCCGTGACGATATTGCGGCGTGGGCCGCAACTCATGGCCTAAACGCCACCCCAAAGGCTCGTTAGTCCACCCACTGACGGCTATGTTTTTCCAGTAGACGGCCGCCGGATGCTCCTCGTAAAGGCAAATTGGTCGAAGTCCACTTTGTCAAGTATTCGGGTCAAGCCGTTGTGCAACGGCCGTTGAGCGGTAAAAAGCTGTTGTACAGAAACGCACCAAAACCGCTACCGCCCACCCGTGACATCCAGCACCGACCCCGTCGTGTAGCTCGAATCGTCGGATAGCAGCCAAAGAATGGCTTGCGCAACTTCTAGCGCCGTGCCGCCGCGTTGCATGGGGACGTGCGGCGCCATTTGCGCGACGCGGTCAGGAATGCCGCCGCTGGCGTGAATATCCGTGTCGATGATGCCAGGGCAGACGGCGTTGACGCGAATGCCCTCGGTGGCGACTTCTTTGGCGAGGCCTACGGTGAAACTATCGATAGCGCCCTTGCTCGCGGCGTAGTCCACGTATTGACCCGGCGCGCCAAGGCGCGCTGCGGCGCTGGTCAGGTTCACGATGCTTCCACCGCTCCCGCCGTGGCGGGTGCTCATCCTGAGGACGGCTTCGCGCGCACAGACGAAGCTGCCGAGCACGTTGATATCGAACATGCGGCGAATCCGCGCCACACTCATCGCCTGAACGCGCGTCGGGGCGTCGACGACGCCTGCGTTGTTGACGAGGGCGGTCAACCGGCCAAGCTCCGCGTCAATGCGGGAGTACATCGCGAGCACACTTGCCTCGTCGGCAACGTCTGCCTGAACGCATATCGCCCGACGCCCGCTGGCACGGACTTGCGCCGCAACTGATTCGGCCGCCTCCGCGTTGCCCGCGTAGTTCACGGCTACGTCGTAGCCTTGCTTGGCGGCGAGAAGGCAAACCGCCGCGCCAATGCCACGACTTCCCCCAGTGACCAACAACACCTTGTTCACGATTGCGCTCGGCTACTTTTTCTTTGCCGCCGCGACTTCCATCGCCAATTCCGCGCCGGATTTGTAGTGAGCAACGCGATTGACCGTGGTGCGCAGCGTGCGCTGGGTGAAGGCGTTGCTGCCGCGCACTTCTTCGGCCCAGTATTTGTCGGCGAGCGCTCGGTTTTTCGGAACGTCAAGGAGGAAGGCGTCGCGCGAACCCGCACCGCCGAAGATGTAGAGCTTGCCGTCGATCATGCGCCAGGTATCTGCATCGCCACCCCACGGAATGCCGTAGACGATGCCGTTGGCACAGTAGCCGCCGTATTGCGGCAGGTACTTCGTTGGCTCTTTGTCGAACAGCGCTTTGTTTTCCGGCGAAGAAAAATAGAAAGTGACGTTTTCATACGTGCTCTTGATCGACGGGTTGCCGCGCACGTCTTTGTTCAGGGTGAAATAGGTGACTACGTCGGTGCCGTTGAGCAACACACGTTCGTTGCCGTCGATGGCGTGGGCGTTGACGGGCGAGAAGGCACCGCCGGGGCTTTGGGTGACCAGTGGCGCGCAGCCCGAGAGCGCGATTGCGATACCTACGGTGGCGATGGAAAAGAACCTAGTCATGGCTTACTCCTAAAGATGCGTGGATTGTAGGTCGGAGCCGCCACCTTCGGCCTTACGCTCAAGACGGCTGGGCGCCGCCTAAATCGCTAAGAGTGCCCCAACTTGACAGGAACGGACGCTAAACTGCCCCTCGCATTCAGCAAAGTTTTGCACTAACAGGAGGATTTCAAATGAATATTCGTAGTTTCGTTCGCCATGCGAGCGTTATCGGGGCCGTGGCCCTGTCCGGCATGGCTGTGGCCGTGGACAACCTTAAAGTCATGATTCCCGCGAACCCCGGTGGCGGTTGGGACTCGACGGGTCGTGCGCTGGTCGCGGCGATGCAGTCGGCGGGTACCGTGAAAAACGTTCAGATGGACAACAAGGGCGGTGCCGCAGGCACCATCGGTCTCGCGCAGTTCATCAACACCAGCAAGGGCGATCCCAACGCGATCATGATCGGCGGCATGGTAATGGTCGGCGGCATCATCCAAAACAAGTCGACAGTCGATCTTACGATGGTGACGCCACTGGCGCGCCTCACTGAGGAGTATCTCGTTATCGTGGTGCCCGCAAGTTCGCCGCACAAGTCCATCAAGGATTTGGTCGCTGCGTTCAAAGCCAATCCAGGCAGCGTTTCGTGGGGCGGTGGCAGCGCCGGTGGCACTGATCACATCCTCGCTGGTTTCATTGCGAAGGCCTCGGGTATTGACGCCGCGAAGGTCAATTACGTTCCGTTCAAAGGCGGCGGAGAAGCCGTCGCCGCGATCATTGGCGGTCACGTGACGGCGGGCATTTCGGGCGTGAGCGAATTTGCGCAACATATCCAGTCGGGCAAGATGCGTGCACTAGCTGTGAGCAGCCCAACCCCACAGGCAGGTATTGCGACCTTGAAAGATCAGGGCATCAACGTGGTGCTCGGCAATTGGCGCGGCGTGTTCGGTGCTCCCGGCATCACGACGGCGCAGCGCAACGAGCTGATCAAGGCGATCGAAGCGGGCGTGAAGAGCAAATCATGGGAAGAGGCACTCAAGAAAAACGAGTGGATGAACACTTGGCAGGCTGGCGACGAATATAAAAATTACGTCGACACAGAGATTAAGCGCATCGGCGAAATCCTCGCAGGACTCGGCCTCGGCAAGAAGTAACGGCCCGCGCGAGCCGGAACGGACGTGGGCGGCAACGCCCCTCTTCACGCGTCTGGCTCGCCGCCCTACCTTGACGCGCTCGCACGCCCATGAAGACTATTCATAAAGGCCAATTGGCCGTCGCACTGGGCGTTGCAGCGCTCGGCATCGCAATTTTTGTTGGCGCATCATTCATTCCTGATGCTGCCGGATATTCCACCGTCGGCCCTGCCGCTATTCCGCGCCTGGTAGCGGTCGGGTTGCTGGTCGCCGCTGCCGCGCTTCTTTGGGAGGTGTTGCGCGGTGGTTTTCGTCACCACGACGAAGCCGCCGAGCGCGCGCTTCCCACGCATTGGGCTGCCTTCATCTGGATCAGCGTCGCCATCCTGTCGTACGGAATCCTCATCGAACATGCCGGCTTCATCTTATCGTCGGTACTACTTTATGTGCTCACGGCGGCGGGCTTTGGTAGTCGTCGCTGGGGTCTGAACGCTGCGATTGGCGCGGTCATCGCCGTCATTATTTACGTCGCGTTTCAGCGTGGACTCGGGCTGTCGTTGCCAGCGGGTGTCTTTAAGGGGCTGCTCTAATGGAAGTCTGGAACCTACTGCTCCAAGGCTTTGGCGTTGCGCTACAGCCGATCAATCTGGGTTGGGCGCTCGTTGGCGTCACGCTAGGCACCATCGTCGGCGTACTGCCCGGTCTCGGCCCGGCGGTCTCGATTGCGTTGCTGCTGCCGCTAACAACCAAAATTGACGCTGCGGGCGCGCTCATCATGTTCGCCGGGATTTACTACGGCGCAATGTACGGTGGGTCAACCACGTCGATTCTGCTCAACACACCGGGCGAGTCAGCGACCATCGTCACCGCGATGGAAGGCAATCAGATGGCCAAGCGCGGGCGAGCAGGCCCGGCGCTGTGTACCGCCGCAGTCGGCTCTTTTGTCGCGGGCACCATTGCGACAGTGTTGCTCACGGTGCTCGCACCGCAAGTGGTTGATCTGGCGATTCGCTTCGGCCCGCCCGAGTATTTCGCGCTGATGATGCTCGCGTTCATCACCGTGTCGGCGGTGCTCGGAAATTCGCCGCTGCGCGGGCTCACCGCATTGTTCGTAGGTTTAGCCATCGGCATCGTAGGCATCGAAAACCAATCCGGTCAGGCACGCTTTGTCTTCGGCGTTCCACAGCTTGCCGACGGTATCGAAGTCGTCACTATCGCGGTCGGTTTGTTCGCCGTCGGGGAGACGCTTTATCTTGCCAGCAAACTCAACAGTGCCGTCGACAAGATCGAGTCCGTGAAGGGTTCGATCATGATGACACGCGACGACTGGAAGCGCTCGTGGAAGCCTTGGTTGCGCGGTACAGCTATCGGATTCCCAATTGGCGCCATGCCCGCAGGCGGCGCGGAGATCCCCACCTTTTTGTCCTACGGGATGGAAAAGAAACTCGCTAAGAATCCCGAAGAATTCGGCAAAGGCGCTATCGAAGGCGTGGCTGGCCCGGAGGCGGCAAACAATGCATCGTCGACCGGCGTCATGGTGCCGCTTTTGACCTTGGGCTTGCCCACTTCAGCCACCGCCGCGATTTTGTTAGCTGCGTTTCAGCAGTACGGCTTGCAACCTGGGCCGCTTTTGTTCGAGACCAATCCGGCATTGGTCTGGGGTTTGATCGCTAGCTTCTATGTTGGCAACGTCATGCTGCTGGTGCTCAATTTGCCACTCATCGGCATCTGGATCAAGCTTCTCGAAATACCGCGCCCACAGCTCTACGCAGGCATTCTCGTCTTCGCGGCGATGGGCGTGTACGGCATGCGCCAATCTGCTTTCGATGTGTTCCTGCTCTACGTTATCGGTTGCATGGGTTTCCTAATGCGACGTTACGACTTCCCTGCCGCGCCAGTGTTGATTGGCATGATTCTCGGCCCATTGGCCGAAGAACAAATGCGGCGCTCACTAGCGATCAGTCAGGGCAGCCCGCTGGTGTTTTTTGAGCGTCCGTTGAGCGGCTCAATCCTCGCGCTCACCATCGTCATACTCGTTGGCCCTTGGATCTGGAACACTTTGCGCAAGCGCAGTAAATAGTCGTATCCAACTCGCAGGCGCATGCAATGTGCGCCTGCGCCGAGCGGCGGTTAATCGCGAAGCGCGGCCGCGACGCTTTGCATGAACAGCGGCACGCTCGGCGAATCTAGCCAACGTACGACGACCACGGCATCAAACTCCGGCTCGATCCACGTGTAGTGACCGCCCGCGCCGACCATGAAACTCGCTCGCGTAGATGCGCCAGGAAACTGCGTTCCGTTACTGTTGAGCCACATCAGGCGCCCGTAAAACGGCGCGATGGCGCAGGGTTGCGTCATTCGAGAAACGCACGCGCGCGGCACAAGCGCTCTGCCGTTGTGCTCGCCACCATTGAGCACGAGCTCGCCCACACGCGCCTGATCGCGCGCACTGATTGACACGCCGCCGCCCCAGTGCGTGCCGCCCGGAACGCTTTGCATTTTGCGTAGCGTGCCCGATGCATCGACGACTTCAGTCCATGCATCGTCGTAGCCCTCCCAACGAAACCCTTCACCGCCGCCCAGCGGATTCAGAATCGCTTCGAGGAAAACTTCGGGCAGCGGTTGCTTGAACAAATGCAACAGCGCAAGCGAAAGCTGGTTAATGCGCACGTCGTTGTATTCCCAATACGTCCCCGGCGCGTGCAGCGGCCTCGCGTCGCCCTTCACGCCCAGTACTGGACGCGGATCGTGTGACACCGCGCGATAACGATCCACGGTGTCTGGCAATCCGAAGCACGAGCCTTCCCACTCGCTAGTCTGCTCCAACAAATGCGCCCACGTGATCGTGCGATTGTGTGGTGAATCGAAGCCAATGCCCGGCAGTCGCGCAACCACTGGTTCGTCCGCGTCCGGCAGCAAGCCTCGCAATTGCGCCACTCCCGCGAGCAATGCAAGATACGTTTTCGCGACGCTGAATGTTTGATCGGCACGATCCGGCTCGCCCCACGCCGCGATCTCTTTGCCACGTTGCAGCACTATGCCCGAAACGCCGCCGCGAACGTGCAAAGGTCCGCGCGCGACGTTCCATGGCGCCGGATCGGTGTGGTGCACGCCAAACGGCGCTTGCTCCGGTGCCGGTTTGGCGTGTGGGTCGCGCGGCCACGGTGTTTCGTGAGCGATTGAGAAATTAATAGCGTCGTTGAATGCGTTCATAGCCGCATTGTGCCGCGCCCGTCACGCATGCGCCGGTCAGCGTGTCGGAAGCAACGCTTCCACCGACATCCCAAGCGCCAACAGCGCGTGATCGCCACCGTGCCGTCCTACGAGCTGCAGACCCACTGGTGCCTCGCCTCTCGTGTGACAAGGCAGCGTGAGCGCGCAGCCGTCCATCAAATTCACCCAGGAAGTGTTGCGCAGGATGAGCTGATTTTTCGCAAAGAACAGTGCGTCGTCGGCGACCAATGGCGCGATATGCGAAGGTATGCAGGCGACCGTGGGCGTGATGATTGCGTCGAAACCGTCGGCGCCGGTAAACACGTCATGCATGCGATGTTTCCAAAGCCGCAAGTACGCGAGCGCCTGTGACACCTCCGCGCGCGTCACGTCAGCGTGCATCTGAATTCGCTTCCACACACGTGGGTCGTAGCCAACACCATCAACGTTCACATTGGCTGCGTGCCAGTCACAGGTTTCCGCCACGCGGCCCATGATGCGCTCTTCTGGCGGCGCGGCGGCATCGCGGAAAAGATTCTCTAGCGGTTCGCACTGCGCGTCGACAACAGTTGCGCCAGCGCTGCGCAGCCGGTCGATGGCGCGCTTCACAGCGAGCTCCACCTCTGGATCAAGATTGCTCCATAGCGTGCCGAGCGGATTGAGGAGCCGAACGCGTTTCATCGGCTTCGGCGTGGGCTCGTGATAAATCTCGTTGGCGAGCACCGCGTCGATCCGTGCGCAACATTCCACCGAGTTCGCAATCGGCCCGACCGAATCGTGCAAAAACGACAACGGAATCGCGCCATTCACCGGCACCCGATATGCCGTGGGTTTGAACCCTACGACGCCGTTGAACGCCGCAGGCAAGCGCACGCTGCCGCCGGTGTCCGAGCCGAGCGCTGCGACGGCCATACCGTCGGCCACCGCCACGCCGCCGCCACTCGACGAGCCACCGGGCACACGGCCGCCGCCGTCTGCGGTGCGGCCCCACGCGCTGCGCGGTGTGCCGAAATGCGGATTGATCCCGATGCCCGAAAACGCGAACTCCACCATGTTGTTGCGCCCGAAAATGATCGCGCCTGCGTCACGCAATCGCGCCACGGCGGGGCAGTCCGCCGAAGCCGGTGGACGCGAGCGCAGCACTGTGGAGCCTGCGCCGGTCACTTCGCCCGCAACATCAAACAAATCTTTGATGGCGATGGTGATGCCATCAAGCGGGCGCGAATCCGCTTCCCGCATGCGAGTGTCGGATGCAGCGGCGGCGGCGCGCGCGGCACTCTCGTTGAGCGAGAGAAATGCCCGAGCGCCCTCGCCCGCTGGGTCGTTCACGCGTGCGATGTTTCGCTCGACCAACGCGCCGGCGCTGTCGGCGCCGAGAAGATATTGGCCACGTAGTTGTTTGATAGTTTCCATGTGGGTGCGCAGTGCCGGTTACGTTTGTTTGCATTATGCGTGTGTCGGATATCTGCGTTGCCAGTTACATTTCGACGGATGAAAATTCGCTGCATCCTCCTCTCCGCCCTCACTGCCTGCGCCGTGTTGTTCGCCACGGCGATGCCGGCTGTCGCAGCAACGCAGGTGATCGACATTGAATGGAAAGACGGCAATCGTGAACGCGTATTGCCGCTGAAAGTTCGCCTACCCGACGGCGCAGACAGCGTGCCGCTGGTGATTTTTTCGCATGGGCTGGGTGGCTCGCGCGAAGGGGGCAAAGCGTGGGGCGAGCATTGGTCAGCAAACGGCTACCTTGTCATCCATCTGCAGCATCCGGGCAGCGACGACGCGCTGTGGAAAGGTCCCGGTGAAGGCGCGCCGAAGCAGCGCCTCGCGCGCGGCGCAACTGCGGAGCAACTCCTAGGACGCGTGGATGACGTGCGTTTCGTGCTCGACGAAATTTCGCGCTTGCGAACGAAAGCGGATGCACCTGCTTGGATCAAACGCGCAGATCTCACTCGTATCGCCATGACTGGCCACAGCTTCGGCGCGCTCACCACGATGGCGCTAGCGGGCGTGCGCTACCCCGGCCCGATCAAAACGCTCGCCGAGCCACGCATCAAAGCGTTCATCGCGTTTAGCCCCTCAGTACAAGGCTTGAAGCGCAGTTGGCCCGAGCGCTACGGCGAAATGGCACGACCATTTTTGAGTGTGACGGGCACCATTGACGGCGACGTGATGAGCACCGGCTCCAACGCCAAAAACCGCGCCGCGTTGTTTGACGCGCAGCCCGTGGGCGACAAGTACCGCGTGATTTTTGAAGGCGGCGACCATGCGGTGTTCGGCGGGGGCAATTGGCGCGACGGCGCATGGATGAGTGCGGTCACGGGCGACAGTAAAAACGTCACCGATGCCGCTACAGCCGCCATCATTCGCGAACACACACAACGCATCACGCTGCAATTTCTCGATGCCTATATGAAAGGTGACGCCAAAGCCAAAGCATGGCTCGGCAACGACGCGGTGAAAAGCTTGGGCAATGCGGGCGAGTGGAGCGCGAAGTAGCACCTCAGCACGTTCACTGTGATTTACAGCTTTTGAGCTCTATCGACAGCTATACGGTCATTACACAGCATTATGGAGCTTAGTCGACATACGACGAAATTGACCTGCAATGCCCGTGCGTCTGTCGCTGGTGCGTTAAAGCTGTAACTAGTTTGTAAACGCGGAATCTCGACTCAGCTCGGGCCAGCCGCGATTCAGCCGGTAACGTCGCACCGCCCCTACCCCAGCACCGCGCGGAACTGCGCCAGCGCGTCGCGCGTTTGCGCCGTCGCCAGGCGAATCAAGTTCTCGCGATATTCGCGTGAAGCGCCAGCGTAATACGGCAGCCGCACGCGCAGCATGAAGTCGGCCTCTTTCGCTTCGGCGTCGATGATTACGCGGCGCTCCTCGTCGCGTTTGCGCCACGACTCAGGCGCGCGCTCCGGTGTGTCTTCAAGAAATGCCGAGACGTCGACGGCAACGACGCGCGTCGCCCCCAACTGCCGTGCAATACGAATCGGCACCGGCGACACCAGATCGCCGTCCTCATAGGTGACGCCCCCAATCGGCGTCGGCAAAAACATCGAGGGCAGCGCGGCGGAGGCACGCACCGCTGCGCCCGTGTTGCCGCTGGTGAACGCAACGAGTTCAGGCTTCCCCAGCACCGCGGCCACCGCGCAAAAGCGACGCGGCAGCTGCTCAATCACACGATCATTTACCGCGGTGTTTACAAAGTTTTGCAACGCACGACCAATCAGGCGATTGGGCTGCATCAGCGCCGGATCCGCAATGTCGGTCAGGCCCAAATCCAGCGCACGTCGCTCGATCTCCGTCGCTGCGATTTTCGAGGCGTATAGCGCGCCCGCAATCGCACCCGCACTCGAACCCACGACTAGCGCGGGTTCGATGCCTGCCGCTTCGAGCACTTTGAGTACGCCAATATGCGCGAATCCGCGCGGCCCGCCGCTGCCCAACACCAACGCCGTTCGCTCGCGGCCTTCGGGCCATTGAACGGGCGCGAAACGCGGCGTCGCAGACGGCGGATAGCCGGGGTCAAATTCGGCGCAACCGCCGAGCGCGGCCAACGCGGGCAACGACGACACCGCACCGATGCGCTTGAGCGCAACGCGTCGCGTGATCGTTGCCCTGTCGCGCATCAGTCCTTCGCCCCCAACGCTTTCGCGCGCTGCACCTGCGCCTGCAAGTCGGCGGCGCTTGGGGGCGGATTGAGCCAGCCTCGCAGGTTCGCGAGCGAAAGCTCGGTCAACGCGTGAATCAGCGACTCGTGGTCGTTGAGCGCGGGAATGTAGTCGTACTGCGCGCCGCCCGCATGAAGGAAAGTCTCTTTGCCTTCCATCGCGATTTCTTCCAGCGTCTCCAAACAATCCGCCGGAAAGCCGGGGCACACCACATGCAAACGCTTCACGCCCTGTGCGGGCAGCTCCTTCAGCGTAGCTTCGGTGTAGGGCTGCAACCACTCAGCTTTTCCAAATCGCGACTGAAACGTCAATACCCATTGCGACTCGGTAAGCCCCAATTCACGCGCCAACAAACGCGCCGTCACGTGACACAAACAGTGATACGGATCGCCCTTGAGCAAACTAAATTTCGGCACGCCGTGAAAGCTCATCAAAAGCTTATCCGGGCGGCCGTGCTTGCTCCAAAAATCGGTGATGCGACCGGCTAGCGCCTTGATGTAATTCGGGTCGTCGTGCCACGACGTGATGGTGCGCAGCGCAGGCATGTAGCGCTCTTTCGAGAGCACGCGAAACACTTCGTCGCAGGCGGTCGCCGTGGTGCTCGCAGCGTATTGCGGATACATCGGCAACACCAAAATACGGTCGCAATTTTCCGCTTTGAGTTTCGCCAACGCGCTCGCGATGCTCGGGTTGCCGTAGCGCATGCCGACTTCAATTTTCACTATGTCCGACGGCAATCCCATCGCGCGAATTTTCTCCCCAAGCGCGCCGCGTAGATATTGCGCCTGACGCTGCGTCCACACCAACAACGGCGACCCGTCGCTCGTCCAAACGCTCGCGTACTTCTTCGCGCTTTTCGCCGGCCGCGTACGCAAAATGATGCCGTGCAAAATGATCTTCCACACCACAGGCGGAATTTCCACAACGCGGCGGTCGCTTAGAAACTCTGCGAGATAACGGCGGACAGCGGAAGCGGTCGGCGCGTCAGGCGTACCAAGGTTGGTGAGCAAGATGCCAACGCGAGGAGCGCGGCCGTGGGCGGGGGAGGGAGGTGTTGCGGTCATACTGTGCTCATTGTAGGAGCGAATGCCGGGCGATCTGCGACGTCTCGTGCACTCTCCTCCTACGCCCGGTTCAGAGTAGCAGCCAACAGAAAGCCAATAGCAGAGAGTGTTGTGAACAGCAATGCCAGTACGCGTGTCGCGGATTGCGCGCGCACTTTTGCTCTCGCATAAACGGCGTAAAAGAAAAAGCTCGCGAACCACCACCGGACGACGCCCATCGCCTCGTCGAGTGCGAATACAAAATTCCATTCGGCATCTTGACGCACGATGACGCTACTCTCGTAGCCTGCCACAAAAAGCGCCAGTCGCCCCAGAAAAAAGGCAACCACATTAGCCAAAACGGCACCGGCCGCAACGACGCACGGGAGGTAGAAGTACCGCGACTGACCTCCGTAGGCAATCATGCGTTCACCAAGGACAACCACCAGGCGACTCGCGAAGAGCGCGCACACGATTGTCGCAATAGCCAGCAAAAGTGCCGTGGGAATTCCGGCTCCGTTGCTCCTGAGTTTGTAGACCAATGCGACAAGCAAAGCGACGCTAGCGCCGATGATTTCGGCGCGCCCGCAATGGCGACAAAAGTCTTTGATGCTCACGATTGGTGCTCCGCGAAATTTGCCAACAGATCGCATCGATCTTCGGGTTTCTACTGTCAGGAAGAAGGCGTCGATTGCCGTGTGGTGCCTCCTGAAAGTTAACTCTCCCCCATCTCCCGCTGCAAAGCCGAAGACAGAAGTTTCGCCGTGAGATCGACGATGGGGATCACGCGGTCGTAGGCCATGCGCGTTGGGCCGATCACACCTAGGGTGCCGACGATTTGGCCGTTGACTTGATACGGTGCGGTGACGAGTGAAAACTCGTCGAGCGGCACGACTTGCGATTCGCCACCGATGAAAATCTGCACGCCATCGGCTTTGTTTGCCATATCGAACAGGTGCAAGAGTTGCGTGCGCTGCTCGAATAAATCGAAGAGTTTCCGCAGGCTATCCATGCTGCCCGACAAGTCTTGCGAATGCAGCAAACGGCGCTCGCCGGAGACGATCAGCTCGTCGCTTGACTGCGCCACTTCGCCGCCAGTTTCAACGGCAACTGTCATCAAACCGACCATGTCTTCACGCAGTCGCTTCAAGTCGTCGGTGAGCCGTGCGCGTACTTGATCGAGCGGTAAACCTGCAAAATTTTCGTTGAAGAAATTGGCGGCCTCAATAAGCTGTGCGTGCGTGTAATTGCGCTCGGCATGCAGCACGCGGTTTTGCACATCGCCATCGGGTGCGACGAGCACCATCAGAAGCCGCCGCTCGCTCAAGCGCACAAATTCAATATGCCGAAACGCTGGCGGCTTATGCGGCGCGGCGACCACGCCCGCGAACGACGACAAATCGGAAAGCATGCGCGCGGCGGAGCTCACCAACTCTTGCGGCAACTGGCCGTGAATATGCGACTGCGCGTCGGTCAAATTGATTTGACGCGCTTGCGGCGACACCAGCAACGTGTCGACAAAATAGCGGTAGCCGCGCGGTGTGGGGATGCGCCCGGCCGAGGTGTGCGGGCTCGTGATGAAGCCCAGCTCTTCGAGGTCGGCCATCACATTGCGAATGGTCGCGGGCGAGAGTTCGAGGCCGCTTTGCTTGGAAAGTGTGCGCGAGCCCACCGGTTCGCCATCGGCGATGTAGCGCTCAACGAGCGCATTCAGCAGGATTCGTGATCTAGGGTCCAGCATGAGAGTGATTGTAGGGCGGTTAGACGAAATGCTTGCTTCAGGGCGGTGTGCCACGCGGGTGTGGTTCGAGTAGCAGGTAATATTTTTGCCACAGATTTACACAGATGAACACAGATTTGGAAGAGCGCCGATTTGCTCCTATGCACGCAAAGCGGTCAAAAAAATGCGCAACTGTCGGCGTAAAGCAATCCGTGTTCATCTGTGTAAATCTGTGGCTGATAATTTCTACGGCTCTGATACCCGATGAGGCCTCGCAGAGCAGCGGTTGATGCGCATTCATCGTGCCGCAAGAAGGCTGTGATTAAATCCACCCATGCCAAACGCCCTCGCTCCCTGCCACGTCGCCATTGCGGTGCGTCCGTCCGTTCGCGACGGGCTGCGCGACGTTGCGCCCGAGTTGAGCGACGTCGTGTTTTCGGTGGCGAAGTTGCTGCAATCGCTGGGCTACACGCCGGTGATCGAGGCGCAAAGCGCAAGCGAGGTCGATAACCCACCGTGGCCGCATTTGACGATCGCAGAAATCGGCGTGAACTGTGGTTTAGTGATTGCGTTGGGCGGCGACGGCACCTTTATTTCAATGGCACGCCAACTCGCGCGTTACGACGTGCCGCTGGTTGGTGTAAATCAGGGGCGTCTGGGGTTCTTGACCGATTTGACGATGGCGAACTTACACGTCACGCTGCCGCAAATTTTGGCCGGCGCATATCGCGAAGAGCGGCGCGTTTTGCTCAGCACCACAAGCTCCGTGACGGACGATCAAGAGTTTTTGGCCGTGAACGACGTGGTGGTCAATCGCGGCGCAGCGACCTCGCTGGTTGACCTTGAAATTTCTCTGAACGATCGCTTCGCGTATGGCTTCCGCTCCGACGGCGCAATTGTTGCTACACCAACAGGCTCCACGGCGTACGCGCTCTCAGCCGGTGGCCCGATCATGGCGCCGTTTGTGAATGCCTTCACCATCGTGCCGATCGCGCCGCATGCATTGACCAACCGCCCGATTGTGGTGGCCGATGATTCAGAAATTCGCATTACGGTCGCCCGCGCGCGCGACGCCTTGGCGAGCATTGATGGGCATCACAATATCGAACTCTCCGAGGGCGATTCGGTGGTGATCAAACGCGCGAGTGCCACGATGCGGCTGTGGCATCCGCTTGATTACGACTACTACCACACGCTGCGCGGCAAGCTCGGCTGGACCGAAACGCCCGAGGGTCTCGCGCCGCGAAAACAAGTTAACCGGTAACGACCTTCGTCCTGTGCTCAAGCAACTCTCCATCCGA
>Ga0209717_1001873_pt1 | contig 21492 bp, 12 predicted proteins | sample AD_UKC048_MetaG_FD_184418 | JGI IMG/M metagenome (GOLD analysis project Ga0209717, IMG submission 184418) | Active sludge microbial communities of municipal wastewater-treating anaerobic digesters from USA - AD_UKC048_MetaG (SPAdes) (version 2) | ecosystem: Engineered > Bioreactor > Anaerobic >... | reverse complement strand
GGGCAACATCACCATAAAAGCAAGCAAAAAACAGGCTGAGTTACTCCCTGGTAAAATTGGCATTCAATTTGAAGTCATTGATCCTGGCGTAGGGATTCAAAAAGAGGATTTGCCGAAACTTTTCCGGCCCTTTTCAGAAATTAAAACCACTACTGTACATCCTTTTAAAGGCGCGGGATTGGGTTTGGCCATCTCCAGAACCATCATTCAATTGATGGGCGGTGAAATCAGCGTCAGCAGCAGCCCCGGTGCTGGTTCAACTTTTGCTTTTTTTGCGCTGTTTGAAGCAGGGCTTCCTCCAGTTCAAGTACCGGATACGCCAGAAGGGGTTGAAGGAAAAATGGCCGACATCTACCCCTTGTCCATTTTGGTTGCCGAAGACAATATGCTCAATCAGAAGTTGATTTTGCGCATCATGGAGCATTTTGGCTACCAAATTGACATTGTTGAGAATGGCCGGCAAGTGCTGCACAAATTAAACAGCCAGACTTATGACCTCATTTTTATGGATGTGCAAATGCCTGAATTGGATGGTATTGAAACGACTAAAGCCTTGCGGCAAATGCCCATCAATCAGCCTTATGTTGTTGCGATGACCGCCGCCGCCGCCCCCGAAGACCAGGAAGCCTGTTTTGCCGCAGGAATGAATGACTACGTGGTAAAACCCATCTCGATGACCAAAATCCGGGCCTTGATTCCGAAGTGGAGTGAGGGCGTTAGAAAAAGTTGAGAAGTTGAGGAGGTTGAGAAGTTGAGGCTGCCGCGAGCGACATTCAATCGAGGCAAAAGCATAGATTCCACTTGTAGGAAATCAGATTATGAAGCTTGCGGTAGCCCTGTCGCTCGCGGTAGCCTCAACCTTCTCAACTTCTCAACCTTCTCAACTTATTTCAGGTCCAGTAAGAACCCAATCGTAAAGTTGGCATCCCAATCGAATACAAAAGTTTTGCAACCCGTTTCATCGGCAAAAGCTTTGTAAATGTTCAGGCCAGATTTTTGTTTGCCGCCTTCGGCTTTGAGGTCAGCGGGTTTGCTGAGTACGGTAAACCGTTCTTTGCCATTGCGCAATTGTTTGGCAAATTCGAAGGGTATCCCCCCAATGATGAAACAAATCTTGCGCTTGGAAGCGGGGATTTGTGCGGCAATGCTGGAAGCTTCTTCGTAAGCAGCAGCATCGGTTACGTTGTTTTGAAAGTATTTTGATCCGTACGTTTCGCCACTTTTGATCGTGCCTCCTTCCATCCAGGACACTTTGGTATTGCCCGAACCAATGTCCAGCACAAAAGCCTCGCCTGCATAGGAAGCAGGCAGTACACATTTGAGGGCGTAAGCACCTTCTTGTTCAGCGGTTACGGGGTTGACAAAATACCCCAGTGCTTTAAGTCCTTTGGCTATTTTTTGGGTTTCTGGCGTTTTGATGGCACCTGAACTCACCACAAAGTGGATGTCCTTTCCAGATACGCCATAATTGAGCATATTGGAAATGTAGTTTTTTAGGCCCGCCCGCACGTCATCATCGGTCGCCATGTTTTCGTAAACCAAGCTGGAGCCAAACTCGGCTTTTTCCAGTTTCCAGGTTTTTTTGGCATCAATATTGACGATGAACGAATTAAAGCCTGAGGCTCCGAGTTCTACTACGCCTTTCAACTTGCCATTGACTGGTGCAGGAGGTAAATAGCTGAATGAGGAGCGCGTAGTGGTCGTTTTGGATTTGGTACTAGGTTTTTCTTCTTCTTCAACGGGTCTTGCTGGAGAAGTAGTTTCTTTGTCTGTGGTTACAGTGGTATTGCTTTGTGGTAAAAACTTGCGTACGCCAAGGAAAATACCAACTGCAACCACTGCCAGAATTAAAATTTTGGCAAAAGGTGTGAGCTTCATAGACTGTAGAATTTGGTTGTGGATGATGCCCGAAATTTAGGAATATTTACCGCATTGCACGATTTTATTTGTGTGCTTGAAAATTAAAAAGGAATTTCCCCAAAAGTTATTCCGGCTTTTTTACTTTTACCCGTGCATTATTTTATCAAACCCACCCAAGCCTTCCAAAAGTATGAGTACAAATACACGTTTTCAATTGATGGTGATGATGTTCCTCGAGTTTTTGATTTGGGGTTCTTGGTACGTTACCATGGGCACCTACCTCGGTACAAATCTTCAAGCTACTGGGGTACAAATTGGTTTGGCCTATCAAACGGTGAGTATTGGTGCCATCATCGCGCCTTTTTTCATTGGTTTGATTGCCGATCGTTTTTTTCCTGCTCAACGCATTCTCGGGGTGTTGCACTTATTGGGGGCGGTGGTGTTGTACCTGCTGGGACAGCAAACCACTTTTACGAACTTTTATCCCCTCATCCTCATCTACATGTTGTTGTACATGCCCACTTTGGCGCTGGTCAACGCTGTGGCCTTTAAACAAATGAGCGATACGGCCACGGAGTTTCCCCCGATTCGGGTGTTGGGTACCATTGGCTGGATTGTGGTTGGAAATGTAATTGCCTACCTGGCTTTGGAAAAAAGCCAATCGCTGGATAAAACTTTTTTGATGGGAGCTGGCACTTCGGCCATATTGGGTGTATATAGTTTTTTCTTGCCCAATACTCCTCCTCCAAGAAGTAAAGAAGAGAAAATATCGGTTCGGGACATTCTAGGGCTCGAAGCTTTGGGCATGCTCAAAAATCCTTCTTACCTGATCTTTTTTATTGGTTCCATTTTGGTGTGTATCCCACTTTCGTTTTATTACAATTTTGCCAATCCCTTCCTCAATGAAGCGGGTATGGTAGGGGCTGCCGGAAAAATGAGTTGGGGACAAATCAGCGAAATTGGGTTTATGCTTGTATTGCCAGTAGCATTGGTGCGTTATGGCATCAAAAAAATCTTGTTGGTGGGCATGTTGGCCTGGATGCTGCGTTATATTTGTTTTGCCTACGGCGACGCTGGTGCCAACTACTGGATGCTGATTTTTGGAATTATTCTACACGGGGTTTGTTACGATTTTTTCTTTGTAACAGGCCAAATTTATACCGAACAACAAGCTGGAGTGCGCTTTAAAAGTTCCGCGCAAGGCATGATTACGCTGGCCACTTATGGCATTGGGATGTTCATTGGTTCTTACATCAGTGGTTATGTCGTAGATATGTACAATGTCAATGGCGCCCACAACTGGACTTCGATCTGGATGGTGCCTGCGGGCCTGGCTTTGGTAATTTTGTTGGGTTTTGCGTTTTTCTTCAAGCAACCAGCTAAAAGCGAATAGCATATAAGACTATGCTATTCGCTTTTAGCTATTCGCTCTTCGCTTTTTAGTTTTTCTTAAACGTCATCGCCGAATTCTGCGTCCCTCTTGCATCGTTGAACTTACTGACCATGAACACATTCATCGTCGTGCCTACCTTTTTAAAGTAGATGGTGCGCAGTACGAAGCCCTGGTTGTAGATGGCGCAATGGGTATAGTTTGGATTGCCTACCAGCGGATCTACCTTGGCTTTGCCCCAATCACAATCTTGTGGGCTACATTTGCCCCAGGTATTTAAGTTGGCGCCAGCATCCAGGAAATTGATTTTGGTCAAACTAGAGGTGTTGGGGTCAGCGTTAACCCAATTGTCCGTTGCGGCTGCGATAACACCGGGGTTCACGGCAATACCGGGGTTCACTACGATTCCTGGATTCACCAAAACAAGCTGAGCTTTGGCTTTCACCCATACTGCCCGACGACCAATGTTGTTGGCGTTGTACTTGATCCACATCAATCCACCCATGCCCCAATCGGTTCCCCAGGAGTTCTTGATCAACCAGGCGCCTTTGGCGTCGTCCCAACCGATGATTTGTACCACGTGGTTGGAAGAAGGGGCGCCGTAGTTGCTGTTAAATCCGACGAAAACCCCGGCGACGTAGTTTTGGAACAAACCATCCACCATGACACTGGAAGCAACTGAACCATATTTACAAATGGCTTCTTTGATTTTGGCAACTGAGGCAATTCCGGCATAGGTTGCGGCTGGATCTGCCAGACCCCATGCTTCTGCTTTGTAGTTGGTTGCAGGTTTGGGCTGACAAGCAGTTGCAGAGGAGCTATAAGGGTAAGTAGCCTCGGTAACGACACTGTTGTTCCCATCAACCCACCACTGGTAAACAAGATTGGACATCCCGCCACCACAGTCACCACCACCAGAGCAGGAAAGGATTTGTTGCTCGGAAAGGTTCAGGGCATTGGCAGCGCCGCCGTTCACTTTCAAATAGTTGGTCTCATAAGCAGCTAGGGTTCCGAATGCCCAACAACTACCGCAACCACCTTGATCACGTACGGGGGTCACGTGTCCTTTGCTGCGGGCGTCGTAAGCGGCCATACCTGCATTACAAGCCAATACGCCCGGATCAATGGTGAATTGTTTGACGCGTAGGTAATTGTTTACTGCTTGCAATTGCTGAGGGCTGAGTTCACGTTCGCCCGTAATCTGCTGGATTTGTTTACCTGATACTGAGGTAAAACCAACAGCAAAAGGAAGTTTTTGGTTGTTGATGAACTGCCGCTGTTGCTGGAGTTCAATTTTGATATTTTGGGGAGCTTGAATTTCGCGGTTGATGTAGATCTGGGGTACTTGGACCTGAGCTTGAATGCCACAAGCACTCAACAATAAGGCGAAGAAAGACAGGGTCTTCAGGATGCTGAAGGTAGAGACATTAGGCGTTTTCATGGTGTATGAGCTTAAAGGTTAATGATAAAAATTCTTGGGATTGGTGGAAAGGAAGGATTGAATCTAAAATCAATCCTTCCTTTAAAACTTAGTCAATGTGCACGGTGTAGTTTTCTCGTTTGGCGTCAGCGGGGATCTGCTTGTCAAAAGGTCGACGGTAAATAAAATCCAGCGTGGTCTTGCCTTGTTTCAGTGCTTTGAACACAAATACATCCATGCCTGATTTGCCGTCTACTTTTTTATCTGATTCCTCGTATACCTGACTTTCCAAGTGTACGTATTGGGAGTCCGCTGGGCTAACCAGGGTCCAACTATAGCCGGTCGCGATGCTGCCGGGTAACTTAATCTCAAACTTTTCGCCAGCTTTGGCGCGGATGGTGTGTTGTTCAGGGATCATATCAGGGTCAGTTTGGCATTGTGCCAGGATTAAAAGGCTGATCAACCAAATTTTCATGGTATTGCATTATGGTGAACGTTCACAAAGAGGTGTGTGAAGGGAGGAAAAGCGTTCCGGGTATCGAGGAATATTTTTTAGAAAAAGATCAGAATATTTTCAGCCAATTTACTTTAAAAATCTAATAAACTCAATATCAGATACTTAATTTATTTTTTACAAATATTTTTGTTTAAGATAAACCAAACACCCGTACGGGCAGCCCTGCGTGGCTGCCCGTACGGACAACCACACAGGGGCAACCACACAGGGTTGCACCCTACAGTTCGCGAACCCAAATGTTCCGATAACTCGTAGGGTTGCTGTGGTCTTGCAATTGAAGCGGCCCCTTGCCGTGGGCAGGGTTTTTGGGTAACCCAATGTACGGGGTCGTTCCCCTGATTTCCGTATGGTTTTGGATCAGCACTCCGTTTTGGAATACGGTAATGTACGCTGGGACAATCTTGATGCCATCCTTATTGAAATGTGGTGCCGTGTAGATGATATCGTACATCTGCCATTCACCTGGAGGTAAACAAGCATTCACCAAAGGCATGGTTTGTTTGTAAATGGATCCAGCCTGGCCATTGGAGTAGGTGCGGTTGTTGTAACTATCCAAAACTTGTAATTCATAAATGCCTTGTAAAAATATACCGCTGTTGCCCCGACCCTGGCCAGTACCATCTACAACTGCTGGCGTACGGAATTCAATGTGCAACTGGATGTCGCCAAACTCGCGTTTGGTACGGATGTCTCCAGCACCTTTCACTGCGGTGATGGCATTGCCTTCTACTTTCCAGCCTACGGCTTTGCCATCTTTGGCGGCTACCCACTCATCAGCGTTTTTGCCATCAAACAAAACGATGGCGTCAGAAGGGGCTTTGCCCATAACTACTGGTGTGACCACCCGTGGTTCTGGTTCCCATATTTCGGTAGCTTCTGGTTTCATCGTTTCTTGAGCAAAGGCAACTGCACCCAGCAATAAAAAGCAAACTAGTGTTGAAAAGAATCTGGTCATTGTGTCAATTTTTGGTTTTGAACGTTTGTTGATCTTTGGAAATGCTAGATTAATAAAAATCCTTTGTTATCCGAGCGAAGAAGACAAATATTTGGATATTTTTCCTCTTTGTTTACGCAAATGAGCAACCTAAATGCATCCAACTGAGGTGCGAACGTAGAGGGTATGGTTTGAGAGGTATAGTTGAAGCTTTTTGATAAAAGGACAAACTTTATTGCAGGTGAACAGACTTTTCTCAAGATAAAATAAAAGTTCCTTCGAAAAATGAAACAATCTTATACTTTTTTGATTTCTTTAAAAAAGAATACTAAGTTTGTTCAAATATTTCTTGCAACAGACCTGATTTAAGTATGTCAATCAAAAAAGACCAAAACAAATTAGGGATCATTAAAGAGCTTTACATCTCCCGTTCACTGTCTTGTGCAGACTTGTGCGAGCGGAGGGATAAAAGCTTGCCATTGATTACCAAGTTGGTCAATGAGTTGTTGGAAGATGAAGTAATCGTAGAAAGCGGCTTTGCGGCTTCTACCGGCGGGCGGCGGGCGCTGATGTATTCCATCCGTCCCGATTTTCTATATGTCATTGCGGTATCGATGGATCAGTTGATTACCCGCATTGCTTTGATGGATTTGCACAACAACTACATTGGTGCCATCAAAAAGGTGGATTTACCCCTCAAGGAAAACGATCACGCTTTACTCGACTTGACCACAGCAATAGATTCCTTTATACAAAACATCCCAATCACACCAGATAAAATTATTGGCATTGGAATTGCGATGCCAGGTTTTATCAATCCAGAAAAAGGCATTAATTATTCCTTTTTACAGGCTGAAGATAACATCGTTACACACCTTGAACAAACCTTGAGTATACCAGTTTTCATCGACAATGATTCCAGTCTTATCGCCTTGGCCGAGTTGCGTTTCGGTGCTGCCTTACAAGAAAAAAATGCCATGGTCATCAACATGGGCTGGGGAGTAGGCTTGGGGATGATCCTGGATGGTGCCCTCTATCGGGGTGAGATTGGTTTTGCTGGGGAGTTCAGTCATATCCCACTTTTCAACAACAACAAACTGTGTAGTTGTGGCAAACACGGCTGCCTGGAAACCGAAACCTCTCTTTTGGTCTTGGTCGAAAATGCCCGTAAAGGCATTGAACAAGGGCGCGCTACTACGCTGGATGCCCAAGTTTTTGGTGATCCAGAAGAGGCCAATCTCGCCATCATTAGGGCTGCTTTGAATGGCGACAAATTTGCAGTGGAATTACTCTCTGAAATTGGCTTGAAAATCGGACGTGGGGTCTCGATTTTGATTCATTTGCTCAACCCAAAACTCATTGTACTCAGCGGACGGGGTGCTATGGCTGGAAAAATCTGGCAAGCACCCATACAACAGGCATTGAATGAATATTGTATTCCCAGGTTAGCGGACAACACAGTGATCAAAGTATCCGAACTCGGTTACCAGGCTGAAATGATTGGTGCAGCAGCTTTAGTTATGGAGAATTTTGAGCAGCTTCATCTGTCCAAGTTTAGTGCGACACCTTACGAACAAGTTCTGTAATATAATGGCAACTCTACCTTACTTAACTACTGGACTGATTTTTACCAATTTCAATGAACTACTTAAACTCAAATAAATGATGAATAGAAGTTTACGATTGCAGATCAGAATCTGCTTAATTCTGGTGCTTGGCCTCTTCGTGACAGGTGCCTTTGCTCAGGGAACTGTGAAAGGTACGGTTACCTCAAAAACAGATGGATTGCCACTCCCAGGTGTGAATATACTCGTCAAGGGGAGGACTGTCGGTACCGTTACGGAAGTAGACGGCCGTTTTTCGCTTCAGGTTAGTCCTGGTGAAACACTTACCCTCTCCTACACCGGATTCGCTACGCAGGAAGTGCAAGTGACTAACCAGACTGAGTTGAATATTGTCCTTGTAGAGGATGTACTCACTATGCAGGAAGCCGTGATAACGGCACTTGGCATTAGTAAAGAAAGTAGAAAACTTGGGTATGCCGTTTCTACCATTAATGGCGATCAATTGAATAAGGCTAGAGAAACCAACGTAGCCTTATCCCTCCAGGGCACAGCTCCGGGGGTAACCGTGAGAGGTACCAATGGTGGCCCCGGGGGAACAGCTCAAGTGCTGCTGCGTGGAATGCCCAGTATGAACAGCGGGGGCTCACCACTCTATGTTATCAATGGTATTCCCATGGATAACACGCAGCGCGGTAGTGCTGGCGAGTGGGGTGGCGGCGACAATGGAGACGGTATAGGTAACCTTAACCCGGATGACATTGAGAGTATGACCATTCTAAAAGGTCAGTCCGCTTCTGCTTTGTATGGAGCTCGCGCTTCAAACGGTGTAATCTTAATTACCACCAAAAAGGGTAAGAAAAACGATTTTTCCGTTGAGTACAACACGAATTACATGACTGACAATGCCATGAATCTTACTGATTTTCAGTACGAGTATGGCCAAGGTCTTTTGGGTGTTAAACCGGTGGATGCCAACTCCGCACTCTCTTCAACTCGGATGAGTTGGGGGCCTAAATTAGATGGTAGCTCTACACCTCAATTTGATGGTAAGTCTTATCCTTACAGTGCGCAAAGGGACAACATCAAGAACTTCTACAGAACAGGTTCCTCCTTTACAAACACCGTTTCTGTTTCAAAAGGAAATGAGTCAGGTTCTTTCAGATTGTCGGCCTCAAACCTTTCCAATCAATCCATGGTGCCCAACAGTGGCCTCGAAAGAAAAACTTTTAACTTTAGCCTGGATCAAAAAATCACTAAAAAGCTCTCGGTTACCGCTGTTGCAAACTACGTAGATGAAAAGGCAGACAACAGGTCATACCTAAGTGATGGGCCAATGAACGCGAACAATATCTTGTTTTTGGCAACCAACGTAAATGAGAACATTCTAGCCCCCGGATTTGACGCTTCAAAGAATGGCGCCGAAGTTCGGTGGAGTGATGATGAGTACGTAAGCAACCCTTACTTTGTAACCAATCAATTTGAAAACGACCACAGCCGTAGACGTATGATTTCATCGTTTATGGCACGTTACGATGTAACCAGCTGGTTGTACGCACAGGCTCGGGTGGGCTATGATTTAAGCAATGACAAGTCTTTTAACGTAACTCCTTGGGGAACTGCCTACCAAACCAGACCTGATGGAAGTGGATCGATGGGGCAATCTCAAACCCAGCGTTCTGAGTTGAACATCGAAGGGATTCTTGGTGCGAATAAGAAGATTACCGATGAGTTAACGATCGATGCCTTGATTGGAGGTAACATTCGTAAGAATGAATCAGAATCAGTAGGGGTTGGCGGCTCGTTTTTTACACTTCCCTATGTATATACATTGTCAAACTTGTCACAACGATCAGGGGGTGATTATGGATTTTCGAAGCAAGGTGTTCATTCAGGGTTCTACTCAGTGGATTTTTCCTACAAGAATTTCCTGACCGTAAACACAACTGGCCGGTACGATGACTATTCCACGCTTTATTCTTTGATCAATCCGGAAAAGCAGACGGGAATCTTTACGCCATCGGTCTCCACCAGTTTCTTGTTCAGTGAATTGGGCAATTTTGGGAAATTGAGCTTTGGGAAAATACGTGCTTCCTTCGCTCAAACCAGTGGTGAGCTAGGTGACCCTTACCAAACATCATTGTACTATAACTTGGATCGTTCATTCAATGGTCGGCCCATGGGTACATTCCCTGGAACTGCACCCAACTCTACTTTGAATCCCTTTACCCTTACCGAAATTGAAATCGGTACCGAACTTAAGTTCTTCCAGAACCGCTTGGGATTTGATTTGGCTTGGTTCAACCGTACGACCAAAAATGAAATCATGCGCGCTAATTTTAGCCCAGCAGCTGGATTTACTGGTGGTTTTGTAGGAACGGGTTCAACAGAAAACACGGGTATTGAGCTTCAAGTTAAAGGGGTAATTGTTCGTACAGCAAATTTTGAATGGAACGCAACGCTGAATTACACCAACGTTAGCAACAAGATCATCTCCACTGACCTAAACAACACCAATCTGCAATTGGGCTCCAACCGCGCCACCTTAGGCAATGCCATTACCGCTTTTGTGCCGGGCCTAGCTGGTCCGCAGATCATGGCGTATGATTACAAAAGAAGCAATGGTCAAATTGTAGTGGACGCAAGTGGAATTCCAGTGAGAGGTGATTTAATCCCAATGGGAAGTGTTTTGCCTAACCAATATGGCGGCTTAATGAATCAACTGACTTATAAAGGTTTCAATCTTGCATTTCTCATTGACTATAGTTTCGGGAATAAAGTTCTTTCTGCAACCGAGCACTATTCAATTGCCCGTGGCTTGAACAAAATCACCCTGGAAGGCCGTGATGGAATAACAAATGGCGTGATTGAATCAGGAACGCCCAATACGGTTAGCGCCCCAGCTCAATTGTACTACCGGGCTGTAGCACAACAGATTACTTCAAGCAGTGTAGTTGATGGTGATTTCATAAAATTCCGCCAGCTTACCTTAGGCTACCAGATTCAAGGCTCAAAACTTGGAAAGCTTCCTTTCCAGTCTATTCAATTGTCCCTGGTTGGGCGTAATCTTGCCATCTTAATGCGTAAAGCGGATAATATTGATCCTGAATCTTCATTTGGGTCTAATCTCCGCTACTATGGCATTGAGGGGACAGGTTTGCCTTCTGCCCGTTCAATCGGACTCAACCTTAACTTTAAATTCAAATAGCCAGAACCATGAAAATACAATATAAGAATATCCTTAAACAAGGAAGACTTGCCTACTTAGTGTTGGTACTGACTTTCTTTACCTTCTCCTGCGACGATTTGGCCGAGTTGAACGTAGACCCGACCAAGTCTTCACCCGAAAACTTTGACCCGAATTTCTTCTTGTCTTCTAGTCAGGCGAATTATTTGGGTGCAACTACGGGTTATAGTGGCCCTATTCTATTTCAGAGCGGCTGGGTACAAATTTTGGCCAGTACCTCTACCTTAGGTGCCAACTACTACTCCAACATGGACAAGTATGTTCCATCTACCAACACGGCGAATTATCAACAAGGAGGCTGGAACAATGGTTATCGATCAGCTACCCTGGCCAATCAAATCCTGTTTGATACCGAAGGCAAAACTGGGTTTGAAAATTTGAGGGCGGTGGCCAAAATCATGATTATCCTGAACATGCAGCACATTACCGATGTTTATGGAGACATACCATACACGGAAGCATTGCAGGCTGCTGCCGGGCTCACTCAGCCAGTTTATGACACACAGGAGGCTCTTTACCAGGCTCTGCTTAAAGATTTGGACGCTGCGGTAAGCAGTTTAGATGTGTCCAAAAAAGGCCCAACTGCGGATCTGATGTACAATGGGGATGTTGCCAAATGGAAAAAATTTGGTTACTCGCTCATGTTGCGCATGGCCATGCGATTGGTAAAAGCAAGTCCAGCCACTGCCAAGACTTATGCCGAGAAAGCAGCAGCGGGCGGCACATTTGCCAGTGCAGCTGATGACGCTTTTATCAAGTATGACAATACCAATGGCTATACGAACGGCAATGCAGGACCTTTGAATACTGCTTCTGATTTTTATGAGGTTCGCTGGAGCAAAACCATCATTGATTATTTGAAGACCAAAAATGATCCTCGCCTGGGATTAATTGCTGAAGTTCCACAAGATGGCTTTGCGGCGAACAACAACGCTGCACTGAGTGGCAATTCTACTCCTGCAAACCAGCTTGGTTTGCCCAACGGATTTGATATAGCTGGAGGAGCCACCGACATCAGTACCTCTCCTGGCTTTCCAGGCGCAACAGGCTCTGGCTCAGATGCTACCAAAATTGGGAAGTACTCACGTCCAACAGCTATCTACCGTAATGTAAATGCCCCCGCATTTATTCTGACTTACGCTGAGAGTGAATTGCTCTTGGCAGAGGCAGTTGTAAGAGGCTTTACGGTATCGGGAACTTCTGCTAGTCACTACAGCAACGCGCTTCGAGGTGCCTTGGCTGGCATGGCACCATTTGGCGCCAGCGCAGCTATTGATGCGGCTACGGTAAACGCATATGTTACAGCAAACCCGCTTGACGTTTCTTCCCAAGCCAATTCTCTAAAGATGATCAATGAGCAGTATTGGGCAACCACTGGCCTTTTGTTCAACTTTGTTGAGGCATGGAACAACTGGAAACGTTCGGGCCATCCAGTGCTAACACCTGTTAAATTTACTGGAAATTTCTCGAATGGAGCCATTCCTCGCAGACAGCCTTATCCAACTGGAGAAGCTGGCCAGAATGGTGATGCTTACACCAAGGCAGTCACCAGACTTCCAGGAGGCGATCAGTGGACTTCCCGCGTTTGGTGGGACGCGAATTAAGTTGAAAATCACTTAGAAAAGTAAAAGGCTGGACTCCAATCCGGCCTTTTATTTTTTATAACTTGCTGTTGATAATTGCGTTTGAAAGTGACGAAATCCTCTGCATCAATGAAAAAGGTATTCGCAGTTGTGCTTTCTTTAATCACCTTGGCGTTTGCCAAGGCGCAAAGTTTATTCGAGCCCGTTAATTCATCACGTTCAGGTGTATCATTCAAGAATATTATTGTTGAAAATGCGACTCAAAACGCATTGACTTACGAAAACTTATTCAACGGCGGGGGGATTGCCGTTGGGGACATCAACAACGACGGCCTCGAAGACATCTACTTTATTTCTAACATGCAACTCAATAAGTTGTACCTCAATCAGGGCAACTTCAAATTCAAAGACATTACTCAAGCTGCGGGAGTAGCTGGCCGGGTTGGGTGGAAAAGTGGCACATCCATGGTAGACATCAACGGCGATGGGCTTCTCGATATCTACGTGTGTTACTCTGGAAAAACAGACGCAGAAAAAAGGCGCAATCAGTTTTTTATCAACCAAGGGAACCTCAGCTTCATCGATAAGGCCCAAGAAATGGGGCTTGATGATCCATCCTACACCACCCAAGTCTCCTTCTTTGACTACGATCGGGATGGTGATTTGGATGCTTTTTTACTCGCTACCAATGTAAAAGTGATTCGCGACTTGGAGTATTCGCAGGCCCGTAAATCCAAACACCCTTACGCCGGAGATAAGTTGTTTCGCAATGACAATGGGCGATTTTCCGAAGTAACGGAGGAGGCGGGTATTCTTTCTAATGCTCTCGGCTTTGGTTTGGGCGTAACGGTATCGGATGTGAACAAAGATGGCTGGCTGGATATCTATGTCTCCAACGACTATGCGGAACCCGATTACCTCTACATCAACAATCGCAATGGAACATTCACCAATAAACTGGATGTTTCGCTCCAACACATTTCGCAATTCTCGATGGGTTCTGATATAGCCGATATCAACAATGACCTGTTGCCGGATATTTTCACGGCCGACATGTTGCCCGAAGACAATAAAAGGCAGAAGCTATTGTATGGCCCCGATAACTACGAGCAATTCGCGCTCATGGTGAGCGAGGGCTATCACTACCAGTTCATGCGCAATATGCTTCACCTCAACAATGGCAACGGCACATTTTCGGAAGTGGGGCAACTGGCGGGCGTATCCAATACCGACTGGAGTTGGGCTCCACTGTTTGCCGATTACGACAACGATGGCTGGAAAGATCTGTTTGTTACAAACGGATACTTCCGGGATTATACCAATCGCGATTTTCTTAAATACAAAGGAGATTACTATTTTCAGAAAGTACTGGCGCACGAAAAAGCCGATACTTTGGAGTTGGCCAAGTCCATGCCTTCAACACCAGTGCACAATTATATTTTTAAAAACATGGGCAATGCCCAGTTTGAGGATCAAAGCAAGGCCTGGGGGTTTTCAATGCCCACTTTTTCAAATGGCGCTGCTTATGCCGATCTGGACAATGATGGTGATCTGGATTTGATTGTGAACAATCAAAATGCTGAGGCTTCAATTTACCGCAATCTCTCTCGCCAACAAAACGCATCGCGCCACTACATCGCTTTACAGCTTAAAGGTGCTGGACTGAATACACAGGCTATTGGAAGCACTGTTACGATTTACACTGGACAGGGCAGGCAGTTTTTTGAGATGATGCCGGTGCGCGGTTATCAGTCCTCTGTTTCTAGCAGAATGCATGCTGGCTTGGATGGCCAAACAAAGATCGATTCGATCGTTGTAGTTTGGCCGAGGGGCAAAAAAAGTAAAATTGCCAACGTAATGGCCGACCAGTTGCTCGTGTTGGAAGAAGTAAACTCGATCTCAACTGATCATGATGCTACTCCGCAAACAGCTACCCTTTTCAAAAGCGAAAAGTCCCCACTCACCTATCGTCACACGGAATATGGGGCAAATGATTTTAAACGACAACCACTGCTCACTACCATGTTATCGCCTTGCGGCCCCGTGATGGCGAGTGCCGATGTCAATAAAGATGGCACGTTGGATATTTTTGTTGGTGGCACCAAAGAAAATCCTGGTCGCTTGTTCGTACAGTTGAGCAACGGCATCTTCCGGATGATGGGTAATTTTGATTTCAAAGAAGATGCAAATTGTTCAGACGCGGATGCCAGCTTTTTTGATGCTGACGGCGATGGTGATCAAGATTTATATGTAGTGAGTGGCGGTTATCACGAATACCAACCGGATGAGGAAGCCTTGCAAGATCGCTTGTACCTCAATGATGGTAAGGGAAACTTCACCAAAGCGCAAGGCGCAATACCGCACATGTCTCCAGCCAAATCCTGTGTGCGACCAATGGATCTTGATCACGATGGCGATCTTGACTTATTCGTAGGGGGAAGGGTGATGCCGGGTTCCTATCCACAATCTCCACCAAGTTATCTATTGCTCAATGATGGTTCAGGGCGATTTACCGATGCTACTGAAAGTCTATTGCCTTTGTTGAAAAACCTGGGAATGGTTACCGATGCAGCCTGGCTTGATGTAAACGAGGATACTTTTGCTGACCTGATTGTACTGGGAGAGTTCATGCCAATCAGTGTATTGATCAACAAGCAAGGGAAACGTTTTGAGGAAGCCAGCAATCAATATTTCAAAAATGTGGAATCTGGCTGGTGGAGTAAACTAGCCGTGGCCGATTTTGACCATGATGGCGATGACGACCTGATTGCGGGCAATTTCGGTTTGAATTCTCAGTTCAAAGCAAGTGAATCAGAACCCATCAGTATGGTCTATTCAGACTTTGATAGCAATGGTAGCATAGATCCCATTCTGGTTTCGTATGTACAACACAAACCTTACCCCTTTGCTGGTCGCGATGAACTTTTGGATCAACTTTTTCCCTTGCGCAAGAAGTTCACGACCTACGCACCCTATTCTGAAGCCACACTAAGCGACCTGTTCACTTCTGCGGAGCTTTCGCAAGCAAAAAGATTGGCCGCGACTGAACTGCGAAGCGTTTATTTTGAAAATCAGGGCAAGCAGTTTGTCAAACACATTTTGCCACCTGAGGCCCAGTATGCACCTGTCTATAGTATTGAAGTGCTTGATTATAATCGCGATGGTCATCTCGATTTTATCCTTGCTGGAAACCAGAGCGCGATACGCATCCGTTTGGGGAGTATTGATGCAAACTTTGGGCAGGTTTATGAAGGAAATGGTAAAGGAAATTTCAGGTACGTCCCCCAGGCGGAATCTGGATTGTCTTTTACTGGCGATGTAAAATCAATGAAGTGGATAAAAACCAATGCAGGGGAATTCCTGCTTGCAGGGATCAATAACTTTGGCATTGTAGCCTACAAAAGGAATGAGTCAAGTTCAAAATAAATTTTATTACCTGATGAAATACTTTTTCAGCATAAGCTTCTTTTTGATCGTAACGACACGCCTCCTTGCCCAGACGGATGAACAGGCATCTGGCCAGTTCATCAAATCAGCTTTTCATCTTTCAGAAGTTATGCTGCACGATGTGGCCAGTCCGCCCGCCGCAGCCCGCTTCTACGCTTATGCTATGTTAAGTGCCTACGAAGTGTTGCAGCGCAATCAATCGGATATGCTTGCACTAAGTAAAAACTTTCATGTTGTCCCGGAATTTGTTCAGTTACCCGTTCCAACAAATTTTAATTCGGCATTTTGTGCTACGTATGCCATGCTTGAAACAGGCAGGTTGATTTTGCCTTCCGGTTATATGCTGGAAGAGAAGCAAGGTGAATTGATCGCCATTTTCCGAAAGAGCTATAAACTGAATGCAAAGCACCTTGAGGCCAATAGGCAATACGCCAATCAGGTGGCAGCGCAGGTTATGGCTTACGCAAAGAAAGATGGCTACTTTTCCCTTAGCGTACTACCCCGCTATAAGCCCAACACCAAAGAAGCGGGGCGATGGTATCCGACACCCCCCGAATACATGGGCGCGGTAGAGCCGCAATGGAAAACCATTCGTACCTTCTTTCTCGATTCAGCTGATCAATTTTTATCAGACGATCCGGCGCCTTTCAGTACCGAAAAGGGAAGCAGTTTTTTTAATCAGTTAGAAGAAGTGGTTACCGTATCCAAGAATCTTACTGCAGAACAAAAAGCCATCGCCGGATTTTGGGATTGCAATCCGTTTGCGGTTACTTACTCCGGGCATGCGGCCATGGGCGTGAAAAAAATTTCACCGGGCGGCCATTGGATCGGCATCACAGGTATTGCTTGTCGCAAGGCAAATGCACCACTGCAAAAGACAATTACCGCATACACACTCATCGCACTTTCATTGCACGATGCCTTTGTGGGCTGCTGGTATGAGAAATACCACAGCGACCGCATTCGTCCAGAATCTGCAATCAACAAATATTTAGATGATGCGTGGCGACCACTACTCCAAACTCCACCGTTCCCGGAATACACCAGCGGCCATAGTGTAATCTCCACCACCAGTGCCGAGGTGCTGAGTTACCTCTTCGGAGAGAACTTTGCATACGTAGATACCTCAGAGGAGTATTTTGGTTTACCGGCCAGGTCGTTCAAGTCATTTAGAGCTGCATCACAAGAGGCTGCCATCTCTCGACTTTATGGTGGCATCCATTTTCGTGATGCTATTGAGGCAGGCCAACGCCAGGGTGAAGCCATTGGGAAATACATAGTAAATAAAATCAAAAAACTGAATTGAGCCCGTAAAAAAACTTTACAAATCATGTCAATTTTACCTCTCAGAGTGAGGTAAAACTGACATGATTTTGTATTTTCACCAACACTGTTGCCAGATAAAACGACAAATGATCATGCAAGGGAATTTCCTAAAAAAAAGCTGGCTTTGGCTGGCTGGTTTGGGTGCCATTGGCAGTATTTTATTGCTCTCTGAATGCGCCAAAGGGCCAGATGCCCTGGGCACTGCCCTACCCGATGTTGTTGATTTTAATTTCCACGTCAAGCCCATTCTTTCCGACCGCTGCTTCAAGTGTCATGGGCCGGATGCCCAAAAGCGAGAAGCTGATCTGCGCCTCGATACCAAAGAAGGACTTTTTCAGGCTTTGGAAAAACACAAAGATCAATTTGTGATTGTACCGGGAAAGCCCGAAAGCAGCGAAATGTGGCGGCGTTTGAACCACGAAGATCCTGATCAATTGATGCCCCCGCCCAACAGCAACCTCAGTTTGAATGAAACGGAAAAGACCATCATTCGTCGCTGGATTGCCCAAGGGGCCAAATACCAAAAGCACTGGGCTTTTCTAGCTCCACAAAAAGCGCCACTGCCCAAAGTCAAGCGCAAAGGTTGGAACGATAGCCCGATCGATCGCTGGGTGCTGACCAAAATGCAGGATGTCAACCTCGAACCCAACGAACGGGAAGAATGGCCGCGCCTCATCCGCCGGGTTTGTCTCGATCTGACGGGTTTGCCCCCCACCGAGGCCGTCATGCAAAAATTCAAGGATGACGATTCTCCGACCAATTACCGCCGATTGGTCGATTACCTGCTCAAACAGCCCTCTTTTGGGGAAAGGATGGCCGCCCACTGGCTCGATGTGTCGCGATACGCCGATTCGCACGGGTACCAGGACGACGGGCCGCGCACCATGTGGCCCTGGCGCGATTGGGTCATCCATGCTTTCAACACCAATATGCCTTACAACCGCTTTGTCAGTTGGCAATTGGCGGGTGATATGTTGCCCAACCCGACCAAAGAAATGCTGCTGGCTACAGGTTTCAACCGCAACCACAAAATCACCCAGGAAGGTGGGGTCATTGAGGAGGAATACCGCATTGAATACGTGACCGACCGCACCAATACCTTTAGCAAGGCCTTTATGGGACTGACCATGGAATGTTCCAAATGCCACGATCACAAGTACGATCCGATCACGCAGAAGGAATATTACGAGCTGTTTTCCTTTTTCAACAGTGTACCTGAAGAAGGGCTATACGGAGATATTTCGCTCGTATCGCTGGCCGATCCACCCCGCATGTACATTTCCAATGCCACGGTACGCGATACCTTGCCGTTCATCAACAAAAAACCATCGGACACGGCAGTGGTGATGATCATGCAGGAAATGCCCAAACCCCGCACGACCTATGTCCTCAAGCGGGGCCAATACGATTTGCACGCCGATTCCGTCCAGAGAGGCACTCCACGGTCTGTTTTGGCTTTTGATAAAAAATTCTCCCCCAACCGGGCTGGCCTGGCCGATTGGTTGTTCAGTCCCAAACACCCGCTCACTGCTCGGGTATTCGTCAACCGCATGTGGATGGAGTTTTTTGGGACGGGGATTGTCAAGTCTTCCGAAGATTTTGGCAACCAGGGCGAGTTGCCTACCCATCCCGAGCTGCTGGACTGGATGGCCGTTGATTTCCGGGAACACAACTGGGATGTCAAACGGCTGATCCGAGAAATCGTCTTGTCGGAAACCTATCAACAATCAAACGACATCAGCAAACGCAAACAGGAGGTAGACCCTGAAAACCGCTATCTGGCCCGCGGGCCACGCATCAGGATGAGTGCCGAGATGATTCGCGACAACTGGTTGGCTACTTCCGGTTTGCTCAATTCGGAAATAGGCGGCCCCAGTGTAAAACCCTACCAACCCGAAGGCCTGTGGGAAGATACCAACCCTGGCCGGGGGCCTTTGATGTTTTACAAGCAGGACAAGCGGGAAAAACTATACCGCCGCAGTTTATACACCTTCTGGAAACGCACCGCTCCCCCACCCTTCATGCTGACTTTTGACGCACCAATGCGCGACTATTGTGTGCCCAAACGGACCAGTACCAACACGCCGCTACAAGCCCTCAACATGCTGAATGACCCACAAATGTTGGAATCAGCCCGTTGGCTGGCAGCGAGTTTGCTCAAAAAAACCGGCGGTGGTGAACCCGCAGTGCGCCGGGCTTTTGAACGCATCCTGACCCGCAGCCCGGAAAGCAAAGAGCTCAAGCAGTTACTTAGCTATTTTCAGGAACGGCGCAAGGAACTGCAAAAAGACGCCGCACGGGCAGAAAGAATGCTCCTCGTGGGTGAGATTGCCCAAGCCAAAGGAGTAAACCCCAGCGATTGTGCAGCGCTCAGCGAAGTGGTACAAATTATTTACAACATGGATGAAACCATCACCAAGTAATCCAACCCATCATGCAAAAGGAAATTCTCGAATCAAAACTCAATATCAACCGCCGGGCTTTCTTTTCCAAAATGAGCATCGGTATCGGTTCACTGGCGCTGGGATCACTGCTGATTCCCGACTTGTTCAAAGGCGATGATGACGATGTTGCCGCGATGATCCCCGGCCTCTCACATTTTGCGCCCAAAGCCAAACGGATCATTTATTTGTTCCAGTCTGGAGCGCCTTCCCAGCTCGAAACTTTTGACTACAAGCCCAATCTTCGCGCAATGTTTGGGCAGGAGCTTCCTCCTTCTATCCGGCAAGGCCAGCGCCTGACGGGCATGACCAGCGGGCAAACTTCTTTTCCATTGGCGCCATCTGCCATCAACTTCAAACAATACGGGCAAAACGGTACCTGGATCAGTGACTTTTTTCCACACATCGGAAAAATCGCGGACGACATTTGTGTGATCCGTACGCTCAACACCGAAGCCATCAACCACGACCCGGCGATTACTTTTTTCCAAACCGGCAATCAACAATCCGGTCGCCCCAGCATGGGTGCCTGGATGAGTTATGGACTGGGCAGTGAAAACGAAAACCTACCTGCCTTCATGGTACTCACCAGTCGGGGCAAAGGCAATAGTCAGGGTTTGTACGCACACTTATGGGGCAGTGGATTTTTGGACTCTGTACACCAGGGCGTCATGCTGCGCGGGGGTAAAGACCCCGTGTTGTACCTCAAAGACCCCGAAGGTATGAGCCAGGTGGAACGCCGTCGCATGCTTGATCAAATCGCCGAATTGAACCAAAACAGCTACGATAAAATTGGCGATCCCGAAACCATGGCGCGCATCCAGCAGTACGAAATGGCTTACCGGATGCAAACCTCGGTGCCCGAGCTGATGGACTTAAAGGATGAATCAGACTACACCGTTAAACTTTACGGCCCCGATTGCCTGGTGCCCGGCACCTACGCCTCCAATTGCTTGATGGCGCGCCGATTGGCCGAACGCGGAGTACGTTTTATCCAATTGTACCACCAGGGCTGGGATCAGCACGGCAACTTGCCCAATGAAATGGGTGGCCAGGCCAAAGACGTAGACCAGGCTTCGGCGGCATTGGTCACCGACCTCAAACAACGCGGGTTGCTGGAAGATACCCTGGTGATCTGGGGTGGCGAGTTTGGTCGCACGGTGTACTGCCAGGGCAACTTCCAGGCCGACAATTATGGACGCGACCACCACCCGCGTTGCTTCAGCATCTGGATGGCGGGAGGCGGAATCAAGCCGGGCATCACTTACGGCGAAACCGACGACTTCAGCTACAACATCGTGCGCGATCCGGTACACATCCACGATTTCCAGGCCACCATCATGAATTTGATGGGTATTGACCACGAAAAACTGATTTTCAAACACCAGGGTCGTCGCTACCGCCTTACGGATGTGAGCGGCAAGTTGGTGCCTGGAATCATAGCTTAGATATTGGAAAATCAAAGCGACATTAATGGGAGCGCGGATGACGCGGATTGAGTGGATTAACGCGGATTTTGTTTTGCCTGCGGCAAATTTTTCGCCACTAAGGTAGGAAGAGACCAAGCACTGCGAACCAAAATGGCTCCTTGGGGCTTTGTGTCTTCGTGCCAATTATTACATCATCACGCCGATAGCCACGAGCGTTAATTAGTAATAACCGAGTTCTGGGTGGCGAAAAAAAGCCATAATCAGCTCTGTATTAATGCTGATTTGGTTTAGGGCCCACTCGACTCTAGGTTTTAGTTCTTTGACATCTTGATTAC
>Ga0209717_1001867_pt1 | contig 21549 bp, 13 predicted proteins | sample AD_UKC048_MetaG_FD_184418 | JGI IMG/M metagenome (GOLD analysis project Ga0209717, IMG submission 184418) | Active sludge microbial communities of municipal wastewater-treating anaerobic digesters from USA - AD_UKC048_MetaG (SPAdes) (version 2) | ecosystem: Engineered > Bioreactor > Anaerobic >... | reverse complement strand
GCTGACATTTGGTATCGCCATCGGATTCACCCTATTTTATATGAAGATCGTCGGTGGTGGTAAAAATGCGGAATAGAAAAAGAACGGCTCTTAAAACGCTCGTTTTTTTGATCGTTATCGGGGCGTTATTATGGACGCTGATCCCGCTGGCTTGGATATTCCTTTCCTCTTTCAAGTATGAAGCGGACCAATTTTCTGTCCCGCCGCGCTGGTTTCCGGGTAGACTCACGCTCCAGAATTACGCGAAGTTCTTCGGAAATGCAGAATTTGTTCGTTCCTTTCTGAACAGTATTATGGTAACGCTTTTATCCACGTTGATCGCTTTAGGGTTAGGCGTCCCGGCCGCGTACTCTTTGGCGAGGTTTAATTGGAAGCATTCGAATTCTATCGCTTTTGTAATTTTGCTTGCTCGTATGACGCCTCCTATCGTTATGGTTCTTCCGTTTTTTATGATCGCGCGGTATACGAACCTGTCGAATACTGTTATCCCAATCGTCATCGCTCTTTCGTTTTTCAGCGTTCCTTTCGCCGTATGGATGATGCGGGGTTTCTTTCAGGAAATCCCCGTATCTATTGAAGAAGCGGCGTTAATAGATGGTTGCACAAGATTTCAAGCCCTTCGTAAAATCATTTTGCCTCTTGTTTTACCCGGTATATCGGCAACTTCTATTTTGTGCGCGTTGATCTCCTGGAACGAATTTTTGTTTTCGTTGGTATTAACGGGTAAAGACACACGAACCTTGCCGGTCCTCGTCAATATGTTCGTCAGTGAAAGAAATATCGAATGGGGTGTCATGAGCGCGGCCGCCATTGTGATTGTCCTTCCGATGGTGATTTTCGGAATGATTGTACAAAACGATCTGGTCAGAGGCTTGACGATGGGGAGCAATAAGTAAGCGTTCGGAATGCTTTTTTAATAAGATTTCAAAGGTTTTTTCAGGTTATGTGCTTCAATCATCGGGTTTCTATGCCCGAAACTCCCTAATACACGAGGTTTGAGGTGGCCGCTTAATTTATTGAGTTTCCCGCTCAAAAACTGCCCGAAAAACGTTATGAGCAGGATGAGTACCGAAATAGACGAAAGCAATTCCATTCCGCCCGTGTCCGATCTTAAGTTATACAGGAGAACGCCGATGGTAGCCGTCTTCGGCGTATGGAGCAGGAGAGAAATCGGTATTTCCCGTAGGATGAACAGCATCGTCAGAATGAATCCGGTTTTCATACCCGCGCGCAGTTGCGGCAAGAGAATGCGGGTAAAAATTTGGAATCTCCCTGCGCCTTCGACAGCCGCCATCTCTTCGATATCGATCGGCAAATTTTTCAGCAACCCCGCGATATTATTATACGCAAAGGGTAGACAAGCAGCCGAATAAGCAATCCATAAAGCCCAAGGGGTTCCGTAAAACTTTAAAGGCAAACGGTTCCAAGCATAAACGCCGGCGACGGCCAAGACAATCTCCGGCACGGCGGCCGGCATTGTGTTGAGAAAAGCTAACAAACGATTACCAAAGAATTTGACCCGCGCAACGTAATAGCCGCTCATACTGGCTAAGAGCGTTTCTTCCGATGCGCTTTTTGCGCCGTTAACCGTTGTTTCTTCCTTAAGGGCGCGTTCTGTTCGAGCAGTTCGTTGAGCCGGTTTTTATCGCCGTTTTTTGAGCGAAAGAAGTCGGAATATTAGATCTTTGTAGATATTTCAAGATTCAAGGTATTTTTTTATTTTTGAGAGAGCGGAGATTTTTTCAGAAAAGACGGTTTTTGTCTGAAACAAACCGCTCTTCTTTTCCGGCGGCAATCGGTTTTCCAAGTGAGAAAACAGTAAGCGCGATCGATGACGGGAAAGATAAGTGATGCGATATGCCTCCTTTCGCACGGTTATACATAAGATGTAGGTGGCGAACTTTCCAGTTTCCAACGAGATGGACTTGATGGATTCGTACGAGAACCGTTCGCATTGATCGCGCTTTTTGGATAGCAATAAGAGGGCGCTCGGCGTTGTGATAACGAAGAAAAGACGATTTTTATATATTCCAGAGCTGATCGCGGTTATCTTTTCTTCCGAAGGAAAAAACCGGCGAATAACGCCGAGTTTTTTTTCTCTGAAGCGAAACGCATCGTCTATGCTTTTCCCTTTATGAAACCGCCAGGAAGCCATTAGTTCTCTCGAGATCGATTCGGTCACCGCCTCTTCTATTTCCGCTTTTTTTTCCGGGTTTAATAAGTAGAACCCGTCGCTTAAAAGGACAGTGGCCGTATCCACCAGAGGGCGCATCATTTCTTCAAACGTGTTTTCGAAGTCCGTATTGAACGCGAACCCGAACTGGAATTCACTTAACGCCGGCAAATATCCCGGCTTAAAATATTGGTTCAGCGTGTCGATCAACTCGTTTTTTGCGGCTTTCTGCCGATCAAGGAGCGTGTAAACGATAACAGCGCGAAACGAACCTCCCTTATGCGCTTTCCACTTCTGGGCATAAAACCCGCCGTGTTTCTCAAAATCGATCTCTTCGCCTTTCAACACGGATAAAGTTTCCCTGAACAAACCGATACAATCGAGGAAAATTCGGAGAGCGATAAAGATACCGACAATAGAGTCGACGACTCGGATGCCGAAGAGAGAGAAAACCGCTCCCAAAATCACCAACAATGAAACGTAGATGTGGTTTTTCGAGTCAACTGATTGGGAAACGAGCGCGAAATTCCGCTCACGGATTCCGATGAATTTTTGGTAAAACGATAAGAATAGAGCGACGAAGAAAGCCAATGACTCAACGGCGATAACGGCCGCCGGATGAGATAATACGTTTGGGATCCCTTTCAGAACGTCTAATATGCCGCCAAGACTGTCCCAAAAGATGCCGACGGAGGTGACCAGCATCATGAGGATCACAACCATCGTTCCGACAACTTCTTTTCGTTTTTTGACGCTCCAATAGACCACGCCGGCTGAAAGCGTGTCGATCGCGGCATCCGCCCCGTCTGCCAATAACCCCGCGCTCGAGCTGATGGCGCCAACTATCAGTTTGGTACACGCCAGTAACGCATCGATGAAGATCGTGTTTTTCGTCGCCCCTTCAGCCGATAATACGTGTTTATGAACCCAGCGAGCCGCTTTTTGCAACGTTTCTTTTGAGGATTCCGCTTGTTTTTTTCCGGTTTCCGTCAGCGTATAACGCTCGTTGTTTCCTTCGAGCAACCCCTCTTTGACCAATGTATCGCATACGTTTTCGAGATGATCCGGTATCCCCGTACGCGCGTGACCTCTCTTACTTCTTTCTTCGTGAGACAGGTCGAACCCGAAACCCATTTGAGAAACGAACTTAAAAAAGTGTTCCTGAACCTCTTGAAGAGACATCGGTCCTTCTTCGTGAATCAGCATCAGGATCATTTTTCCGTCATCGTGTTTTCTTTCCGCCATACGATTCGCCTTCTTATCTTGTTTTTAGATCAATTTGACATGAGGAAAAGCATCATCCATTATACCGCCAGAAAAAGGAAATCGAAAAAAACGGAGCTTTTTCGACCCTCTACCGCGCTTTCTTTTATGATTATAAACCAACATTTATTTTTTTATCCGCTTCTTTTTATGATACACTTCATTCGAAGAAATCTTACTCGAATCCGAGGGGCGCGTATGGACAAGCCAATTTCTAAGTTAGATGGAAAACAGGCGAAAAAGGCATCGGGGAGGTATCGGTTTTTTCTGATTGTCGGGATTGTGGCGATCGCCTTATGGGCCGTCCTCTTCTTTACGCTGCGAGGAAATTACGAAAACGAAAAACAGACCTATATCGAATCGGAATTAACCCTTCTACAGTCGCTCATTGACGGAATCATCCAAACTTATGGCAAGTTTTCCTCTTACATATTTAACAGCGCCGTAAGCGATCCCGCAGTCCTCGAAATTATGTGGGAAGCGAATACGGCCGATAAAACCGATCAAATCGAGCTGAGGCGAGAATTATACGCGATTCTTCGGGATGAATACGAACTCACGACTAAATACAATTTTCGGCAGCTTCACTTTCACCTGAAAAACGGAGATAGCTTTTTGCGTTTCCACGCTCCGGAGCAATACGGCGATAATTTGCTCGATATCCGTGAATCGATTCGCCTCGCGAACATTGAACAAAAGTATGTTTTCGGGTTCGAAGAAGGTCGGATATTCAATGGTTTTCGGTTCGTTTATCCCCTTTTCTACCAGGAAGAACACGTCGGATCGGCGGAAGTCTCCGTTTCCCTGGCCGCCGCTATCGAAACGCTAAAGGAGCTCTATCCGGAAAATAACGTGACTTTCGTTATCAAGCGGGAAATCGTGGAGAGTACCGTGTTTAGCGAGCAACAGAGCCGATACGTCGTGAGCCGATTATTTGAAGACTATATGGTGGATGTTGGCGTAGATGAAAGAATTTTTTCTGACGGGAAAGCTTCTCAACGAAACGACGATCCCTCATTTCTCGCCATCATCCGGGACAACGCCACTTCTCAAATGGATCGGCAACAGCCCTTCGGATTTGGTTTTATCTATCAAAACGAACACTTCCTGGCTCGTTTTCTTCCGATTTGGAATATCGAGCGAAAGCCGGTCGGTTATTATATCTCCGTTACCGCGGATACGCAAATCCAAAAAATGCTTAATCAGTGGATAACAAACGTCGCTTTGGTCACCCTTCTGATCGCATCGGTTTTTTTGTTTTTCCTTCTAATGAATAGAAACCGTATAAAAATGAGAATAATGGCCGAAACGGATGGGTTGACCGGCATCTATAACCGGAAATATTTCGTCAGCGAATCGGAAAAAGAATTGTCGAGAAGCCTGCGGTATCAACGCAACTTTTGCCTCGCGCTTTTCGATATCGATCATTTTAAAAACGTGAACGACACGTTCGGCCATCTCGTCGGCGATTCGGTCTTAACCGCTCTCGCGAAACGGATCCAAAACTCTCTCCGCACGACCGACGTTTTTGCGCGTTGGGGCGGAGAAGAATTCATCGTCATGATGCCCGAAACGGATCTTGCTCAGGGCCTTAAAGCGGCGGAGCGAATACGGCTCTTGATCGAAGAGCAACCGTTTGAAGGGGTTGGCTCTGTGACGGTTAGCGTAGGGGTTTCGGATGCATGCAGCCTCGACAAAACGGTTGATGATATCACCAAACGGGCAGATGAAGCGCTTTATGAAGCGAAAACATGCGGTAGAAACATCGTGAAATCGCGAACGGCTTCGAAATAAATCAAGTCATTGAAGGAAGGTATCCTTCGATCAGAAAAGACCATATCCTATCGTTATCAAAAAAAGGGGGAACACCGTAAGATGAATAAACGACTGTTAGTTTACTACTACGAAGGTATGGCGGATTTCGAATTTTCTGCTGTAGCCATCATTGCTGGATTGTTTTTGGGCTATCGTATCGATAGTTTCTCGAAATTTACTGGGCCGGTAAAAGCGATGACCGGTCTGGTGTATCAGCCAACCATGGAATGGGCGGAATTAAAGAGCTCGGGTGTCGGCGTTTTTGACGGTCTCATTATACCGGGCGGCGCTAAGATTGAATTCCACGACGATGTTTTGGAGCTCATCCGAGGGTTCAACGGGGAGGGCAAATTGGTTGCCGCCATTTGCGCGGGGCCGGAATTCTTAGGAAAAGCCGGTATTTTGAACGGGAGAAGGTTTACCGCCTCTTACACTCCGGAAGAGATAGAAGAAAAGGTTCAAGAGGGGGTCTTTCCAAAAACGGGATGGACGAGCGAAAAAGTTGTTCGGGATAAAAATGTGATTACCGCTGACGGGTATTCTTTCATAGACTTCGGTATCGAAATCGGGGATTATTTTCACTTGTTTAAAACACAAGAAGATAAAGAAAACTTAAGGAAGGAGCTTAAAGGCTTTTAAAAGCGAAACACACCGGTTTGGGACGCTGACTTCTACGTCAACATCCCGGCGGAAACGACTCCGGTCTCAATGAGCGATAAGATATAGCACAGCTTCGGTATCATCTCTCCCCGTTCGAGGAGGATTCGGAGTTCCTGAGGCGTCACGTACTTTGCGTCAATCACTTCTCGTTCTTGAAACACCAGGTCTTCCAGCGGAATATCTTTTCTGAATAGCCAAACATCATAGTGGGAATCTTCAGAAGTGTATTGATGAACTATTTTCCCGTCCGAAGCTTCCAAATGAACGCCGATCTCCTCTTCCACCTCCCGTATGGCGGCGGATGCCGAATCCTCCTCTTCGATCGCCGACCCGCCGGTGCATTCCCACATGTTCGGGTATGGTTTATCGGGATGCCTTTTGGTTACCAATAGCCTTCCGGATGATCGGAGGATCCAAACCTCTACGACGAGATGATAATCCCCTTCTTGAAGAGGAATCCCTCTCGCATGCTTTTTGAGAGTTAACTCACGATTTTTTGTGTAAATGTTCCAAATCTCTGGCATCGCGCTTTCTCCTTGTCTAAAAAAACGTCCGTGCGGTAGAGCCTATTTCGAACGGGGTAAAGGTTAAAATACAAATTCGGTTTAGAGTATTCGCGCAACCGTTATTCGTACACTTTTGTCAGTTTTCGATTTTACCACGTGACGCGGATAAACGCGAATCCGCCGCAACACCTCCGAATAGACGTTGATGCGAAGTACTCCACTACATTCGAAAACTATTTTCTCGAAAAGTCTAAGAACCGCGTTGAGATTATATCAATTTTGGACAGATTTCCTCTTCGGGGTATGATAAGATTGTGTTGACTCCGGAGGGAAAATCGATGGGAAATAACGAAAACGAATGGAAGTATCGGGTTCTTCGAAGTATTCGGGACTACCAGGCGCAGATGGCTTTAGGGGAGGATATGGTCAGTAAAACCGGCGAAAAAGAATCCCAGTACATCAGAAAATTCAAAACCTACGCTGGAGAACCCCCTTACGCCTTTCAAAAGCGCCTGCGGATGGAACGCGGTATTCACCTTCTCCGTAAGACCGGGTTACGGATTTGCGACATCGCCGCCGAATGCGGGTACGAGTCGCAGGAAGCCTTTTCGAAAGCGTTCAAGAAATCTTTCGGCCTAACGCCGAAAGACCTGCGTCGGTTACCCACCTGGTCTGGCGGTCTATTTTCCCCGATACACGCTCACTATACCGAGGATAGCGAAGAACCGAAATTTCTGTTGCTCAAAGGAAAAGGAGGATTCACGATGAATATGAAAACGATGACACTGGACCGTTATCGCGTCGTAGCGTTAAAAAGCGGCGGCGACTACTGGGGAATGCCGAAAACCTGGCAGCGCTTTCATGAGATTCTGAGCCAATCGGAAATGCGTTCGAAAGCGCTTTCCTACCTTTCTGTCTTCTACGACCATCACAAAGACATCCCGATGGCTCAAAAACAATGGGATACCGGAATCCTGGTCAAAGAAATCGTTCCATTACCGGAAGGTTTGGACACCTATCTCCTTCCAGGCGGTTTGTACGCTATCTACGTCCACTTCGGACCTTGCGAAGAAATCGGACCGGCTTGGGAAGCTTGGACGAAAGCGTGGCTGCCGGAGAGCCCCTACCGTATCGATTTTACAAGGCCTTCCTTGGAATGGTATCAAAGCGCGCCGCCGTTCTTGCCTCCAGAATTGCACCTTACCTTCTTGTGCGATCCAATTGAGAAGAAGGATGTCTGATGTTTGAATAAACGCGGAGAGGGGGTTTTCCCCCTCTTTTTTTCGTTGCGCTTTATCGCTGAAAGGTAATCTGACCGCGCTTCACGACTTTTTCTTTGCAACGCCGGATTAACTGTCCTTCCCTTTAACTAAAAAGAACAGAGTTCCGACGATACCGCATCCGAAAGCGACGAGGAAGTTGACTTCCGGCGCCAAATGCCACCAATAAGCGCTTGTCAGGGCAGCGCCGGATACCACGACATCCCGAATCAGGTAATAAGTGCCGAAGGTCGCCGCTTTTTTGTCTTCCGGCGCCAAGTCCATAATCAAGGACTTCCGAGTCGGTTCTCCGAATTCTTTCAAACCCCGCAAGATAAACACGAAGACCAAAGCCAGGAAGCTTTTGGCGAACATCAAAGCCAGAGGAAAAAAGGTGAAGAAGATAAACGTCATCAGAACAAACGGCTTTTTGCGCGTTCGATCCGCGAGGTAGGCGATCGGAATATAGACCGCCATGGCGGTCGCCATCTCGACAGTTGTCAGAATGCCGAATTGCAGAGCGGAGAACTGTTGGATCTCGACGACCCATACGACAACGAAGGCGTATGGGATCTGTTCTGCGAACCGTATCAGAATATCCGAAATCAGAAGATTTCTCAGAGAAGGGGAGATGGCGCCCCAGGCTTCTTTTATCTTTAGAGGTTTGGACGCGGGTTGGTCTTCCACTAACTTCCAAAAGGTTAGAATGGCGATGAAGGCCAAACCAAAAGCGCATAGAAAAGCGATGCGGATTCCTTGGACCTTACCCATCGCAGCGATGAAGATGCCGCCGATGACAGGCCCTAAAGCCATTGGGATCCTTCGAATCAGCGAGTGGACGGAAACCCCCATCGTTCGCTTCTCTTTCGGCACGACCTTGGAAACCAGACTCATCACAGCCGGAAGAGAGATCGCTGTCCAGGAAATGAAAAAGAAGGAACCGATGAAAACCGCCACCCAAGAAGGAATCAAGATCACGATGAGATAACCACCCATCGCGATCGCGGTAAACACGATGAGCGCCCGTTTATACCCCAATTTTTCGCTCAGGTAGCCGCCCGGAAAAGAATAAAGGGCGCTCAGCAGGTTATCCAGCGCATTCAAAGCCCCGACGGCGTAAACACTTCCCCCCAGAGCCAAGAGATAGAGCGGCAAGAACCGTTCCGCCATCTTCTCTCCTAACCCGACGAGGATAACTAAGAATAACATCCCGAGAATACTGCGATTAAGACCAAAAAACTCAAAAACCTTTTTCATCATTCTCCCACTCCGGCGACCGAATCTCGCTTTGTGGCGAGATAACGTCGTGAATATCCTCCTAAGCGGTTGCGGCTATATGGCGACGGTAGGGTGTCCGCGTTGTATTCAAACGTAGAAATACGCCATGCACGACTAAAGTCTATTGTCGTAAAAATAAGAGAAATGCGGGAAACCCCGGTTTCGGAGCGCGAACCATGAGGTTCGCTTCGTGAGCTTCTTACAGAGCATCATTTCGAATAAGCGGGTGTTTAATAACGTTCGTAAAATAACCCGGCGAACTAAGCCGACATAAATGTCGGCGCTCCGTATAACTCGCTTATAACAGGGTATATAAGTGTTTTTTTACGGCGTGACGAGCATCGATATCAAAAAAACCGTTCCTTATTTTTCCGTATTAGACTAAAGTCGGGCGCTCCAATTATCGGGTGCGCCGAGATGTGTTCAGGGTTATTCTATCATAGAACTCGAATAAGCGGTGACGCTTATTTTAGAAGTTTATTCGGTTTACCCTGGGAATAAGAGATGACTTTCGTCACTAAATATTAGGTTATCTATTTGTTAGAATTTATCAATGTATCGTAATCGACGACTCGCGCATCTATCGACTATTCCGGGCGATATAGGTTTCATTGCCGCAGAGACAGTATAGCGAATCGCACCCAGATGAGGAGGAACTCGTTTGAAAACGAAGCAGGCTACCCTTTATCGAATCGTATTCATCTTATTGTGGATCTTACCGGCCTTACTGATGGGAAGTTCTACCGGCAACGATCTTCAGAGTGTATCGGAAATTTCCGCGTATTTAACTTCACAGGCTTTGAATGGAAGCGGAGGGGGTTGGATCGTTTTCTATTCCGGCCGAAACGGTAATAACGAAATCTACTTGATGAATGCGGACGGTTCTTCTCAAACCCGGCTCACCCACCATCCCGCGAGCGATGTATGCCCCGCCGCGAGGTCGGATGGCCGGATCGTGTTTTTGTCTGATCGGACGGGCCGGAGCGAAATCTATGCCATGGAAATCGACGGTTCCGATCTTATTCAGCTAACAGACTCTCCCGGAGATAAAGAACACCCGGCCTGGTCAAATGATGGCCGTTTAATCTATTTTATCAAGGATTTTCAAACTCGTACCGAGATGTGGGTGATGAACGCTAACGGGACCAATCTGACTCAATTGTCTTCGAGTTTGGCAAGAGATGAGCGGCCGATCCCCTCGCCGGATGGCCTTCACCTTCTTTTTATGTCGAACCGGTTTGGCAACTACGAGATGATGGTAATGGATTCGGACGGGACGCATGTCAGAAGGCTTACGGACAGTCCTGATCATAAGATCTTTCCTGTCTGGTCTCACGACGGAACCCGCATCGCTTATTCCGTGAATAACCTTCGCTTGAGAACAGCGGTTATCCACACGGTAAATGCTGATATGACGAACGATCGCGCTCTTACGCCCACGGGGGGAAGAAATGAAAATCCCGCGTGGTCGTCGGATGGTTCCAGAATCGTCTTTCAGAGCGAAAGAGATGGGAATTTTGAGATTTATTCGATGAATAGCGACGGAAGCGATCCCAAGCGTTTGACTGTTAACGCGTATTGGGACGGATGGGCTTCTTGGGTATCCTTTGTTCTACCGTCTGATTAATCCGCGAGAATGAAGTAAAGGGGGAATCGCATGAAGGTTTTAGGTAAAGGTTACGGGTTCATTTTGGTTATTCTTTTATCAGTTACGGCCTTCTCCGCGCTCGACGGGTTTAATCCCGAAACAATCCTGATCGGAAAACAGGTGTGGATGTTGAAAAACTATCATCCTTCCATGATCTCGCCCGCGCCGAAGGTCAAAGGCGTCTCCTATCTGTTCCGTTCGAATATTGACCCGAAGTACGGAACCCTCCTGACTTATGAGGAAGCGGTAGCCGCTTGCCCGGAAGGCTGGCATTTGCCAACAATGGCGGAATGGAACGAGTTGTTCGCGTTGTACGGGGGGCTGGATACTGCCGGCGGTCATCTGAAAACGGCTGACTTTTGGAAAGCGCCGAATACCGGAGCGGATAATGTATCGGGTTTTTCCGCCTTACCGGCAGGCGGTGGGAACGATAACAACCGCTTTGACGGTTTCGATTGGTCTGCGCACTTCTGGTCCGATACGCTCAAAGACGGCAAGGTTTTTGTTCCGACGTTGATGCACGATTCCGCGGCGGTTTTCGTCCTGGAGCTGCCGCCGAAAATGCGCGCATCGGTCCGGTATATCAAAAACGTGGAGATAACGGTTTCAAAGTAATGATGACATGGCGATCAGGATGGGGTTTTTGCGACATAATCGCGTGGAAAGACACGGATACTTCTTTAGGCAATAAAGAAAAGGGGGAGATCTTATGCAAAGGGAACCGTTTTTAGCGTTATGTAAAAGGCGGAATTTCGAAGAAACCTATGTTAAAAAAGCCTTGGAAGATTTGGAAACCTTCGAAGCCTACCTATTGAAAAAAGACGTTGCGCTCGACCAATGTTCGGAAGTCAATCTAAAAGACTACATACACGATTTGATCGCGACGGACCAAAATACACTCGACCGATTTCTCACCTTTGCCCGGTACTTTTATGTTGTCGAGCGACTCGACTTGTATCGGTACTTTTTAGCGATTCTGGGAGGATTAGGCGTTATCGAGAGCATGAAGCGCCGCACCGCCCAGTTTACCGATCAGAAAACAGCGGATGAGATCTTCTCGGCCGTTGCTTTTCCCCCCATAGGGGCGCCGATTGAAGAAAACCAGAAGGCCACGATTCTATTGATGAAACGAATGCAAGAGCGGCTGCCGGAAGAAATTTTCAAGAAAGTCCTTGCGGGAAACCATCATGAAATTCCTTCAGAAAAGTTCGAGGAAAGCAAGAATAAGTTTAAAGAGTTAAACGGGGATATCGACGCATTCCTAAAATACCGGCATGAACAACAGGTCGCCGAATTGGACGATTATTGCCGCCAGGGAAAGATCTGGTACGAACAGATCCTGACACCGGAAACGGTCGCTTTTGTTCGGGATCATCCCGAGATTCAAGGGGGTGTCCGAGAGGGAAACGTAATCTATTTAACAAAAATTCCATTTGAACCTCAGAAGTACATAGATGAAACGGATCCTGACATCAAGCGGTACTACGCCTGCCATTGCCCCTTTGTCCGCGCCTCGCTGCTAACCAATGACGAGCGGGTTATTCCGGAATGGTGTTACTGCAGCGCGGGTTTTGAAAAGCAACTGTTCGACACGATCTATGAAAGAGAACTCCCGATAAAGGTATTAGAAACACCATTTATGGGCGATCTGCGTTGCCGATTCGCTATCTATATTGATGAAGAAGAGGTATCGAAATGAAAACCATGCTTTTTTCTATCCTTTTGGCTTCTTTAGCGGTTACAGGATTCTCGGAGGGTCAATCTTACCTTTCGAGGAAACTGCTCGAATGGGCGGACTTGAAGGCAGGCAAAGGTCCGGTGTACGGTCAGGGTTGGTCGCCGGACGGCAATCGAATCGTAACGGCCGATTTCGATCAGATACGGGTATGGAATGCTACGAACGGTAGAGAGTTAGCTTCGATGAAAGGGCACACGGAGTTCATCTGGGGACTCGCGTGGGCTCCAGACGGGAAGGTTGTCGCCTCCGCCAGCCAGGATGGGAGTGTCCGTCTGTGGAGTATGGAGGACTATAAGCAAATAAAACAGTTGCAAACGGGATGGGCTTTCTGCGTCGCTTGGCTTCCCGACGGGAAAAAACTGGTTACCGGAAATCGAGGGGGGTTCGTCCAAATTTGGGACAGAGAGAGCGGCGAATTGATCCAGACATTTAAAAGCGGCAACTACTCTTTCATCATCAGCGTCGCCTGTTCTTCCGACGGAAAGACGATCGCGGCAGGCAGGTTAAACGGAGAGATCGAATTGTGGGACGTGGAGACGTCTCAAGTGCGATTAACCTTAAACAACTATTCTGAATCCCGATGTGATGTCAACGGTTTGGCATGGTCGCCGGACGGCCGTTTACTGGCTTCAGCGCATCAGGATAAAACCGTGAGGATTTGGGATGGCGTCAACCCGAACCCGATTCAATCCTTGGAGGCTCATGCAGGGTGGGCGCGCGGTCTGGCGTGGTCACCGGACGGCAGTCTGTTAGCCACAACCGGAGAAGATAAAAAAATCTACCTCTGGGATACGAAAACGTGGGAAAAATACGCTTGGGAAGAGCATAGTTTCCTACCGGTTTGGAGCATTTCGTGGTCGCCGGACGGGAAAAAGGTCGCCTCGGGAGCGGGGAAATATGAAACCCCTCATACAGGGGCCACGATCATTTGGATCGTGCCGAGCCTTTAGGATTCTGTCCGACGCGGAACATCTGACGCCGGATCGCTCGACTTTAGTCGAGCATGCTTTTTTATAAAAACGCCGGCGAAAAGTTATTGGGCATGCTTTTTCTATATGAGCGGTCGCGAAGAGTTATTGGGGATCGCTCGACTTTAGTCGAGCATGCTTTTTTATAAAAACGCCGGCGAAGAGTTATTAGGCACGCTTTTTCTATATGAGCGGTCGCGAAGAGTTATTGAGGAGCGCTCGACTTTAGTCGAGCATGCCCTTGACATTTCATTTGAGAATGAACGAGGGGAAACCCTCATGCCCAACTAAAGTTGGGCGCTCCCAAAAAGCGCTTTTACTCCGACCGATTGGATAACCAAGTGGAGATTTTTCGTATTGTATCTTCGATCACGATTTGATCGTCCAGTTCTTTCGCCGGGATCCGCTCGACACGATACCCGCTTTGCTCCAACAAAATTTGCTGGCGTTTGTCCAAAGCCTTTCGGTTTTCGTGGTAAGCGTCCCCATCGATATAGATCAGGATTTTTTCTTGAGGATAGGCGAAGTCGACCCGCGTGCTGACGCCCGGTTCCTTCACAACGTATTGCCTGATCGGTTGGGGCAAGCCGTATCGCGCGAGGATCTGTTCGAATGCGTCTTCCGCGGGAGACTCTGTTTCCCGGCATTGAGGTTCTTCAATCAGCGCCCGTTTTGCCGGAATCTCGATCACGGCGCCACCTCTATGTCCCACCACTTCTTGCATACAGACGATCGCCGCTTCGCGATTGAGAACGGTATGATACGCTTGGTTCCAGTAAGTTTTTAGGCACTTGTAGCACGCGCTCGCGCAGTCGCACCCCGAGAGATGTTTGATCGATCGTTGGTGGATCTCTTCGAAAGCGTCGAAGGCTAATTCCAGGATACCGGTACCGCCCGGAACCGTCTCGAAAAAGATCGGGGAATACGTGACGCCCTTTGTCATAATAAAACTGTCCCAGGATTCTTTCCCGTTTTCTAAAACAAATTCCATTCCCAACCGGAAGGCTTCCATCCAATTGATCGCTTCGTTTCGCGTTTCAAATGGGCCGAAGGAAAGCCAATCCGAAACGAAGTGGGCGTGCAAGAGCAACTTTTGCTTGAGCACATCGTCCTTAGGAACCTTCCGGTGGTATAGTTTGTCCATATGCCTCTGATACTCTTTCTGCCCGGCAGCCGTTTCAGAAAAAACAGTGCCGTCTTCATTACAAACCAAAAAACCGTAACCACTTTTGGCGATCCGTTTTTTTATGCCGGTGTTCACGAGCGTAATTCGATCTTTTCTGCAAAACGTCACCGCTCTTCCGGCAAATTCGCGTGTTTTTCCTCCCAGATGATAATCCTGAACCAATCCGCGAATATCGTATGAAACGATCGAACGCCGGTTTTCATCGTCCCCGATGCTGCCTTCCCGTTTCAGGTTTCCGTCGCAAATGTGCGCCGACTCGCTTACACAGTCTCCTGGTTGCTCATACCTCGGCCCGGTTTTATTCACGGGTTCGATTGTTTCCGTACCGACAAGGAATTGTCCTACAAAACCCTCAAAACCCGATAGGGTGTCCATATGGTATTTCGAAGGGGTAAATCGTTTTCCAAGCGCGTAGATCCGAGATACCGGCGCGAATTCTCTCAATGCCAACGCGTAAGGCCGATCGATTTCGATGATTGCGTCTTCTTCAAAATTTACCATGACCATGCTGCCTTTCTGAAGAGCGTAACCGGGAAAGAATCCGTATTCGGAAAGCACTGATAAGGTGTAATAGTCGCCGGCGCGGGTTGCAAGGCTTTCTTCTTTCAACGCTTTTAGCACTTCTCCGATCAACCGGATTTTTGTACCATAACTGTCTGTCGTCAGTAAATGGATCCTTTCTCTTTTCATCGTCAAGTACCGTTTTCGAAGGTGGTTGAGGATGGCGTTCAGCTCTTTGGGCATTTCGCGTATGAAAAAGGACATTAGCGAATCGATCCCCCCTGAAAACGCGCGTTTATCTTCGAGGGAGAAGGAGTTTAGAAAACGATTCAACGCAACCCGCAACGCGCTTTCGTACTTCTCCAATAAAGACCGTAGGCTTGTGGCGTAGTCTTCGTTCTTCGTTATTTCTTCTTCAGGAGTCAAACCCAGCCAATCGATCTGGGCGAAATAACGCCCGATATGGCGTGGCAAATAATTGTCGAAGAGCGGCTGGTCCGACTCTTTCAACTGTTGTTGGAGTGTTGTCGTCCAGAGAGAGTGGAGGTGTTTTTGGATGAGCGGGAGGTTAGACAGACTAAACCTCGGCGCCTGAATCTCTCCTCGAATCATCTCAGGCGGATTGTCGTAGTAATAGAGGTCGTGGGCGGTTTTTCCGCAATACACCATCACCGTCGCAATCCGCTGGCGGCGTCCCGCGCGACCTGCCCGTTGGTCATAGTTCGCGGGCGTCGGGGGTACATTCGCCATAGTAACCATATCGAGCTTGCCGATATCGACGCCGAGCTCGAGTGTTGGCGTCGCCACGATACAGTTAAGTCGGCTATCGGGGTTCTTGAAGTCTTTTTCTATCTGTTCCCGCTGTATACTGTTTACCTGACCGGTATGCTCGCTCGCATTGATCGGCCGCTTTTTGAGATATACCGTATAGTTTTTGACCGCGTAGTCGTCGTAAGAGACGGAGGTTCGTTCCAACCTTCCTTGACATCTCCATGAAGGGCAATCCGCAGTCGCGATCTCACGATTGAAACGCGTCGCGCAAACAGAACATTGATAGACCGGCGTCTCGTTCGGCGTTTTGGCGTCGTTCGTTTTCACCAAAAGCAGTTGGTGTTCCGAAACGGCAAAACCGCTATCTCTTAGGTTTTCCGTCGGTTGAAGCAGGTTCTTGGAGATTAAGTGCTCCCATAAACCGGCCAGGAAATCATCGATCGATTCTTCGGGAAACCATTTTCTAAGCCAGCTTTGGAACGAAGATCGACCGTTTTTGGCGAGCCAACTCTTACCGTTGCGGTTCAACCACCGATCCGGCGCGCGCAGGGAGTAAACAAACGGGTGAAAGTATTTGGGCTTTCGGATGATATTGCGGAATACCAACGGGTTGGAGTCTTTTAGATTCAAGAGGTTCGATTTCAAACCGGTGTTCCTTCTCATTAAATCCAGAATCATACCCGCGGCGTTGAGCAGTTTTTCCCTTGGCACATCGATACGCTTTTCCCAATCACTCCAAAAGGTATCTTCCCGATCAAGTCCCCGGTATTCGACGCGAACGAGGCCCAAGGTTTCCAACGAATTACGGAAAAAAATCTTCGAAGCGAACTCTTCGATTAAAAACCATCGGAATTTCTCCAGCATTGTTTTCGGTTCCAACCGCGAAGCATCCGCTTCGATCGGGTATCGATTTTCGATGACAGTTTGCGTCAGTTTTGCCGCCGCTTCCTCCCAATCCCGGGCTGTCCCTTCTGGAAGCGTTTCGTACAAGAGCTTGCGATAGAGAAACCGCTTTGAACGCTCATTGATGAATCCCGAAAGAAAGGAAGCCTCCTGGCGGTTATCTGAAAAGATGAGTAGCTTCGCGCGGTCTTCGGGCGCCTCATTGAGCGCGTGTTCCGATAAGACCATAAGGTCTACGGCTTGGCTCGAAGACAGGCTTCTTAGTCCCGTCATCTCGTCAGTTTCTCCGAGTTTAAGCAACGGTCTGTCGCACGTCAGGCACCGATAATCGTTTTTCCGATCGATTCGGTTAACCGGAATCAAACCCGATTGACGGCATTTCGGGTTTTCGCAGCGATCCGCTTTGCTCCGATGAAGTGTTCCGCAGTAAGGGCAGAGCCACACCGTTAAAGCCTCTTCAAAGGGGGACGGGTTCTGCCCGTTCGAATCGGTGAAAAGGATCGGTTCTCCCGTCGCTTCTTCAGAATCCTCTTCCCCTTGGGGGACCCATAGATCGGCTTCCCCCTTCGAATCCAACCTGACCTCGTTATGATCGGAGATGTAGTAGTGCTGACCACAGAAGTTGCAGTTGAAAGCGGGCCATATGCGGTAAGCGAGATCTCCGTCCGTTTCGTCAAGAATCAGTTTGCGTTCGAAAGGCGTGAATTGAACGGCAAGATCCCGGATTCCCTTTAAGAAAAAATGCAGCTTTGGCCGTAAAAGCGGTTGTCCGTTCGGGGCGATAGAAGAACCCGCCAAAAGATAGAGATAGACCTCCGCCAACAAGTCTTCTTCCGACCGGTTTTCTCTGGATGGAAAACCGCGCATAGTCTTTAAAAACGGGGCAATGAGCGCCGGTTTTTCGAAATATCTTTGTAAGGCGTGAAAGATCGGGTTATTCATCAGGCTTTTTGTTTCATCCTCGATCGCCCGTGAAAAATCTAATTCATTGTCTTCTGCCGACTCAAGCCGCTGTCGCAACAGATCGACAGGAGTCACAGGCGGGGGTGGAACGGCAGCGCCTTCTGGTAAAGCAGGCAACGCTTCATAGGATTCGATGATCACGTTCACTGTCGATTCCGGAACCGCGAACAACCGGGAGGCAAACCGTTTAACCTGTTCGATGCCGCCCCTTTCTTCGGATGAGATCGTCGCCGATGTCCCGATCGGAGTAACCTTGTGGTCTTCCGGCAACAGCGTACGCAGTCTCCTTAACAGGCATGCCACTTCCGACCCCAATTCGCCGGTATACGTATGGACTTCGTCCAACACGACGAATCGCAGATCCGAGTTTAGCAGCAGAGACAAGTCCTTGTTTCGGATGAGAAGATACTCCAGTTGCTTATAGTTGGTTAGGAGGATATTCGGGGGCTCGGCGCGTATCTCTTCCCTGCTGGCGCGCTCTTCATACGGAAGCAGACGCCCTTCGCTCACATCCCGGAGCTCGGAATCGGAAAACCGGCGAGAGGCTTTCAATCGGGAAAGAGAGGTTGAGGAGGATTCCGGGGTATCTCCGGTATAGCGGGCGAAAGAGACTCCGGTGCCCGCTAGCAGTTTGCGCAACCGTAAAAGCTGGTCATTGACCAACGCGTTCATTGGATAGAGCAGAATAGCCTGCAACCGAGCGCTCGGACGTGTTTTTGCCTCGTGCACGATCGGAATGAGAAAGGCTTCGGTCTTTCCGGATCCTGTTCCGGTGGAAACGATGGTGGGATGTCCCGACAGAACCGAACGGACCGTTTCTTCCTGATGACGGTACAGGCGGTCGAAGTCGAATATGCCGGAAAGCGAGGGGTGTAACGTCATCTCGCGCGCGAGCTCAGAAAGAGGTTTTCCTTCAACGAACGGACGGTTCAGCGACAGGTAAGGGCCGCGGATGAGCCGGGATCCGTGGATCAGGTCATATTGGATCAAGCGGCGCAGTTGCGCTTCAAAATCGGGATCCCTCAGATTGAATAGTTCCGATAAAAACTGGGTGTACCCTTCAAAGGTGTTCTTGGCAAAGATAATCGGATTCATCGACGTTCTCGCCTCCGTTTTATTGGCGCATTTTTATATAGCTGGTATCGCGCGGTCGCAAAGACCAAGACCGCTTACCGCGCGATGACGCGCTCCCCGAGCCGGTTATCGCGTCGTAACCGAAGGGACGGCGCGATCCTCGAAGCCGATTAGCGCGACTACAACTTTTCAAAGGCTTCCAGCGCCAGATCACGGCTCAGATAGGCGCCGTACCGCTTTTCCTGCTGTTGCCGTTCGATCGGGAAGGTCGTGAAGATATAGGTGATGTCGTCCCTGTCGAGCCCATACAGTTTGGCGATCACGGCGTCGATCTCCGCCATCGCGCGCAACCGTTCGCGTTCGTTCCACCCGCCCATCGGACCGGCGTAGCCCAGCTCCCGCAGATAGGGTTCGAAAGCGCCGTTATCCTTCAGGCACGGGATCAGCCGCGACACGAGATACTCCCGAATCGTGACGTATCCATCCGGCCCTTTCTCTTCAAACCGTTCCGGTGAGATCACGGGCAGTTGGTAGAGAATAAAATAACTAAGATTTACACCCTGCATTTTCGACCTTAGGAAATAGTCGAAAAAGTGAGAAGAGCTTAATGGAAGTAATCTATCATAATGGGAACCGACTGAAAAAATTAATTGTACTGAATTTCCAAAAGCGACTATCGAAAATGGAGATACTATCATAGTTCTCATATTTGTTATATTCGTAATATTCCTAAACCCCAAAACCACCGGGCTCGTGATCCCGCGTTTGCGATAGTCCTCGCGGACGGTCTCTTCCGCCACATAGTATCGGACGCGGGGGAAGAAATCAGGCGATTGCTTTTCGTCTTCCGTACATGCGATGCCTTTTCCTTCCGGCGTGATCGCGTTATACCGCGCGTCGAGGATGGAAAAGCTCTTGCCTTCAAACAGCGGGATAAAACGTTTGGGGATGCCGTCCTCTTCACCCAGATATCTCCCGCCTTCCCACCGATACCCCGCCCGTTCCAACGCTTCCCCGCGCACGAAGTGTTTTGAGTCGTTGGACATATGGAATTGCGTGAATACCGTTATGCCATACGGATTGTCGATCGGCTTTCCCTCTTTCTCGCGCAGAAGGATCGGGTGACGGCGATAGACCTTCAAAAGGATTTCGGCATCCCGCGCATCGGTGAAGGTGGGGATCGTCCCCGTGTTCGGGTTGAAGAGCGCCAGATCCCGTATCGAAAAGACGACCGGTTCCTTCTGGCACAGTTCTTTCGGGTCACGCAACGCGAAACGCGCGTGGACCTTATCGGAAGAACCAAAAACTACCAGGCTGAATCTATATGAAGCGTGTACTTGTTGAAAGATATTCCCGTTCACGAAGTCGGAGAGGGATTCCAAGTTCCCGTTTTCGGTGACGCTTCGGAAAAAGCGGGCATAACTCGCATCGGTTGCGATACCCGTGGGACACAGAAGCCCCGCTCTGCCTTTAGTTGTTTTCAAACCTAAAAAGAGAGCGGAAAAATACGCGTAGGTGTTGGGCGTGCCGCCGGAAACGGATTGAAACACCTCCCGTTCCGAAAGGTAGCGGTTGGATTGGGCGATCGATCCCAAGCGGAGGCGATAGGCGCCCCAAAGATCGGGATTCGTCGTCTTCAGTTCTTGTATTTTACGTTCCCGTTCATCGGTTTTTTTCGTCGTATGGATCTCTTCCGACTTATCGGCGAAGAACTCGCGTTCGTTCAGGATCATCGTTTCCCACGGCGGATTGCCGATCACGGCGTCAAAACCGCCTTTTTCGAAGACTTCCGGGAACTCCAGCTCCCAATGGAAAAACCGGTTCTCCCGCGCGGTCTGCCTGGCTTGCAACAGATACGCCCCCTTTTGCTCGTCTGTCTGCGGAACCTCCGCCATCGGCGTTTGCGCTATCGTTTTATAAAGCTCCTGTAACCCGCTGTTGTCCAAAGGAGGGAGTCCGTCTTCCTCCGACAGGAACCATTGGGAGAGCCAAAGATCCAACCGCGCTTTTTCCCGGCGATAGTCTTCGTTGGACAGGTAAGTTCGCTCGTACTCCCGTTCTTTCGAAAAGTAGTCCGCTTTTTCTTCGCCGCTGAAGGAGAGCTTTTCAAGGTTTTTCGCCAGAAGGGAGCGCGTTCGTCTACTTTCTTGCCGTAAAAGCCCGGCGAATGAGAACATATCGCTCTGAATCCCGTTTTGCGTCTTTTTGAAAAATCTGGCGTTCCGGTCTTTCGCCGCCTTTTTGGCGCGTTTCCATTCGCCGGAGTCTTCCGGGATTGGCGCCCACACCTCATTGGGGATCGTCGTAATGTCGACTTCCGGCAATCCGACCCCCAAAAGCGAGTTTCCGCATTTCAGGCGGTGGTCGAGAAAGGAAAAGGGGCGATCCCGCGAGAAAGTCGCCAACCATAAGGCCATTTTGGCGAGCTCCACTGCCATCGGGTTGATGTCCACACCGTACAGACAATGCTCGGCGACCATCCGGTGGGCGAGGTTCAACCGCGCGGGTTCGTCAAGTTCCCGATGCGCGCCGAGACGTTCCCAGCTCTTTAATAGCGCGGTCCCGATGTAGTCCATCGCCTCGACGAGAAAAGCGCCCGATCCCATCGCCGGGTCGACAACTTTCAAAGATAGGATCTCTTCGGCGGGTTTCGGAATCGGGGTTCCCTCCGCCTCACCCTGGTAACACAAGGGGTATAGGGTCTTCTCCACAAGCCAGGAAGTGAGAGCCTTTGGTGTATAGAAGGTTCCCGAAGACTTCCGCAGTTTCGAAGCGCTGAAGCGATAGGCGCCGTCCTGATAGATCAAAGAGTGCTCCAGCAACCCTTCATAGACGTATCCGAT
>Ga0209717_1001863_pt1 | contig 21584 bp, 16 predicted proteins | sample AD_UKC048_MetaG_FD_184418 | JGI IMG/M metagenome (GOLD analysis project Ga0209717, IMG submission 184418) | Active sludge microbial communities of municipal wastewater-treating anaerobic digesters from USA - AD_UKC048_MetaG (SPAdes) (version 2) | ecosystem: Engineered > Bioreactor > Anaerobic >... | reverse complement strand
TGCTCGGCCTGCAGCCTGCGATCGAATACCATCTTTTTCAGTCGGAAGCTGTCTCCATCTACACCGGCGGCATGATCTCGTTCAGCTCCTACTCAGCCAAATCCGAAGTGCCCGATGTCGATGAGGTGACCTTCTCCAGCAGCAGCCTCGGATTTGGCGCCCTTCTCGGCGCCGAGTTCTATCCCTGGAAGAATGTCAGCTTTGCGGCGGAATACCAGCTCGGTTTTGCGAGCGGATCTGGCAAGTACGATGATGGCACCGACGAAGTCGAGGGCCCCAAGGCTTCAATGAAGGGGATCAACACCGTCGGCGTGACCATAGCCTTCCACTTCAAATAAGCATTTCCCGCCTGTAACACTGGTCCGCTCAAATACTGCGGCCGAATCATTTTCAAAAAAAAGAGCCGTCCCTCCCCCGGGGACGGCTCTTGCCGTTACGGCCCTGACCGATGTGCGTTTTTCCTTCTGATCCGTTTTCGCGTCCTGTTTTAGTTCTGTAGGTCACTCGGAATTCTCAGGACCGCACAGTATTATGGTGGCCGGTCTCCCCCCCTCTCATTGATAATAAGAGACAATCACCGGCCTCTGCACCTCCCCCGGCCAGAAGGGATTGGTCAAATTTTCGGAGGCAGGCCGGTAATAAATTTGCACATCCCCCTGAAAACCCATCTGCGCTTTGCTCACCACCAGGCCATGAATGACGTTATTACCCGCAAAGACCACATCATCTACTGCATAAAACTGGCCGGTGGCGGAGGCATTGCCATGAAAGGTGATGCTCTGCGCCGAGTAGAAGCCGAGATTGTTGCCGAGGGGATCAACCGAGATCGTGCTGACATTGCCGGTGACGTGTACTTCACCCATGACGATAAAAACCCCATAGCCCTTGAAACTGCCACTCAGCCATAGGTCGCCCTCGACGTAGATGATCTGCGGATTGTCGTAACTGCCCAACTGCAGCGACGAGGCGGTGATCGTGGTGCTGGCGCCCGTGAAAACCTGAGTAGCAATGGAGATATAGGAGGAGGGGTCAAAAACCGGGATCGGGATATTGGGCACCTTCTTGGTGACCGGCGCGGAGAAGGGATTATTATTGGGAGCAAAAAACCGGGCTGCGATGTTGGGATGAAGGGTTAAAAGATCACAGTAGGTGCCGAACCCTTCGACAATTACGCTGCCGTTCGAGCTGAGGTCCTTGTTGGTGTGAACGTCCGAATTCCATGACGAGTTGCCGTCATCCTGCACCATGATATCGCCGCCGAGATCGAGGTCTTCATCCGAAATCAGGGCGTATTTCATCCAGGGAGGCACGCCATCAGTGACCGGGATCTGGATGACGGCGCGGATGGTGACGCTTTCTGCGCCGCTCCTCCCGGTCGATGTGACCAGTCTCCCCCATTCCCCCACATCCGGTCCGTTCGGATAGCGGCTGGTAGTATTTTGTATTCCCACCTGAATAGTGCCAGAGCTGGCCTGAAGCGTCACCCCGGATGACCAGGTCGTATCAAGAGCCAGTTTCATGACCGTGTATTCGATCCCGCTCTCGGCCAGGCTCTTGGCCTGAAGATGGGAGTATTCGTCCACAGCATTAACGGTCATGCGCGTATTGGCCTGCATGATATTCAGAGCGTTCAAGCCAAAGAGCACACCAAAAGCCACCACCAGGATCAGCATCATTTTTCCCATAGTCCACTCACAAGTTTCTCGGATAAAACCTGCGCGTCCAGTAACCTCCGGCCAGGTCAAACCCCTCTTTCAGACTGACCGGCTTTTCGAATAATATTTTCACCACAATCGCCTGGATCTGTGAGGGCGACAAGGTTGCTATGCCGGCCGGGGAGTAGCCCATCAGGGAAAAATCCTTTACCCTGATTCCAAAGTCAGCCCGCGGCGACAGGCTGGTATGGCGCGTCAGCACCAGGTTAGGCCGGGCTCCGGAACGGACCCAGGCCACCGAGTCCACCACACCATCATTGTTGAGGTCAGCGCGAAAGCGGATGAGGGTGCTGTCCATGACCACGATGCGCTCTCCGGAGGCGACGCGATAGCCGATTTTGTTGAAATCATGTTCGAGCACCCTGCCGAATTCGGTCAGATTGCGCTGCTCGATCTGGCTGACATTGTTGGAATGGGTGCTCAGGGTGTAAAAAGCCGAGAATCCGACCAGAGCGAGCAGCAGCAGCCCGCCGATGATCAGGGACCCGATGAGATCGATGTTATGCATCGTTTCCCCCTAATAGCTGACAAAGCTGTCGAGCACCACGGCTTTGGAAAGCCGCGCAGCAGTGACAGAGATCCGGATGCGTTTCATCCGGGTTTGCGTGTAGCTGATCACAGTGGGTGTCTCCGGTTTTACATAATGGACGGCCACTGTAGCGGTCACTGGGCCGGTGCGTGGGGTATTGATGACCACCGGTTTGTTCTTGTAATTATCGGTAATAAAATCGTCGACATCGTCATAGTAGCCCGGATATTCGCTCCATCCCGGGCCCATGTAAAGTGTGAATTGCGAGACGTCATCAACAGTATTACTGTCGGTCACAGCTTCATCATAAGCCTTGCTCTTGATCTCATTCATCATGGATTCCGCAACTTCGGAGGCGGTGATCACGACCTCCGTATCCAGGCGCAGATTAGCTGCGGAGAGCACGGTGCGATGCGAATTGAGGGTTATCAAGGACAATATGGCCATCGCGCCGAGAATGAGCAGTATCTGGGACTGATTCATTTTATTTTACCCCCTTTCCGGAACAGGTGATGACATGGCCTGTCCCTATACCTTGCCGCGCAAGAAGATGCGCACAGTGCGCGTGCCGGTGCCATTGGGGCTTTCCAGTTTGAAGGTGATCTCGGCGGTTGTACTTTTGTCGACATCCGGATCGAGATTGTTGGCAAGTGACACAGCGAAGGCGGTAGAACCATAGCCGTAGTGATCCGGTTTGGCCATGAGATCAGTGTTAGAGAGTTTCCCAGCCGTCGTTTCGGCTGTCAGGGTGGAGCCCCTGGCGACCGGATTGCCGTTCAGGTCATAGACCCGGATGAGGATATTGGTCGCATCACCTGGATCCAGGGTGGATTTTCCGGCTTCGGCTGAAAAGACCATCACAGGCCCACTGAAAACGGCTTCATTCAGTGCGTAAACGATGGCATCACCGCCGGCCTGATCACGGCCCCGTGTCGAGCACATGATCAGGCCGACGCCGTCATTCTCGCTGAATGACCCCATACTATTGCGCACCAGCGATCCTTCGAAATCCGGCAAAGTGACATTAAGAACCATCCCTGGTGCGTTAGGATTCGGCACGCGGTGTGGGGCCAGGGTGGTCGGATCGCCGGGCGCAATGGCAGGTCGCGGATTTGCAGTGGTCCAGATCGCAGTTCCGCGGCCCTGAGCGTCGGTGCGGGTATTGGTAGTCACAATGCCGGCCGTGCTAGTCAAATAAAGCGTAGTCCCTTCTTCTACGGGATTGTTATATTTATCGCCCACATAAACGGTAACCATAAATTCACGGACATGACTCCAGCCGTCCAGATTAAAGGCATCCAGGGCCACAGTCATATGGGATTCCACATGGTTTGGATCAGCGGGATCGATCCAGATATAGGGAGGACCGGAGCGCACAGTAATCTGGGTCGACCGGGTGACGATGGCGGGATAATCGACCAGCTGTGCCTGCATCTCGATGGTGCCCGAGCGAGTTCCAGCCTTGCAGGCGATGGCCGCAGAGCCGCCGGCGCTCTTTTGCACGGCGGAGAGCAGGGGATCACCCTCATTGGGCAGGAGCATCTCTCCGCCCCCAGGGCCATTACGGAGCATGAAGCGGACGCGCAGTGGCTCTGGAAAGGGTTTGCCGTCGAGGCCGAGAGCAGTCGCAGTGACCATGCACTGGTCATCGAGGCCGGTGCCTGTGACCCAGATATAATTGCGATCAACACTCAGCTGCAGCGTGGTGGGCACACTGTCGACCAGATCGACCAGCGTGGTGTCGGACCACTCATGGAATTTGGCGATGATCTTGACGCCCCTTGCGGTTGCTGCGCTGCTCCGGAAGGTGGCGGCTGCTTCGCCGTTGCTGCCGGTGGCGGCGGTTCCGGTCACCATACCCTGCGTGCAGCTGAACTGGATCTCGGCCCCGGAGACCGGATTATTTTCAGGAGACAGCAACACCGCGCTCAGAGGCAGGGTGCTGACTCCATCGGCTGCGAGTTCAGCCCGTTCGGGAAGCAAGGTGAGCCTGGGCGGTTGAAAGCTGATCATCAGGGAGCGGCGGAAGAGATTGCCATATTCGACCAACAAGGTATCAGCGCCGGTCAGAGCCGGGGAGGTGATAGTGATAACCGCATTGCCCTTGCTGTCGGTCCGTTCATCCTCCACCAAGTCCAGCAATTTTCCGCGCACCAGGACCTGGGCGCCAGGAATTCCCCTCAAGCTGCTGCTTTCCCGCACCGATATCCGCAGCAGGGCGGTGCTGATGCCATCTGCGCACAGTGATGATTTATCCAGCTGCGCTGAAAAGCTGACACCGGTGAACCCGATCACCATCCTGGCCTCTGTTAACGGTTCAGCTGTGCTTTTCTGCAGGGCGTAAGCGACAGAGCCATCCTTGTTTCGCGGTGCCAGGCCGAGAAAAGAGCCGGCACAGCGCTCTTTTTCTTCCGGAACGATGCGTGCGGTGATGGTGACTTCGAGGTCGGTTTCGCTCGCCACACTGGTGATCCGGGCGACTGCTTCACCATACTGGTCGGAGTGGGTCCTGGAAGTAATCGTCCCGGCGGTAGTAGTGAACTCTACAGCCGCACCAGCCAGGGGCGCCCCGGAGGTATCAAGAATAGTGGCAACCAGATCGAGTCCGGAGATTCCATCCGCGAGTACAGAATTCGCTTCAGACCATAAATCCTCCATCACCTCGTTGCCTGTCAGCTGATCGCCGTCCTCCCCACACTGACAAAAAACCAGGAAGAGGGCGAACAGGGCGCAAAGAGTGGATATTTTCTTTTTCATTGTTTCTCTCCCAGGGTAGTATAAGCCGGAAAGCGCACAATGGCCTGGTCGCCGGCGCGCACCGGAAGTTCGGCCATGCCCTGTCCGGCGATGCGCCGCGCCAGGGTTTTTTGCGAACTGGCGCGCAGCACTTCGGCCTTGCCAACTGTGGTCACCTTGTCTCCGGTCCGGCGCACCAGGGTCACCGTCTGCCGTACCAGCGAAGCAGGATCAAAACCCGCCTCCCAGCCGATGAGCAGCATGTCGTCCTGAACCGACTGGACAGTGCCATTGCGCAAGGCCAGGTCAGGATTCATCCTGCCAGCAGACGAGCTGTTTGCCCTCCCGTTCGTGCGGGAAGCAGCAGGTCTGGCGCTGTTTTGCGACAGGGCCTTTTCCTGCTCAGCCGGCACCTTTTCCGAACCCGGCGCTGTTTCCAGCTTCCTGTTTATCCTGGCCGGTTTTGAGAGATCGATATCCCCGGGGTCCGGCTGGGTCTTGAAGCGGTAGTGCTGCAGCCGTTCCTCGAGGGTGGCCCTGGCCTGTTCGGAATTGGCCCCGCTGCTTTGTCTGGCATAGACTTCAGGAAAAATCGATGCCTTGAGGATGATGATCAATTCCTTCTGGGTGTCTTCATAACGGTTGTAGCCGAAGATATAGCGTAAGCCAAGGACGTACCAGGGCAGATCCTTGAGCAGAGGCACGCCCTTCCGCAATTCAGTCTTTTCATTGGAATAGAGACCTGCGATCAGGGTCTCCTCGCCGTCGTAGAGCTGCACCAGTGAGTTGGCCTCGGATTTTTTGATAATGGTGCTGATGACATCGGGATAAGCCTGGCTGCGTTCGACATGAGCCTTGAGGAGGATGACCGGCACCTTGCCCTCGTTCTCGATGACATGGGGGGTGACCTGCAGGATGGTTCCCGTACTGATGAAACGATCCATCATATTGCCAGCGAAATCCCTGGTTTTGATGGAAAAATCCTGGCCGACCTGGATTTTGCCCTCATTGCCAGAAGTGACCACAACCTGGGGCTGAGCGAGGACCCGGCCGATATTGCGCGAATCGAAAATCTGGAAAAGGGCTTTGACGTCGATCTTGGCGATACGACGCGGGATGTCCAGCTGCACGGAAAAACCGCCCTCCTCGACCGCTGACTTCAGGGCTCCGGAAACATCGATCTGACCGTTGTAAAAGGTGCTCCAGTTGACGCCCATCTCGGAGAGGGCTTTGCGGTCCCCCTCAAAAAAGATGGTCTCAATCTTGACCTCCTTACTGCCCGGCTTGTAGTGGACGGTATCGCCGAAAGGCTGATCGATATCCCCCCCCTCGCCTGAAGATGAAGGGTGTGCAACCTGGAAAAAGTGCTCCCGGTTTTCGTACCACAACCCGCGCCGGGCCAGGATGGTCTGCAGGGCTTTCTCCCAGGGCATGCCCGCGACTTCGATATTGATCGTCCCGGTCTGTTTGGTCGGATCGAAAATCGGCTTGCCGGCAAAGCGGATGGCATATTCGCTGAGCATGTCCAGGGCCGTGCCGATATCTAGGCTGCTGCTGAGCGACACCAGGGTTTCAGGGGGTGTAAATTCGGGCTCCAGTCCCTCCTGGCCGCACAGCGCTGAGGCCAGCACCAGGATGAGGAGGAGCGGAACAGCCGCATTAAAGGGTCTCATATCCGGCCTTTCAGTTCGAGCCGGAGGGGATGACCAGTCTGGTCGCCCCGCCGTTCTCATCTTGCATGGAAAAAGAAAGTTTGCCCTGCTGGGCATTGATGGTCTCAAGGGTGCCACCCCAGACGCGGTCCCCTGCACGCAGTCGCACCGTCCGGCCGGCGTGGTCCTTGAGAACAGCTGCACCGGGCATGATGGCCAGGACCTTGGTGCTGCTATCAATTTCTGGCAGTCCCTCGGTATTGCGAGGTGGCTCTTTTTTCACCACTGAGGGTGTCTCCACTTCACCTCTCCCCTGCCAGGATTTCACAAAACTGCCCCGGTTAGCCGCCGGTACGCGTCCATTGACCAGGTCAGCGATCTGTGGGGGCTTGATGGATGAGGCCGAGATGGTGGTGATGGCCGGTCCTTCAGCCCGGTTATAACCGTTGAAAGAAAGAGTAAAGGTCACATCACCTCGCCCACCACCCTTGACCCCCTCTCCCACCGCCGACATCTCCATCTGATGAATGTCATAGAAAACCGGCCCCTCCTCGAGCAGGCAGAGGAGTTGATAAAAATCGTTGAAGGAACCGCTCCCCTTGATCTCGTAGGTTCTGCGCGCCAGGGAGAGGAAGGAATCCTGGCTCTTGAGAGTAAAGTTAACCTCTAGACGCGAATTGTTGCGGGAGAGCTCCCGCAACAAATAGTCAAAAGTCTCGCCCGGAGACTCTTTGGCGGCCAGGGTGCCGTCTCTGGCCTGACGAAAATCCTCCAGCCCGGAGAGCTGCTCGGCCAGCGCGGAGCGATCCCTATCCAGGGTGAGCAGATCCATCAGGCGCTGACGTTTGAGGGTGTTATCCCTCCTGGCTATTACCAGCTGATCATCCTGATGACCATAGACGAAGAAAAATCCCCCGGCTACGATCAGCGCCCAGAAGGCTCCGATGAACAGGGTATTGCGGACTGCATAGGTCATCTCACTCTCCTTCCCTTCCGGCTGATTTTCCCCGGCACTCCAGTGTGACCAGTAATGAATTTGACTTCTCTCCCTCGCTGGCCACACTGAGCACAGTGCTGGGAATGATCAGTCTTTCGAGTTCGGCCACCTGGCTGCGGCGGTTGACCTCAGCTTCGGCGATGATTCTGCCGTCGGAGGTTCCCTTGATCTCTTGCAGATAAAAGGGACCCGCTGTCGAATAAGCCGCGGAAAACTGCCGCAGCACCGGGCTCCAGCGCACGGAGCGAGACTTGAGAGAATCGACCAGGGCGGTGCCGGTCTCGAAAGAGCTGATCACTGCCCGCAGGCTGTCGACCTCATGCGCGACCAGACTGAGACGGGCGAGGTCCATGGCCATCGCCGTCGAACTGGAACGCAGGTGTTTCAATTCCTGCTGACCGCTGACGGTCTTGTAGGTGAGGAAAAAGAAACAGAGGAAAAGCACGGCCAGAAGGGCGACGCCGTGCCAGGCAACCCGGTAAATCGACTGGCGATCGCGGATGCGCCGGGGTAAATAGTTCTGTTGATAAGGGGTGTTGACATTTTCCTCCAAAGCCTTGCCGGCAAGAGCGATGGCCGCTGTCCAGGGGGCAACCCGTCCGGTCAGTTTGGCGGCATGATGCCCGAGGGGCAAATCGGCAAAATCAAAGCGCGTCGCCTGGACGTTGGCAAATTTATTCTGAAAAGCAGCTTCTGCTCGCGTGCGGTCGACATCTCCGGTCAGGATAAGCCGGTTCACAGCCGAAATCTTGCCCGAGTCGAGTTCAAAGAGGATCTTGGCATAAGCGGTGTTGCAGACCTGCTCCGAATCCGACCCTTCATGGATAGTCGGCAGCACCTCCTCGATGAGTGGCCCACGGAAGAAGATAATCTTGGTAAAACTCTGGGCAAAAAAGACCACCGCAGTGATCTCCGTCTCCGGCAAAAGTCCGCGCCGGAACAGGGCATGTCCCAGCGAGAATTCCAGGGAATCGATCAGGGCCACCTGGGGCGGCCGAGAGCGCATGATGCGCATCGCTTCGAAGAGAGTCGAGGAAAATACCAGGGGATCATCGTGAACCATGGCCAGATAACGGGTTTTGCCATTGCGCAGGTAGCCGATGTTTTCCAGCTTGGCCTCCGCCGGGGCCTCGACAAAGATATCCTGCCAGATGGCGCGTTTGATCTTTTGCGGCGCAGCCGCAGGCAGGCCATCTATGTTCTTGTAGAGCACGCAGGAGTCGATGAGGCTGAAAGCCAGTCGACTTTCGCGCGGGCACATGGTGTGCAGCACACGCAGCAGGACGTCGACATTGGTCGAGACCTCCGAAATCGGTTTGACGTTTTCTGCGGTTGTGCCGAAGTCGACATCCAGCTCAAAGGGATTGTCATCTGCTGTTCCCCCCTTTTTTTTGCGGACATCGTCGAGCTTGACCCCGCTCAATATGCGTTCCTGAGGAAGAAGGGGCTGCTCCAGATGAAAGTTCTCGACCAGCTCAATCTGGATGCGTTGTCCCACCCGGCTGAGCAGGGCGCACGAGAGCTGTTGACCGTCGAGAAAAATCCCGAGTGAAAATTTCTTGCGCATGTTTTTCATAGTCTAATTGCCCAATAATTCCTGAAAACGGCGTTTGTTGTTAGCGTAATCGAGTGCCACCTTTTCTTCCACCAGACGTTCGGTGACAAGGCGGACCAGATCCTGTTCGAGGGTGATCATGCCTTGACGGTTGTTCTCGCTAATCATCTGATAGATCTCCTGGACATTGCGGTTGCGGATGGCTGCACGCACCGGAGTGGTGACGAGCAGGACCTCTTTTGCCATGATGAGCCGTCCGTTGATGCCAGGCAGCAATTTTTGTGAGATGATCACATGCAGCACATCAGCAAGACGGTTGCGCACCCGTTCCTGCTCCTCGCCAGGGCACTCGGCGATGATACGGTCGATGGTCTCGACAGCACAGCCGGTGTGCAGGGTGGAAAAGACCTTGTGACCGGTGTCGACGATCTCGAGGCAGGTCATGATGGTATCCGGATCACGCATTTCGCCGACGACGATGATATCGGGGTCCTGACGCAGGGCTTGCACCGCCCCATCCTTGAAAGAGTTGACGTCGCGCCCCACCTCGCGGTGGCGAATGATGCAGAGGCGGGAATTGTGAATATACTCGATGGGATCCCCGATGATGACGATGTGGCCGTCCACCGAGCGGTTATTGGCGTCGATGATACTGTCCAGAGTCGTGCTCTTGCCCGAGCCGGTGATGCCGGTGATCAGAATCAGTCCCTGTTTTTCGTAGCGCAGTGAGAAGGCGCGCGAGATGGCAGAATGAAATCCGAGCTGGGCATAGGGATAGATCTGGCCGGCGATGGCGCGCATATTCAGGGCAAGGTGGCCGAGGTCGAAATAGAGGGTGGCTCGCCAGCGCCACAACCCCTGCGGCCGCTGCATGGTGTAGGAGAAATCGACCGCGCGGCGTTTGAAGAGCCGTTCTCGCTGTTTTTCCGAGAGCAGGGAGTGAGCGATGATGTCGGTGTTCCCGATCGGCCAGATGCCCAGTTCAGCCCTGGCCATCTTCTTGCCCTGTATGCGAAACCAGATGTGGGAATTGGCCGTGACCCCGCCCATTTCAATATCCGAGGCCTCCTTCTCCCTCATATGGATGAGAAAGGATTCAAATCGCTCCCTCAGTGCCAGGCGGTCGGCGGCTGAAAGAGCATTGACGGCAGCTGCGACGGTCTGCTGGGCCTCGAGCAGGTCCATGTTTTCGGGGATCTGGGAGAGGATGCGCTTGAAGATGCCTTCGAGGCTGCTATCCTGGCTCACCACTTTTGCGCTGTCAACAAATCCATTCATCGCTTTCTTCCGACAATTCTTCCATCAGTGGGTGGAATTCATCAACTCCGGAGAGCGGCTCGCCGTCGCGGCGGGCATGGTTCAGCTCATCATAAAGATGGAGCAGGCGATCCGACAGATTCTGCACGACGCGGGCCGCAAAATGGAGCAGATGATGCGCCCCCTGCTCCTGATAGAAACTGCGCAGCAGCTTGCGCGAGAGGAGGCACACCTCGAGACCGCTGTTGCCATCGAGGATCAGCGGCAGACTCTCTCCTGCCCTGCTGAAAAGTGCGGTCTCGCCGATGTAGTCGCCCGGTTCCAGTACGCTGATGAGAAGCCCCTTGTACCAGCAGCGCGCGACCCCCTGGTTAACTACGACCATGGTCTGGCAAGCGTCGAAAGCGATCTCCTGTCCAGCCTCCAGTGTCACCTTCCGGCTCCTGGACATCAGCGCCTCCAGGGTTGTATCAGAGAGCCCCGTGAAAAGCTTCGCCCGGCAATGAACGGCTGCAGCAGGTTCCTGGCTTCGGGCCTCCCCAGCCTCATCAGCCGCAGCTCCTGCTGGGCTTTCGAGCTCGGTTACATCCGAGGCCGCGAGATCAATCCGCCCCTTCACCGCCTCGAGTTGGGGTTCGACTGTGCCCTCCCGGGGACGCACCAACCCTCCGGTCAGCCGGTCTGCCACCGCCTTCATCAGCTCGAGATGAACCGGCTTGAGCAGAACCTCCCGGGCCCCATAACGCATGGCGGTTTCCAGTTCCTGATGACCGTTGCGTTCGCTCATCACCACCAGAGGCGAGGCCGGGGCATGACGCTGCATCCCCTGAAGAATCTGGATGCCGTTGAGCGCCCCCGGCATGAGCAGATCCACCAGAATCAGGTCGAAGCGCTTTTGCTTGACCAGCTTGAGCGCCTCGACCCCATCGCTGGCGAAGGTGAGGGCGTAGACCCCGCCGTTGAGCACATGAGTTACTTGCTCGCGCAGCTCTGGATCATAGTCGATAATCAGTACATCTCGCATGGCTTATCTCACAGGCTTATTCAATGGTTACCGCAGCCACTTCTTCGAGAGTGGTCAGCCCCTCAGCGGCCCTTCTGCGTGCGGCCGCACGCAGGGTGGTCATGCCGGTCTTCATCGCCGAGGTGCGGATGGCATCCTCATCCACATCCGAAGAGGCATCGAGAATAATGCGGCGGATCTCCGGCGTGAAGGGAAGTACTTCGTGAATGCCCATCCGTCCCGAATAGCCATTGCGGCATTTGGGACATCCCTCTGCGCGGTAAAAGGTGGCCCTGCTGATCTCCTCGGCAGTATAGCCCAGAGAAGAGGCGATAGCGGCTTCGGCCGCAGGCAGTGGCTGCTTGCAGTGTTTGCACAGGGTGCGCATCAGCCGCTGCGCCACCACCAGATTGATCGCATAGGCGATCAGAAAGGATTCGATCCCCATCTTGTAGAGACGCGAAACCACGCTGCTGGCGTCGTTGGTGTGCAAAGTCGTGAAGGTGAGATGACCGGTATTGGCCAGCTTGATGGCGATCTCGGCGCTTTTGGCATCGCGGATCTCGCCGACCATAACGATATCAGGATCATGGCGCAGGATCGTGCGCATCGCCTGGTCAAAATTCATCTTGTTGCCGATCTTGAGCTGGCGGGCGCCAGGGATATTGTACTCAACCGGATCCTCGACAGTGAGGATGTTGAGCTCCGGGGTCATAACGTGCGAAAGCGCCGCCACCAGGGTTGTGCTCTTGCCGCTTCCGGTCGGGCCGGTGAGGATGACCATGCCTTGCGGCTTTTTGATCGCCTTGATGAACTCGGAGCGGGCATAGTCATCAAAACCGAGTTTGTCCAGGTCGGTGATGACCTTGCGATCGTCGAGGATGCGGATGACCACGCTCTCGTACTTGCGCCCCAGGGCGGAAGAGACGATCGGCAGAATCGCCACGCGGAAGCGGATTAGAAAGGCATCGACACGGCGCTGAATAAAGCCGTCCTGGGCCATCTCCCATTCGAAACGGTCAACATTCCTGGTCCGGTCCTTGACCACCGCAAGAAAGGCTTCGGGCTTGATCCCATCCTGCCGGTGCCAGAGGATGAGGCGTCCGTCCAGACGGATATAAATCTCGGTGCAGTTGCCATCTTTGGGTATGATATGAATGTCGCTCGCCCCTTTGCGCACGCCATCGACCAGACAACCCTCGAAGAGATTGACCAGCAGGGATTTATTGAGCGCGGAAGTGAGTTCCTCCTCATCGACTTTGTTCTCCTCCTCCTCATCGATGATGGTGACCTCGGCAGCCACCTCCTTAACCAGATTGAGGAACTCGTTCTCCTGCGGAGCGATGCGGGCGAGGATCTCGCTGACGTCCTCATAACGGCCATAGGCGACTTCATAGCGTTTGATGCCCGCCCGCTGCATCAGGGATTCGATGGTGCGCGCTGTGGGATCGGGACATACAAAAATACGGATATTCTGTCCGCGTTCGCTGAAACCGAAGGGGAGCAGTTTGAGGGTGAGGAACTCCTCGCGGGTCTTGGCGTCCAGAGCCTTGTAGAAATTCTGCATAAACTCTATCCAGCCATCGGTCAGGGAGGCTGCACTGAGGCGGATTTCGCGAAAGGCGTAGATCCGGCAGAGGGCGCGGAAGACGAGATGGCGGTCATAACCGAGATCCGTAATCAGCACATCCGCAAGGGTGCGCGGCGTCGACGAGTTTTCGAGAATCTTCCCGGCCTGCTGCAGCTTCTCCCGTGTGAAACAGGTGTCCTGCTGCAGCAGCTTTTCAACAATGGCGCTGGCTATTTGATGCTTGCGTACCATGAGTTACATCCCCGGTAACTGTGGCTGGAAGAGTGCAGTCTCCGATGAAACTATGGTCAGGAGGGTCATGACCAGCATGATGAAAAAGGCGATGATGACCTGAATCCAGTCAATGATCGCTTTCATGCGGTAGGTGGTCTCCCGTTCATAATAGTTGGCAATTTGCAGGGTCACTCTTTTAAGCGTGCCCGATTCCGCACCGGCATTGAGACGGGAGAGGGCATTCTCGGTGAATACCTTCGCCTGTTTCAACGCCTGGACAAAGCTGGCGCCATCGCGGACCATCATCGGGATAGTCACCTCCTTGACCTGCTTCTCGATATACTTATTGCGGCAAGCCTCGGCGGCCGTGCGGATCACCTCGAGGTTCTCACCCGAGCCGCTGTACATGCTGTGGAAGACCCGGCAGAAAATCTCGATCGAGGTCTTGTGCAGAAGCGAGCCGATCACCGGCACCTTGATCATATGTTTGTTGACAAAGATCTTTCCCCTCGGTGTGACGGAAAGACGATAAAGTACCAGTGGAATGGCCAGGGAGAGTCCGATGATCCAGTAGATGTTGCGTACGAGAAAATGGCTCAGATCAAGACTGATCTTGGTCAGGGGTGGAAGCGTCGATCCGAAGCTGAGAAAGAGCTCGGCGGTCTTGGGAAAGATATAGCCGACATAAAAAATCACCGAAGCGATCAGGACGACGGTGGTGATGGCGGGCATGAGCAGGGCGCTGCGCATGCTTTTGCGGAATTCATAATCCCGTTCGAGGAAGCGGGCGGTATTGTCAAAGACCTCCGCCATGTTGCCGCTCTTCGAGGCCACCCCGAGCATCTTGGCGGGAAAACGCCCGAGATAATAGGCCTGCTTGCCAAAGGCCTCTTCCCCATCCTTTCCGTCCTTGAGGTCGACAAGGATTTCCTTGATGACCTTGCGCATCGCTTTGTTGCTGGTATCGCTCTCGAGCAGGCCGAGGATTTCATCGAAGGGCAGTTTTTCGCGCAGCAGATCGGCGGAGAGACGGATGAAGGTGATGACATCGGCAAAGGGGGGTTTTAAACGCAGATCGAGGATGATCTTTTGAACGCGAACATCCTCAAAACCGAGGCGGCGCAGGGCCACTTCAACCTCATCGCGTGAAAAAGCAACCTGATCGCCCTTGAGAATGGTGCCATCAAGTTTGCGCACACGGTAGATAAAGGTCGCTTTCTCCTGAATGGAGAGCAGCGTAAAATGGTGCAGGCCGGCCAGGGCTGTCGTCTTTTTTCTGGCTTCCCGCATGTTTTTCGCTTCGATGTAGCCGATAATGCGCTTCTGCTGCGCATTCAGACCGTTGTAGCGAAATTCGGCCATACACCCTCACCTCACACCTGCACCATTGAAAAAAGGAGCTGCGGGGCCCTCGAACAACAAGGGCCCCGCATTTACGGATTTACTGCGGCTGATCCCCTTAAAAACGGAAGCCAGCCGATTCCACCGCCGGAGGGCATGAGTATTACGATTTCATGCCCTGCTCCGATCTGGCGGAGTTAACCTTATTCGCCTGCTGCAATCGCTGTAGTCACATTGGTCGGTGTGACTGTGACCGTGACCACATTGGTGCCGCGTTTGGGCGTTCCGGTCAAAATGACCTGCGTCGCAGTTCCGGTGCCACAGGTGTAGGATCCGTTTTCATTGGTGTAGGTACCATCGGTGACCGATGGGATCAGATTTTTCATCGTGATCGAGGCGAAGGAATTGCCACCTCCGGCCATGCTGGTGGGTTTGATGTAGTACTGCTGTGCCAGGGAGGCCAGGTGCATGAGATCATTGGTTACGGCCTCGACATTGGCGGATTCGGCGGACGTGCTGAACATGTTGATACCGACTACAACGGCGATGCCGACGATGATCACGCTCAGCACCAGAAGCAGAAGTTGTTGCTGTCCCATAATAGTGTCTCCTCACAGCTATTAAAGGGTGGGCAGATTCGGGCCGGCACTCGCCGGACCCGGTGAGTTATGATGTTACGGTGAAGATGAATTTATTGGCGAGAGCTACACCTCCTTCCAGTCTGTCAGGTTAAGGCCCTATTATCCATGTATCCATATAAATGGATAGTGCGGCCATGGGCCGCAGGAACTCCTGTGCCATAGAATAATAGCCGGCCGAAATACAAGCGGCATGCGCCGTTGTTATCTCAGTAGCAGAGATGGATTGAAGTGAGCGAAGCAGTGAGTGCAGAACTGATAGGGAAAAAGACCAGGTTGCAGAACAAAAAAGGAAGCCGGACTATTTGCACACGTCCTCAATCACACTCTTGTGATTACCCCGCCCCAAAATAGTCACCGTTTAAAAATGAGTCAATTATGGCGATTAATAGCCATTCGATTAAATATACCTCGCGGCTGCCACAATGTCAAGTGTTATTTTATTGAACAATAAAATATTTTCATTTTTATAAGAGCTATTAATTACGTAACTTGTGTTCAGTAATTGCACAGACCGATTGCATTACTTTGAATGGTTCGGGAGAAAATATGAAATCGACGTGGTGGCGGGGTGTTGCGGCTCTTTTATTCCTCCTTTTGCCTGTTCTTCATGCGCAGGAAGTTAAAAACGAGCGCGGGCTCGCCTTCGCGGCCGTGCCCAGTTTGAGCTACAGCAGCGGTGAAGGCTGGGAGTATGGCGGCAAGCTCTTTTTCTACCAGTTCGGTAACGGGGAGAGCCGGCCCTACCGCTGGCACCTTCTCCTTAACGGCGCCCGCTCCACGGAGGAGAAGCAGGACTATTACGCCTTCGTGGACCTCCCCAACCTCTGGGGCGAGGGCAGCCGCCTCGATTTGCGCGTCGAGTACAAGGATTTCGGCCTCGACGAGTTCTACGGTATCGGCAACCTCCCCTCCTACCGTAAAGAACTGACCGATCCCGATCAGCCGGGCTTTCTCGACGAGAAATTCTACAGCTACAAGCACCGCTGGAGCGCCGGCTATCTCAATACCCAGTGGCCTCTTCGCGGCGGCCGACTGCGGCTGCTCGCCGGAGCCGCAGCCCTGCGCACCAGCCTATCGACCTATCCCCTGCCCAACCAACTCGCCCAGTCCCCTCAGCCCGGCATGGCCGGCGGCTGGAGCAACTATGCGCGCATCGGACTGGTCTGGGACAGCCGCGACCAGGAGGCCGCCCCCACCTCCGGCTGCTGGAGCGATCTGCTCATCGAAAAGAGCGCCGCTATCCTCGGCAGCGACTATGATTTTGCCCGCATCACCGTGACCGACCGCCGCTACATCAGCCTGCTCCCGGGCCTGGTCTATGCCCAGCGTCTCCTTGTCGAGCACATGCCCGGCCATCCCCCCTTCTATGAAATGGCGGTGATCAGCGGCTCTTACCAGCGCATCGAGGGGCTCGGCAGCGGCCGCAGCATACGCGGCATCCCCAGGCTCCTCTTCGTCGGCCCCACCAAGCTGCTCACCAATTTCGAACTGCGCCTCCGCCTCCTCGACATGCGCATCCTCCGCCAGGAGCTCACCTTCTACGGCCACCTCTTCGCGGACGGGGGCAAGGTGCTGCTCAAGGGCGAGAAGGCCAGCCTCTCCCGCTACCAATGGAGTCAGGGCGCCGGCCTCCATGTGCAGTGGAAGAAGGAACTCATCGGCGCCCTCGACGTCGGCCGCTCGCAATACAACGACATGGCCGTCTATCTCACCTTCGGCAACCTCTTCTGAGTTGATAGGCATAAAAAAAGCCAGGCTCCTGAGGGGCCTGGCTTTCGGTTTTGCGCTCGTGCGGTCGGATTATTTGTCGGTCAACGCCGCGACACCGGGGAGGAGTTTCCCCTCCATCAGCTCGAGGCTGGCCCCGCCGCCGGTGGAGACGTGGCTCATCTTCTTGGCCACGCCGGCTTTTTTGACGGCGCTGGCGGAATCACCGCCGCCGATCACCGTCACCGCGCCGCTGTTGGCCATGGCCTCGGCAACCGCGTAGGTGCCCTTTTCGAATCCGGCCACCTCAAAGACGCCCATGGGTCCGTTCCAGACGATGGTTTTCGATTTGGCGATCTCCTTGCGGTAGAGCTCGATCGTCTTCGGGCCGATATCGAGACCCATCTGCCCGTCGGGGATGGCCTCTCCGGGCGTGACGGCGGGATTCACTTCCTTGCCCGCTTCAGGAAACTGGGCGGCGATGACATGGTCGACCGGCAGCAGCAGGGTCACCTTTTTGGCCTTGGCGATCTCGAAAAGCTCTTTGGCTTTTTCGATAAAATCGGCCTCGACGCGGGAGGTCCCCACGGGCACGCCCCTGGCCTTGAGGAAGGTGTAGGCCATAGCCCCGCCGATCATCAGACTGTCGACCTTGCTGAGCAGGTTTTCAATGACGAGGAGTTTGTCGCTGATCTTGGCGCCGCCGAGGATGGCGAGCAGGGGCCTTTCGGGGGCGTCGAAGACGCGGGCGAAATAGTCCAGTTCCTTGGTCATAAGGTAGCCGGAAGCGCCTTTTCCGAGTTTGGCGGGCAGGCCAGCCATGGTGGCATGGGCACGATGGGCGGTTCCGAAGGCGTCGTCGACGTAGAGGTCTCCCAGTTTGGCGAGCGCGTCAATGAACCACTGCCGTTCTTCCTTGCTCATCTTGACACCGGCCTTCTTGCCCTCTTCCTCGGGATAAAAACGGACATTTTCGAGGAGGAGCACATCGCCCTCTTTCATGGCGGCGACTGCCTTTTCTGCTTCAGGTCCGACACAGTCGGGGGCGAAGGCCACCGGCTTGTCGAGGAGTTTGCTGAGGGCGGCGGCCACGGGTTTGAGCGAGAATTCACTCTTTTTTTCGCCGTCCGGGCGGCCGAGGTGGGACATGAGGATGGCCTTGCCCCCGTCGGCGATGACTTTTTTAATCGTGGGCAGGGCGGCGACGATGCGTTTGTCGTCAGCCACCTGCAGATCGGCGGTGAGGGGCACGTTGAAATCGACGCGCACCAGGACGCGTTTTCCCTTCATCTGCAGATCATCGATGGTTAGTTTTGCCATATTAAGCTCCACTATAAAAGGTTAAGAAGTATTGCGCTGAATTGAAGCTTATAATTTAGCTGTTTCCGGCAAAAAAACAAGCAAAATGAATAAAGCCCACCTCTCGCGCCGATCCAACCAAACCTGACGCGCCCCAAAAACCTCATGTCAACCCGAATCCCCTCTCGCGCCGACCCGACCGAGCCAAATCCGGTCATCTTCCTTCCCGCCTTCCAGCGCCCGGAATTTCGCGGAAATCAACTTGACTATATGGCAGAAAATACCTACATTTATTCCTGATTTCGCCGGGGTGGTGAAATTGGTAGACGCACTGGACTCAAAATCCAGCGTAGGCAACTACATGCGGGTTCGATTCCCGCCCCCGGCACACAGTTAAGTGCATAAAAATAGCCAGTTAGCGTTTTCGCCAACTGGCTATTTTGTTTCCCGCGACCGGCCCGTAAGTGCAGATTTTGACGAATTGCGACAGCGAGATTCCAAAAAGTTCCAAAATAATTCAGGCTCAGACACCTTTTGACACAAAAGTCACAAAAAAAGTCACAAAATTCTGGTCATGGAAAAGGCGCTGGTTGTCAGCGCCTTTATCTTTCTTGTGGTAGCGTCCACGATTTTGTGTAAATCTCAATCTTCACACTAACCACTGGAAGCCGTAGGCTTTCAGTGGTTAGCTGGTTTATCCGGGCCCTGCCACAAGAGACTGTAAATTCACTTGTGTTTTTCATTCAAATAGAAGAAATTCAACACAGGAGGAATTTACAGATGAAACTGACCGAAGAGATGATCAAACAGCTCGAGAAAGATCTGGAGAACTGCACGACGGCCGAAGATCTTCTCGGGCAAAAGGGCGTCATCAAGAACCTGGTCCGCGGTCTTTCCGAGCAGATTTTGGAAGCGGAAATGACGCATCATCTTGGCTATGAGAAGTACGCACCCGAAGGCCAGAACAGCGGCAATAGCCGTAATGGCAAGAGCAGCAAGACGGTGCAGAGTGACGCCGGGGAGATGCAGTTAGATATCCCGCGCGATCGCAACGGTACCTTCGAGCCCATGCTGGTACCAAAGCACCAGCGCACCATCGGCAAGATCGATGGCATCATCATTTCGCTCTATGCCAAAGGGCTGACTACCCGAGATATCAAAGAGCACCTGGAACAGCTCTACGGGCTGGAGGTATCGCCGACTTTCATCTCTAACATCACCGAACGCCTTCGCGAATATGTCATTGAATGGCAATCCCGGGCGCTGGAAAGCCTGTATGCGATTGTCTATTTCGATGCTATCTTTTATAAGATACGGGAAGATAGCAAAGTCATCACCAAGGCGGCCTATACCTGTCTGGGTATCGATCAGAACGGCCAGAAAGAACTGCTGGGCATCTGGGTCGATCAGGCCGAAGGTGCCAATTTCTGGCTTTCTGTGTTAACCGATCTGAAAAACCGCGGCGTGCAGGATATTCTGATCGCCTGCGTTGATGGTCTGAAAGGATTCCCGGACGCGATTCAAACGGTCTTTCCCCAGACTGAGGTCCAGCAATGCATCATTCACCAGATCCGCAACTCGTTGCGCTATATTGCTTCAAAGAACAAGAAGGAATTCACCAAAGATCTCAAATCGGTCTATCAGGCCACTACCAAAGAAAATGCCGAATTGCAGCTGGAACGCCTCAATGAAAAATGGGGCAAGAAATATCCGGTCGTCATCGGCTCCTGGCAGCGCAACTGGGAGAATCTCTCGGTCTATTACAAATATCCTGAAGAAATCCGCCGCCTGATCTATACCACCAATATCGTCGAGGGACTGCATCGTCAATTCAGAAAAGTGACTAAAACTAAATCCCTCTTCCCTCATGACGATGCCTTGAAAAAAATGCTCTTTATGGCTTACCTGGATATCAGCAAAAAATGGTCAATGCCGGTGCAAAACTGGGCGCTAATAATTTCGCATCTCTCTATATTGTACAAGGAGAGATTGCAGCTTAAAATCTGATCCTGTTCATTTACACAAAAATATTTCCAGTCTCGCGGATGACCGCAACAAGATGAATACTTCTTTCCGTTATCTTTGTCCGATCCCGCGTTGCACGCCGACGCTGGCGCGTCGGGTGCGAACGCTTAATCGTTAGTATCCTTCTATTTATTTGAATGTATCTTCGTTCCAGTCGCCAAACAATTTTTTATTGATCATATTATTATAGGAATCAACATTCGACACATCTTCAATTTGTACAATAAATTGATTGTTTCCTATTAAATCACGTTTAATTAAATAAAGATGACCGGGCTGAGCCTGTAAGGGAACCGATACATCTTTTAGTGTCTGCGTAGTAGAGTACCCAACAACCTTTTTATAATATGATACTGAAAGTTTGTATTCACCTGGTAAGAGAGCAATAATATTGCCGTTATAGGCACTTTTAAAACCAGCTCGATGAAATATAAGTGATTTTTTATTTTCTTGATTTATTATTCTCACTTTTAGGTCATTCTCCATTAATAAAAATGCTTGATTTTCTTTCGATAAAAGTTCCGTTTCATACATCTTGTAAGGTATAATGACCCCACAATTAAGCATTATCAAAGAGATAATTGAAATCACTATGATAATGTATTTTGATTTCATGTTTCCTCCGGTATGTTTTTTATACTAACGTTAATCGCGCAGGTCTGCTTCGAAGTTGTGACAAGGACTTGTCCCTCGGCACAGAATCGCCAACAGCACTCGCTTGTTCGCGAGCGTTTGCGCGAGCGAACGAGTGCTACCAGAAGACCCGCGCGATTCGCCAAGATGCTTGCGCGTCTTGGCGAACGATTAAATCAGCCGTGCGCAACGGCAGACGAACTTGAAAAACGAACGAAATTTTCAAAACGAAAAATCACTTAAAAATGACCGGTGTTGCGCGTCGGCCGATTTTTATTGTTATACCTCAGCGGTCATTTTCTATCGTCTTATTTCATTTTTCCTACCGCTTCGAATTTGCCCTCAGCCCATTCTTTAATCTGTTCCTGACGCCACTGCGGCGTCAAGGTGTCGTTAGGAATTTGCTCAATCGCCTTTTTTGCAAATTGGATTGTTTTTTCTTTATCTCCTTTGTGATAATATGCCCAAGCCAAAGCATCGTAGGCATGTGAAGATTCGGGAAACATTTCAATGGCTAGATCCGCGACCCTGATCGCTTTATCAAATTCTTTGGCGCTGATTAGTAAATTGCTGATATCCGTTAATTTTTGTTTGATGTGAAAGACTTTTGGATCATCACACCCGGTAGAAAGAGTGGCCGCAGCGACAATTTTCCATTCGCCGTTTTCTTTTCGTAAGGTGCGGTTTTCT
>Ga0209717_1001862_pt1 | contig 21595 bp, 18 predicted proteins | sample AD_UKC048_MetaG_FD_184418 | JGI IMG/M metagenome (GOLD analysis project Ga0209717, IMG submission 184418) | Active sludge microbial communities of municipal wastewater-treating anaerobic digesters from USA - AD_UKC048_MetaG (SPAdes) (version 2) | ecosystem: Engineered > Bioreactor > Anaerobic >... | reverse complement strand
GACCTGCATGCGGTACATGCCGACGTTCTGGACGCCGGTCTCCGGGTCGCGGGTGCATACGAGCGGCAGAGTCAGGAAGCGGCCGCCGTCGAGGGGCCAGCACTTGAGTACCGGCAGGCTCGAGAAACCCTCCTCGTCGGAGACGAGCTCCTGGCACTTCGGCCGCGACACCCGCCTCGGGAAGAGGCTCAGGGCTACGGGTAGCTTGGGCAGGGCCTCGGGCATGGCCTTGAGGATATTGAAGCCGCGTAGCTGCTTCCAGGCCCACGCGATGAGGTCCTCGATCTCCGCGGCCTTCTCGTCGAGGCTGGAGGCGCCGAAGGCCATCGCCATGCGCTCCTCCGAGCCCATAGCGTTGATCAGGAGCGGGTAGGGCGAGCCCTTGACCTTCTCGAAGAGCAGGGCCGGCCCACCGCCGGGCTGCCTCATCACGCGGTCGGCTATCTCGGTTATTTCGAGCTCGGGATCGACCTCGACGCCGACACGCCGGAGCAGGCCCTTCGATTCGAGGGCCGCCATATAGTCCTGTAGATCGTCATACGCCATAATGCTTGAAGTATATAGTAGGGCGGCCCTTCGATGATAGGACGGCCGGGAGGCCGCGGCTAGGGCGCCAGGCTCGAACTGCGCCACGGCGTCGTACGCTATAGCATAGAGCCTCTCCACAAACGAGGCGATACGGCGTATAGTCGAGGCATGGGACGGGAACGCTTTCGTCGCGCGCTGGCGATAGCCGGCTTTCCGGCGGCCATCGCGGCCGTCGCGCTCGCGGCCTTCGCGTTCCGTGAGGAGCTGACCGGTCTGTTCAGGTCGTCCGAGGCGATACGCGACGCGGTCGCCGCCGCCGGATCCTGGGCTCCGCTCGCCTTCGTCGGGCTTCAGGCGATCCAGGTGATCGTATTTTTTATCCCCGGCGAGGTGGTGCAGATAGCCGGGGGCTTCGCCTTCGGCCTATGGGGGGGTACCCTCTGGTCGGTCGCCGGCATCCTGCTCGGCTCGCTCGTCAACTTCGGCGTCGGGCGGCTACTTGGCCGGCCCTTCGCGGCGGCGGCGCTCAGGCCGGAGCGCCTCGCGCGGATCGAGGCCAGCACCGCCGGGGGAAAGGCCGTCGCCGGCTTCCTGCTCCTTTTCGCCATACCCGGTATTCCCAAGGACGCGCTGACCTACGCAGCCGGCGCGAGCGGGCTGTCGTTCCGGGCCTTCATCGTCGTGTCGACCATGGGACGCCTGCCGGGCATACTCGGCAGCGCCTTCATGGGTTCGGCGGTCTTCGACCGCGAGTACACCGCCGCGCTCGTCGTCCTGTCGGTCGCCCTGGTCGCGCTGTTCCTAGCTTTCGCCTTCAGGGAGCGACTACACGCCCTGGTCGACCGCCTGATCGCTAGGCTCTCCGGTCCGAGGCGATAGAGCGCTGCAGCCAGCGCGTCTCGGCGCCGTCCACCAGCTTGGTCTTCTTCCAGGCGCCGGCAGCGCCGGGCACCGCGCGCTCCCCGGCGAAGCCGCCGAACTCCTCCCGATCGACCACGAAGCACAGCTCCCAGCGCGAGAAGCGCTCCGAGAACGCGCCGAGCGACGCGTACAGAGCGGTAGCCTCGGCTGGCGTGCCGAGGCGCTTGCCGTAGGGCGGGTCGGTGACGACGAAGCCCCGCTCGGCGAACGGCGCTGCCTCCTCGGCCTTGGCTCGGAAAAAGCGTATGCGCTGGCCGACCCCGGCCATGCCGGCGTTCGCCAGGGCCGCGTCGAGGGCCCGTTGGTCCGAGTCGGAGCCGGCTATCAACACCTCGCGATCCAGGCGGGCGGCGGCCCTGGCCGTCTCCTTGGCGCTAGCCACCTCGCCGGCGCCGCCGTCGGGCATGGCTTCCCACGAGAAGCCCCTGCCGAGACCCGGGGCTATATCGAAGGCGTAGAGGGCTGCCTCGATCGGGATGGTTCCCGAGCCGCAGAAGGGGTCGTATAGAGGGAAGGAGCGGCGCCAGCCCGACAGGAACAGCACGGCGGCGGCCACGCTCTCCTTGAGCGGCGCCTCGGTCGGCCGCTTGCGGTAGCCGCGTCGCGATAGCGCCTCGCCGCAGAGGTCGAGCTCCACGGTCGCCTCGTCGCGCTCTATCCTGACCCTCGTCTGCACCGTGGCGGCGGTCTCGGGCATACGGCCCACGCCGTACTCGCCGCATAGCCTCTCGTAGGCGGCCTTCTGGCCGACTGACTGGATGGCGTTCTGGGCGGATAGCGCCGAGCGTATCGACCGCGCTTTCTCGATCACCAGCCTGTCCTGCGGCCCAACCCATCGCTCCCAGGGAATGGCCTTGAAGCCTTCGTACAGCTCGTCGAAGTCGCGGGCTCGGAACCGTCCCGCCTCCAGGAACACCCTGTCGGCGCACCGTAGCCCGACCAGGGCCTTGGCCAGGCCCGCCTTGTCAGCCTCGAAGCCGACGCGGCCCGCCGATCTGCCCGAAGCCGCCAGCCCGAGCCGCTCGAGCTCGCCGGCCACGACCTTCTCTATGCCCACGGCGCATGACGCCGATAGTCTCACTATGCTACTCATAGAACCAGTATGCGTCGCACGGGCCGGCCGACGCAATAGACATCAGAAGCCCCAAAAAAAGAATGCGATCCGCTTGACACGCTACGGCCCGATCGCTAGAATGCCACTCGCTTCGGGGGTGTAGCTCAGTTGGTAGAGCGCTTGAATGGCATTCAAGAGGTCAGGGGTTCAATTCCCCTCACCTCCACGTAGTAAAAGAAAAGGACCGCCTACCGGCGGTTCTTTTCTTTTACTAACCCGTATGGAGGGGCGCGAGAGTACTCGCGGGGGAATTGAACGGTTCGCCCCGCGCCGCGGCCGCGGCGATGAGCGCGCAGGATGCGCGCGTAAGGGGCGAACCGCAGCCCGGAATGAGAAAACAGGATGTTTTCGAATGGAGGGCAATTCCCTCGCCGGTACCCCGGCGAGTTAGGACCAATCCCTCTGTTATGCCGCCTACCGGCGGTCTTTTTCTTTTACTAACCCGTATGGAGGGGCGCGAGAGTACTCGCGGGGGGATCAGACCCCTAACCTTGTCCGCGGCGCGTCGATGGAGTACACTACGCGAGTACGTAGCATCCATCTATAATGCGGGGACGGCACGCGATGTCTGAAGAGATCGATCCTGAGATTGCGGCGCTCATCGGAGGCGGAATAGAGGAATACTCGGCCAAGCCGGCGGGACGAGTGCCCGGGGCCGGCGGGCCAAGCTTCGAGGCGCTGTTCGGGGACATGGGCGTCGCCGGCGACGTGGAAGCCAAGGGTGAATTCGACGTCGACTTGTCCAAGAAGGCCTACGACGCGGTCGAGCGCTTCGAGTCGGATCCGCCAAACGCCTTCTTCGACGACCCCCAGTATTACCAGAAGGCGCTCGCCGGCGAGGGCGAGGCGTCGCAGCGCTTCCACGAGCTACTCAAGAAATACCTGCAGGCCACCGATCCGAAGGACCGAGGCATGTATCGCCAGCAAGTGATCACCGCCTACTGGAATATGGTCTCGCGTATGATACCGAGGGTCGTATCAGCTAACCCCATCGTCCCAAAGCAGCTCATGATCCGTTTCGGCCTCTCGTTGCCTACGATGATATCCGCGGAGCAACGGGCCATCTTTTCCAGGATCATCCATCAGAAGACGACCTCCGAGCCGGTCTATTATCTCGACGAGTGGCTGCGCTCCATCGCGATGGGCCAGGTCAACCCGAGCAGTACCGACGAGGTGAGCCAGGCCAGGGGCGACGAGAGGGCTAGGATCAATACGTTGCTCCAGAAGGCGATGGGCAAGCGCGACACAGCCGAGGCCCTGCTCAAGTCCAAGGCCGAGGAGCGGAAGTCGCTCGAGGGGATGCTCCGCGACCGCATAGACATCATCTGCGAACATGCTGGCCTACCGGGTTACTACCAGGTACCCGCGCCGTATTCCGACGCTCAGAAGAAGACCATAGCCGAGCTCGGCGAGATCATGCGGCGCATGCTCGCCGCCGACAAGGAGCTCGTCTCGAGCGCCGAGGCCTTCGAGGAAGCCGGTAAGGACGTACAGACGATCCGGGACAAGGCAGGAGCCCTCGGCGAGGACACGAAGGCCAATCTGCAGGCCCTGTCGCAGGAGTTCGATACCGCCAGGCAGATGCTCAAGATGTGCGTCGGCAGACAGGGCAACCACTTCCCGCTCGTCACCAAGGAGTACTTCCACCTGAACCTGCGCGAGATCGGCACGCGGGAGAACGTGCTCGACGCTCTCGGCTGGCTCGAGAGCATCGATTGCCAGGCCTATTGCCGCCCGTATAAGAGCGCGCTCAACCGTATCGAGCCGTTCGTGCTGTTGCTGCCGAGCTACGGCGACCAGGGTATCTGCTGGGAGCCGTTCGACCGGTACAATCGGCACACGAGCCGCTCGAGGCTGGCCGTCCCGATGTACCCCAAGAACCTGAAGATAGCCCTAGCCACCGCCGTCGCGGACATGCGTTGGCAGGCGGCCAAGGAGAAGGCCTCGTACTATTGGATGGAGGAGGGCCTGACGGGCCAGTACTACCAGTGGTTCGTCAAGCAGAAGCTCAAGGGCGACGTCAAGGAGTTCTTCATCCAGGACTACATCACCTGGATCACCAAGGAGAGCGACGGCATCCAGAAGCTCGACAAGGAGGTGCGCGGCATCTTCTGGCGGTTGATGCCGTTCTCCCAGCCCATCAAGGACAAGCTACGCGACCGCAGTTTCGTCTACCAGGAACTGTACCAGCGCGACATCAACCGCACCTTATCCGACGGTTATTGACGCCACTTCTGGGCGGGCTCCCGCCGCGCGCTCGCGCGGCCGCCGGAGAAGCTGGCCAGGTAGACGCCGCCAATGGCGACCGCGCCTCCGCCCAGCTGGATGGGGCTCAGCCGCTCGCCCAGTATGACGAACGACGCCGCGACGGACACCACCGGTATCAGGTTGATGAACACGCTCGACACGCCGGCCCCGAGCGCCTTGAGGCTCGCTACGTAGAACAGGTAGCCGACCGCCGAGCAGAATATACCCAGGTACAGCACGTTGAGCATGACGACCGGAGTGACGGCCGACCAGACGGTCCTCTCGACGAGGGCGAACGGGACGAACCCCGCGGCCCCGAACACGCTTTGCCAGAACGTCACCTCGAGGGGCTCGTACGTGCCGAGCAGGGGCTTCGTCATGAAGGCGTAGGCCACCCAGGACAGGGCCGCCAGGGCCATGTACAGGTAGCCGAGCGGGGCCGGGCTCAGGCGTAGCGACTCGACCACGATCAGGGCGACGCCCAGGGCCGATGCCGCCGCTCCGGCGTACTGCCAAGGCGACAGGAGCGCCTTGGTGAACAGCCGCTCGGCGAGCATCGTTATCACCGGTATGGTGCCGACGATGATCGACGCCTCGGAGGCCGACAGGAGCAGTACGCCGTTGTTCTCCCCGAGGAAGTACAGCGTCACGCCGACCAATCCGGCGCTGGCCATCAGTGGCAGGTCTTTCGGCGCGAGCCTGGGCCGCTTGCGCATGATGGCGAAGGCGGCGAGTAGCACGACGTCGGCGACGACGAAGCGGGCCAAGCCGAGCGTGATGGGCGGGATCACGGCCACCGCCGTCTTGATGCTAAGGAACGAAAGGCCCCAGATGAAGGCCGTCAGCGTGGCGAGCAGTATCGCCGTCTTCTTGGTAGTCGCCATGGTACGTCGCGCGATCCTAACGGGGGATCGTCGCGTCCCCTTTCCATTCCAGTACCGCCTTCTCCAGGCCCCCGAAGGCTATGAACGGATCGTCGAGGCCGTCGTAGCGTCCCGAGAAGAAGGTCCTGGCGGCGGCGCATAGCGCGTCGCGGCCGTAGGCGTCGAGGAGCCATGAGGCGAAACCGTTGCAAGCGGCGTAGAACTCCGCCGATTTCTGCGGCAAGTCATAGGTAGCCATGATGATCTCGGCCTCGCGGGCCGCCACGTCGGATTCGGGGTCGGCGTAGCGCCTCGCCGTGGCCGCCGAGAACGACGACCAGGCCTGCTCGACGCTCCCCAGGTCCTCGGCCAGCTCGAGGAGGTCGCTCGCGAGCAGGGCGAAGGTCTCGTCGGCGAAGCGGTACGAGAATTTCATCTCGGAATCGAAGTCCTGATCCAGGACGAATGCCGGCGACAGGGCGGCCGGCGCATTGGCAGCGGCTATCGAGTGGGCGTAGGCGTGGACGAGCGAGGCCCGCCAGCCTTCGTCGATATTGACGAAGACGTAGGCGCCGTCCTGGGACGCTATCGACCTCGCCACCAGCTCGTTGGCGTAGAAATTGGATCCTATCGACCTGAAGAGCACGAAGTCCGACGACGGCCGCCCGCTGAGGCGCCGCTTGACGAGCGGGTCGTTGGCGCTGATGACGCCGTAGTGCCGATCGGCGGCGAAGAAGGCCACCGGCCCGCGTATCGGGGCTTCGCCGAGCAGGCGTGCGGCTTTCAGGAAGCCTCCGGTATAGGAGTCGATGCCCGCCGTGAATTCTGCGCGCAGAGGCTCGTCGACGTACTTGTCGATGAATACAAGCGCGCTTCCGGACTGGCTCTCCACGAAACGGCTCTGTATCCGCGCCGAGGTCAGGATGGCAAGCGAGGCGATCATGGCGACGCCTGCCGCCACGATCGCCGCCTTCCGTATCGTATCCTTGCTCCGTCTCGTCATGTTCGAACCTCTCGGGCGATACTATCCCCAGCGCCGTGGGCCGCGCAAGCGGCGTCGGGCTTCGACGGCGTCGGCCCGGCGTATTTGACCATTCCGTCCATTCGTCGCATAATACGCGGCGTCGGGCCGCGAGAAGCCGCGCTTCACCCTCGGCCTAGCGAAAAAGGAGCGTATCATGAGCGATGTAACGCGAAGACTGGCGGCGCAGGGAGTCGCCGTGCCAGAGGTATACCTGCCCGCAGCGGGCGCCGACTACGACGACTGGGCCGTCGTCGCCTGCGATCAGTACTCGAGCGAGCGCGAGTACTGGGAGGACGTCTCCAGGCTGGTCGGCGGTAAGCCGAGCACCCTCAACCTGATCTTTCCCGAGTGCTACCTCGAGGACGACGACAAGGCGGCCCGCGTCGAGCGCATCCGCTCCGCGATGCGCTCCTACCTCGAGTCGGGCAAGGTAGCCAGGCAGGCGCCCGGTTTCGTGCTCGTCGAGCGCGCGACCCCGTTCGAGCAGCATCCCCGCAAGGGCCTCGTCATCGCCGTCGACCTCGAGGCCTACCAGTACGGCAAGGGCGTCACGAGCCGGATACGGCCGACCGAGGGCACCATCGTCGAGCGCCTGCCCCCGCGCATGGACATACGCCGCGGCGCGCCGCTCGAGCTACCCCATATCATGCTCCTCATCGATGACCCCAAGCGTAGCGTGATCGAGCCGCTGTACGCCAAGATGGACAGCTTACCCAAGCTCTACGACTTCGACCTCATGAAGGGCGCCGGCCATATCCGCGGCGCGATGGTCTCCGACGAGGCCGACCTGGCCGGCGTGGCCGCGGCTCTCGAGGCGATAGCCGACGAGGGCGCGTACCGGGCCAAGTACGGCTCATCGGACGTGCTCCTGTTCGCCGTCGGCGACGGCAACCACTCGCTGGCCACCGCCAAGGCCATCTGGGAGGAGATCAAGAAGGCTAACGCCTCCGACCCCGAGCTGATGAGCCATCCGGCGCGCCACGCCCTCGTCGAACTCGTCAACATCTACGACGAGGGCCTGCCGTTCCACCCCATCCACCGCGTCCTGTTCAAGGCCGATGAACGGGCCCTCCTCGCCGACCTCGCCGCCGCCGGCGCCGTTTTCGAGCCGATGGATTGGAAGAAGGCCGTAGCCAAGACCGACGAGCCTTCCGGCGCCGAGCATCGCTTCGCCTTCGTGTCGGCCGGGACGAGCGGCCTCGTCCGCTTCGCCAAGCCGAGCGCGAACCTAGCGGCCGGCACCATCCAGGAGGTCCTGGACGCCTACCTCAAGGCCCATGCCGGCGCCTCGATCGACTATATCCACGGCACCGATAGCCTCGAGACCCTGGCCAGGAAGCCAGGCAACCTCGGCCTCTATCTACCGCCGATCGATAAGTCGAGCTTCTTCGGCACTGTCATCCGCGACGGAGCCATGCCCCGCAAGACCTTCTCGATGGGAGAGGCGCCAGAGAAGCGCTTCTATATCGAGGCTAGGAAGATCGCGCGCTGACGACCCTCGCCGGCCCCCGGGACGGGGGCCGGTTTTCCATGCTATGATGCCGCCCGGGGGTATGCGATGGTCACTGATGAAGCGCGGCTACTGAAAGAGCTGATCCGCAAGGAAGCGCGGCTACTGGAGAACAGCGTCCGGAACGACCCGGCGAAGGTCGGCGCGCTCGTCGACGCGCGCGGCGTGTTCGTCTCGGCGTCTGGCGCCCGTGGCGCCTTGGAGCCGGGCAAGCCGTTCGACAGCCTGCAGGGCGTCTCGTATATCGACAGCAACACGGTCGAGCTCCTAGACCTATCAGAGGATTGCAGGTTGCTTGTCTACGTTGCGGCTACCGTCAGTAAGAATACCCGCGCCAAGTCGCGCTGTAGCTCGGTCTGGAAGCGCGATTCGGGCGATTGGAAGGTCATATTCCATCAGGAAACGACTATACTGGACTAATCGAGGCCATCGTTGCTCCTGGTGAAACGGCTATTTTAACGTAACTTGACGCTTCCTCTGGGGCGGGTTTATAAGGTATGATCCGTACATCTATCCGGCTACGTCGCCCTCGGATCGCGCCGGAAACTACCCAGAAGGAGGCATTATGGCTTTAGGATGCAAGTACGGCACCCACCGCGTCATCGAACCGGTCGGGGCCATGCCGCAGACCGCGCAGCGTATCGACAACGATATGACCAAGGTCTACGACAACGAGATCCTGCTCGACGTCATCGCGCTCAACGTCGACTCCGCGAGCTTCACGCAGATCGAGGAAGAGGCCGGCGGCGACCCGGACAAGATCGGCAAGAAGATCATGGAGATTGTCGCGGCCCGCGGCAAGCAGCAGAACCCGGTCACCGGGTCCGGCGGCATGTTCATCGGCAAGGTGGCCAGGATCGGCTCGGCGCTCAAGGATCGCGACCTCAAGGTCGGCGACAAGATCGCCAGCCTCGTGTCGCTGTCGCTGACCCCGCTCAAGATCAACAAGATCCTCAAGGTGATGCCCGAGGTGGACCGCGTCCTGATCGACGGACAGGCCATCCTCTTCGAGTCGGGCATCTATGCCAAGCTCCCCCCGGACATGGACGAGGGACTGGCCCTGGCCGCTCTCGACGTGGCCGGAGCGCCCGCCCAGACCGCCAAGCTGGTCAAGCCCGGCGACAGCGTACTCGTGCTCGGAGCCGGCGGCAAGTCCGGCCTGATGTGCTGCTACGAGGCCATGAAGCGCGTCGGCCCGACCGGCAGGGTCATAGCCAACGTCCGCAAGGAAAAGTACGTTAAGACGCTCCGCGACCTCAAGCTCTGCCATGAGATCGTGATGGCCGACGCCCAGAAACCGGTCGAGGTCTACAACGAGGTGCTCAAGGCCAACGGCGGCAAGGAAGTCGACGTCGTCATCAACTGCGTCAACATCCAGGGCACCGAGATGGCGAGCATCCTGCCTGTCCGCGACAACGGCATCGTCTACTTCTTCAGCATGGCCACCAGCTTCACCCGCGCCGCTCTCGGGGCGGAAGGCATCGGCAAGGACGCGCTCATGATCATCGGCAACGGCTATACCAAGGACCACGCCGAGATCACGCTGTGGGAGCTCCGCGAGAACGCCGCTCTCCGCAAGTTCTTCGAGGATCAGTACGTAAAGTAATCCTTGGTCCCGTTCGACGGGATCGTGAACCTGAATCTGGCGACGGGAGGACGGCGAGCCGGGACGCGCGAACGCGCGTAGATCCGGCGGGGGCAGTCCGTCTCCCTTTTCCGTACGCGGCCTAGTGGCCGGTCGGGATAGAGCCGGGACGATTGAACGTGAGAAGACGGGAGACCGTCTCTCGCCCCGGGGGCTCCCCGTCCCCGGCGCGGCGAGCGCGCGCGGCCTTGCGGCATGACGCATGGACGAGCCCGCGTGAGCCGGAACGTATCGGAATCGGGTCTGGAAGGGCCCGGAGGATGGACGAGACCATCCGTGCCGATTCTACCGTGTACCCGTTCTCTGATTCTTGATCTATCCATGGGGTCGTGTCGCCGGTCGGCGGTCCTGAAAGCGACGCCGGATCGAACGGAATGTCCGGAAGTGCCTTCGGCGTTACTGCCTTCGGCGTTACTGCCTTCGGCGTTACCGCGCATTCCGTTCGATCTGGCCGAGTCGGGTCTCCGGTCCGGTCCGACGCCACCCCGCTATCGTAGCGCCGCTGGAACCCGCGGCGATGGAAGGAGTACATATGGCTCTTGATGGTAAGCTCGTCATCACCTGCGCCTGCACCGGCGCGGAGACCACGAAAGCTCAGAATCCCGCGTTGCCCATTACCCCCGACGAGGTGGCCAGGACCGCCGAGGAGTGCCGCGCGGCCGGCGCCGCCATCCTGCACCTGCACGTGCGCAACGACGACGGCACCCCCACGGCGAGCGTCGCCCGCTTCAAGGAAGCCATCGAGGCCGTCCGCAGGAAGACCGACATCATCGTCGAGATCACCACCGGCGGAGCCGTCGGCGACACGGCCGAGGAGCGCCTGAGGCCGGTCAAGGAGCTCGAGCCGGAAATGGCGTCGCTCGACTGCGGCACCGTCAACTTCGGCGACGAGTATATCGTCAACGACCTGCCGACGATGCGCGCCTTCGCCGCCGAGTTCAGGCGTCGCAAGGTGCGGGCGACGCTCGAGTGCTTCGACCTTGGTCACGTCTATGCGAGCCACTACCTGATCAAGGAAGGCCTGATCGAGGCGCCGTACCACTACGGCTTCGTGCTCAACGTGCCCGGCGCCGTGCCGTACTCGGTCGAGAACCTGTCGGCCTTCATCCGCGCGTTGCCGGCCGGGGCCGACTACACCGTGATGGGCATCGGCCGCTCATCGCTGCCCGCCCAGTTCGGCGCGATGGCGAACGGCGGCTGGATACGCGTCGGCTTCGAGGATAACGTGTACTTCTCGAAGGGCGTCCTCGCCAAGAGCAACGCCGAGCTGGTCGAGCGCGCCGCGCGCATCGCGCGCGAGGGCGGCCTCAAGCCGGCCACCCCCGACGAGGTCCGCCAGTACCTGAAACTACGGGGCTGATACCGAGAATATGGCCACGGGGTCACGGAGGCGCGGAGAAGACAAGAGAGTGATTAAGGAAATGAGAAGGTTCCAGGCTTATCCTTTTCTTTCCTCCGCGTCTCCGTGTCTCCGTGGTTGATTTTTCTCTTTTAAGGAGGCTTTCTAATGCATACGTATCCGTCATACGACTATAAGCGCATACCCCTGTACAAGGACGTGACGCCCGAGCAGTGGAACGACTGGCGCTGGCAGATGAAGAACGACATCAAGGATGTGGAGACGCTCGCCAAGGTCGTCCCGCTGAGCGACAAGGAGAAGGCCGACATCTCCGAGGTGCTCAAGGTCTTCCGCATGGCGATCACGCCATACTACGCGTCGCTCATCGACCCGGCCAATCCCGGCTGCCCGGTCAGGCTCCAGGCCATCCCGCGCCTGCCGGAGACGCACTTCGACGAGAGCGACCAGGACGACCCCCTGCACGAGGACTCTGACAGCCCCGTGCCCGGCCTCACGCACCGATACCCCGACCGCGTACTGCTCCTCGTCACGCATATCTGCTCGATGAACTGCCGCCACTGCACCCGCCGCCGCATCGTCGGCGAAGAGGACGCGAACATGCTCGACCACCAGGTCGACGCGGCCATCGAGTACATCCGGAAGACGCCGATCGTGCGCGACGTGCTGATCTCCGGCGGCGACCCCCTCGTGCTGTCCGACGACAAGCTCGAGCGCATCATCAAGAAGATACGCGAGATCCCGCACGTGGAGATGATACGCATCGGTACCCGCACGCCGGTGGTCATGCCCCAGCGCATCACCGACGACCTCGTGAACATGCTCAAGAAGTACCACCCGCTGTACATCAACACGCATTTCAACCATCCCAAGGAGATCACCGCCGAGGCCCGCGAGGCCTGCCGCAAGCTGGCCGACGCCGGCATCCCCCTCGGGAACCAGAGCGTGCTGCTACGAGACGTCAACGACTGCCCCGTTCTCATGAAACAGCTCGTGCAGAAACTCCTGACCATCCGCGTGCGCCCGTACTACATCTACCAGTGCGACCTGTCGCGCGGCATCAGCCATTTCCGCACCACGGTGTCCAAGGGCATCGAGATCATCGAGAACCTGCGCGGCCATACGACCGGCCTCGCGGTGCCGACCTTCGTGGTCGACGCACCCGGCGGCGGCGGCAAGACTCCGGTAATGCCGGACTACCTGATTTCACAGAACGACAAGCGCGTGATCCTGCGTAACTACGAGGGCGTCATCACGACCTACGACGAACCGGACGGCTACCACGAGGACTGCGGCAAGTGCTCGATCTGCTCCGACGAGCCCCAGCTCAACGCCACCTGCGGCGTCGCCAGGCTCCTGTCCGGGGATGACAAGACGCTCGAGCCCAAGAACCTCGCCAGGGCCGCCAGGGGCGGTACCAAGTTCATCCCGCGCAAGCGGAAGTAACCGGGATACGAGAAACCCGAACCACGGAGACACGGAGTCACGGAGATGGCGCAATGATCATAGGTGATGACTCGATAGGCGCTAAGGTGATCGGTTGTTCCATCGCCGTACACCGTGAGCTCGGACCGGGCTTGCTTGAGTCTATCTACGAGGAAGCCCTCAGTATCGAACTCGGCCGTTCCGGGATTCCCTTCGTTCGGCAAATGGAGCTACCCGTTATCTATAAGGACGTCCAGCTCTCGGGGGCATTCAGGGTGGATTTGCTTGTCGACAACACCGTGGTGGTGGAGTTGAAGTGCGTTGATAGGATCCTCCCGGTTCATGAGGCTCAAGTTTTATCGTACTTACGCTTGGGTGGATGGAGAATCGGCTTGCTTATCAATTTCAAATCCGCTGTACTTAAGAACGGGATCCGTAGGGTCCTATTATGAGCCGTACTCCAAGCTCTACAATCATGGTGTGCTTTGGCCTTAAAGCGTTTCGCATCCTCCGTGCCTCCGTGTCTCCGTGGTTCAATTCGTCAGAAGGGCATCGCCATGCTCGATAGGCCCGAGGATTTCCTTGGCAGGGTTACGTTCGTGACGGGACCCGAGAAACACTGCGGCAAGACGACGTTCATGAACCGGGCCGCGCTCCTGGCACGACGGGGCGCGGCCGCGTCCGGGCGACCGGGGCCGGCCCTGCTGACCGTCGGCTACGACGGCGAGGCCCGCGACCTGCTGTCCGGCGCCCGCAAGCCGGCGGTGCCGGTCGAGCGGGGGGACCTCATCGTCACCACGGAGCGCTTCGCCAGGCCGTGCTCGCCGGAGATCCTCGAGGCGCTGCCTGGGTCTACAGCGCTCGGCCGCCTCTGCGTCGCCCGGGCCGGCCGGCCCGCGACCGTCGCCCTGGTCGGCCCGGAGGGCAATTCTCTGGTTGCCTGGGCCGTCAGGCGCATCCTCGACGAGGGGCTGGGCGAGACCGTACTGGTCGACGGCGCTATCAACCGCGTGACTCAGGCCGCCTCCATAGAGGGGGCGCGCTTCGTCTACGCGCTCCGCGTCGATGCGGCCGGCCTCGAGCGCTCGGTATCGCGGGTGAGGCGCATGGCCGCGCTCGTCGACCTCCCTTTGGCCGGCGCGACGGCCGACGAGAGCGCGCCCGGCCATGTCGTCATGGCCGGCGCGCTGACCGCCGAGACCGCCGCCAGGCTGCCCGCCGCCGCCGAATCGGTCGTCGTCGACGACTTCACCAAGATCTTTCTGTCCGACGCGGAGCTGGCGGCCTTCACGCGGGGGCGGCGACTCCTGGTCGCCAGGCGGGTCGAGTTCGGCGGCTTCGTCGTCGCGTGCCGCGGCCTGACCGACGACGCCTTCCTGGAGCGGCTGGCCGATGACTCGATAGCCTCGATGGTGGCGTTCAACCCCTACGAGGAACGGCCGGGGAGGGCCGCGTGATGGATACGTACAGGCCCACCGAGGCCTGGGCCTTCGCCCAGCTCGACGATTTCTGGGAGCGCTATGGACCCTTGACGCCCTGGGGCAAGGACGCCGCCGAGGCCCGCCCGTTCATCGGCGACCGCGACGAGCTGGAGCGCCGCTACGACGACGTCGAGGCGGCCCTCGGCTTCCTGGCCGACCGGGAGGGCGACCCGTCGTCGCTCGACCGCGCTTCGTACCACCTCAGGCGTATGCCCAGGCTAGCCCTCGAGGCCAAGAGCTCGTACGAGCTGATCGAGCTGTTCCAGATAAAGAAATTCATAGCCAATTACAGGGGCGCCCGTTCGGTGCTCGGCGAGCCGCTGGCCCTGCGCTTCGGCATGGAGGGCCTGGCCGATGGTTCGGCCGCCAAGGCCCTCGCTGTGGAGCTGGACCGCGGCGGCTCCGACTCCGAGACCTTCTACGTGGCCGACTGCTACGACGAAGGCCTGGCGGCGGCGCGCGCCAGGCTGGCTACGGCCGACGCGGCCATACGGAACGAGCGCGTGCGGGCCGAGGCCGCCGCGCGGCTCGACTTCGGCGTCGGCTTCGACGGTCGCGAGTTCCTCGTGCTGCCCAAGGAGACGACGCGGGCGATGATGGCCGCCGCGGGTTCCCGCTTCTCGGCCGAGCCCTTCGACGACGCGCGTTACGTCGTCCGCATACTGCCGTCCGACGCCGCGCTCGAGGCCATGTCCGAGCGCGAGCAGGCGCTGGCCGATGAGCGCCTGGCCGAGGAGCGGGTGATCGCGCGCATCTCGGGCCTGGCAGCGGCCGCGATGCCCGAGCTGTCGGCCGCCGTCGCGTCGACCGCCCGCTGGGACCTGGCGCGGGCCGGGGCGGTGATGGCGAATGAGTTCCGCATGACGCGCCCGCGGCTCGACTCCGACGCGCTCAAGCTGGAGCGCGCGCGCTTCGAGCCCTGCGCCTGGGAATGCGGTCGCCTGGGCTTAGGCTACACGCCACTCTCCGCAGACTTCCACTCCGCAGCCACGGTGCTCTTTGGCTCGAACATGGGTGGTAAGACCGTCGTGCTCAAGACGATACTGTTCTTCCAGCTCCTGGCGCAGGCGGGTCTCTTCGTGCCGGCGGCGCGCTTCGAGACCCGCGTCTACTCCCGCGTGGAATACGTCGGCGAGCTGACCGGGGAGCGCCTGGCCGGGCTGTCAGGCTTCGGGCTGGAGCTCTGGCGCCTCATGCGGGCCAGGGGCGAGGACGACGATACACCCAGGGCGATAGGCGCCGACTCTCGCGGCGCCGCCCTGGTGGCCTTCGACGAGCTGGCGCGTACCACCGGCTCCCACGAGGCGGAAGCCCTCCTATCGGCCGTCGTCGAGTCGTACGCGGGCGGGCGGGGCGGAGCGACGCCGGGGAACGGCGACCGGGCCTTCTTCGCCACCCATTTCCGCGGCGTGGCCAGGCTACCCGGCGCCGAGTACCGGCGCATGCGCGGCCTCGACCGCGAGGCCGTGGCGACGGCCATCTCGTCGGCCGAGGTGCGACCCGACGCGACTCTGGACGCTCGGGGAGGGCTCGAGGGCCGCCTCGCCGGCATCAACAAGTACATGAGGTACGAGGTCGTCGACGACGACGGCTCGGGCACCGAGAGCGACGCGCTCGCCATAGCGTCCCTGCTCGGGCTGGACCGCCGGATAGTCGAACGGGCCCGATACTACCTAACGAAGGATGGACTATGAAAAGCAAACTGAATCTACCGGCCGACCGCGTCGCGTACGCGAGGCAGCTGGCCGAGCGCATCACCGCGCCGGTCCAGGATTTTATCGACGGCCACAGCTCCGTTACGGTCGAGCGCGCCACGCTCCGGCTGGCCGGCGCCGACGGCGCGTCGCCCGACGGCGTGCCAGTCGCCAACCTGGTCGTCGACCGCATCCGCGCGGCCGACCCGGCGGCCCTCGAGGACGGAGCGACGCTCCGCTACGTCAACGCCCTCCTCAAGACCGGCGGAAACGAGCGGGCCCTCAACGACAGGATAGCCGCCGGCTTCGACGTGACGAGCCTGCCGCTCGGCGACCGCGCGGCCATCGAGGCCAAGGCCGACGAGATCGTCGCCGGGACCCTCGCGCGGATCAAGCGCAACCGCGAGTTCCGCGAAGGCAAGCTCGAGCAGTGGAAGGGCCGTAACAACAGTCCGCTCCTCTACCTGATCGTCGCCACCGGCAATATCTACGAGGACGTCAAACAGGCCGCCGCCGCCGCCGAGCAGGGCGCGGACGTGATAGCCGTCATCCGCACCACAGCCCAGAGCCTCCTCGACTACGTGCCGTACGGCGCGACCACCGAGGGCTTCGGCGGCACCTACGCCACGCAGGAAAACTTCCGCATCATGCGCGCCGCCCTCGACGAGGTCGCCGAGAAGCAGCAGCGCTATATCCGCCTGACCAACTACGCCTCGGGCCTCTGCATGCCGGAGATCGCGGCGATGGGCGCGGTCGAGCGCCTCGACATGATGCTCAACGACTCGATGTACGGCATCCTGTTCCGCGACATCAACATGTACCGCACCTTCGTCGACCAGATGTTCAGCCGCATGCTCAACTCGTACGCCGGCGTCATCATCAATACCGGCGAGGACAACTACCTGACCACGAGCGACGCCTTCGAGAAGGCCTACACCGTGCTCGCGAGCCAGCTCCTCAACGAGCGCTTCGGCTTCCGGGCCGGCATGCCGTCCGAGCTGCTCGGCCTCGGCCACGCCTTCGAGATGGACCCGAGCCGCAAGAACGGCTTCATGTACGAGCTCGCCGAGGCCCAGATGGCCCGGGAGATCTTTCCCGACTGCCCGCTCAAGTACATGCCGCCGACCAAGCACATGTCCGGAGACATCTTCAAGGGTACCGAGATGAACACCCTGTTCAACTTCGTCTCCAAGGCGACGAATCAGGGCATCCACCTCCTCGGCATGCTCACCGAGGCCATCCACACGCCCTTCATGATGGACCGATACCTGGCCGTCGACAACGCCCGCTACGTGATGAACTATATCGACGGCTTCTACGACGACGTCGAATTCAAGAAGGACGGCATCGTCGTCTCCCGCGCCCACCAGGTGCTCGGAGAGACCATCGAGTTCCTCGAGCTCGTCGAGCGGACCGGCATGTTCGATGCGATCGAGCAGGGGCTGTTCGCCGAGATGAAGCGCCCCAAGGACGGCGGCAAGGGCTTCGAGGGACTCGTCAAGAAGGGCCCCGCGTACTACAACCCGTTCGAGAAAGCCCTCAAGCGCGAGCTCGGGATCGTAAGGTAAGGAGGACGACATGAAGGTAGTAAGGCCGTACGGCGATACCATGGACGACGGCAAGGTCCAGTTGTCCTTTACCCTGCCGGTGCCCGATGGCGCCAAGGGCCGCGAGGCCGCCCGCAAGCTCGTACTGTCCTGGGGCTTCAAGGACTGCGAGGTGGTCCACTCGGCCCCGCTCGCCGCCGAGTTCTCGTTCTACGTGGCCTACGGCAAGACCGAGTCGTCCATCGACTACGATTCCGTGGTCGCCGACGAGGCCTCGGCCGACGCGTCGATGAACATGGACGAGGTCAACGAGTACATCCGCCGGAACCTGGGCCGCAAGGTCGTCGTCGTCGGCGCCTGCACCGGCTTCGACGCGCACACCGTCGGCATCGACGCGATCATGAACATGAAGGGCTACAACCACCATTTCGGCCTCGAGCGCTACCCGGAGATGGAGGCGTACAACCTCGGCGCCCAGGTGCCGAACGAGAAGCTCATCGACTACGCGCTCAAGGTGAACGCCGACGCCATCCTCGTCAGCCAGGTGGTCACCCAGAAGGATACCCATATCCACAACATGACCGAGTTCATCGAGCTACTCGAGGCCAAGGGCCTGCGCGACCGCTTCATCTGCGTCGCCGGCGGGCCGCGGATCGGCAACAAGCTCGCCGTCGAGCTCGGTTTCGACGTCGGCTTCGGCCGCGGCGCCTACGCCGACGACGTGGCCACCTTTATAGTGAAGAAACTGGCCGAGAAGAACTGATCCGGCCGCGGCCGGAGCCGGGCGCGCTTAGGCGCGCTCGGTGCCGGCTTCGCGTCGTCGGAGCGTATGCAAGACGGACCGGTCCCGCAGGTAAAAATTTCGATTGAGAAATTCTCCATTCGGGTGCAAGCTACTACGATATTCGTATCGTTCCATTTTTAAGGAGGCATAGGATTATGGAACAGTTGCACTTCGGGCTCCTATCGATCCTGCCGCCCCTCCTGACGATCATACTCGCGATCGCCACGAAGGACGTCATCATCTCGCTGTTCGTGGGTATCTTCTCAGGAACGCTCATAGCGGCGGGCGGCAACCCGTACTACGCCCTCGTCCGCCTGTCGGACCTGCTGGCCGACACGCTCGCCGACGGGTGGAACATCCGCATCATGATGTTCACCATCCTGCTCGGCCTGCTCGTCGGTATGCTGGCCAAGACCGGCGCCGCCTACGCGCTCGGCGACTGGGCGAGCAAGCGCATCAAGACCAAGACCGGCGCACTGCTCTTCACCTGGCTGTTCGGCATCATCATCTTCTTCGACGACTACTTCAACTCGTTGACGATCGGCACCTGCATGAGGCCGCTCTGCGACGCCAAGAAGGTGTCCCGGGCCAAGCTGGCATATATCCTCGACTCGACGGCCGCCCCGGTGGCCATCATGGCGCCCATATCGACCTGGGTCGTCTACGTGATGGGCACCTATAAGGACATCCCGGAGTTCCAGGGCCTCGGCGTCGGCGACATCTCCTTCTTCGTGAAGACTATACCCTTCAACCTCTACGCCATCTTCGCGGTGTTCATGGTCCTGTTCATCACGCTGACGCACAAGGACTTCGGCCCGATGGCCCGTTCCGAGTACCGCGCCGACAAGGGCATAGGCCTGTACGACGAGGAGAAGTACGGCGCCGTGTCCAGCCAGGTAGAGTCCAAGGCCATGACCTCGAACGCCAAGGCCTTCGACTTCCTGATCCCGATCGCCGCCCTGATCGCCATCGCCCTGTTCTTCTTCCCGATGACCACCTGGATGGGCGCCATCGACGGCGAGGAGATCACGAGCCTCGGCCAGGCCATGGCCGCCATCCCGTTCGGCCAGGCCTTCAACGACACCGACTCGTCGATGGCCCTCATGTACGCCGCGGTCTTCGCGAACGTGTTCGCGTATATCTACTACATCGCCCGCCGGCTGCTCAACATCAAGAACGCGACCGACGCCCTGATGGACGGCTTCCGCGCGATGGTGCCGGCCGTGATGATCCTGACCCTCGCCTGGGCCCTCGGCTCCGTCATCAAGACCAGCCGCCCGGACGGCGGCGTGGGCCTCGCCGAGTACGTCTCCGAGATCGTCATCAACGGCAACTTCCCGATGACGATGCTGCCCCTCGTCGTGTATATCTTCTCCTGCCTGATCTCGTTCGCGAGCGGCACGAGCTGGGGCACGATGGGCATCATGATCCCGATAGCGGTTCCCGTCATCATCCAGCTGGCGCGCGCGGCCGGCCTCCCCGCCGACCAGACGCTCAACGCCACGGCGCTGACCATCGGCGCGGTGATGGGCGGCTCCGTATTCGGCGACCACTGCTCCCCGATCTCCGACACGACGGTGCTGTCGTCGACCGGCGCCGCGGTGCCGCACCTCGAGCACGTGGCCACGCAGCTACCCTACGCGCTGTTCGTCGCCGTCTGCGTGATGATAGGCACGGTGGCCGCGGGCCTGACCTGGAACCCGATCGTAGGCCTGGTCGTGACCGGCGTCCTGTTCGTCGCCGGCGTCTACCTGCTGCCGGTCTGGTTCGGCCCCAAGAAGTACGAAGCGGAAAAGTAACCGTAACGGAATAATCCTAAGGGGCCGGCCGCGCTAGCGAGCCCGGCCCCTTTTCTATCCGGCTCCATGGTATACTCGTCGTCGCCATGCCGGCGCCGAGGCGCCCGGAGGCGAATCTCGGAGGTTCCAATGATACAGAAACCCATCATCAGCGCCGCGGAAGCCGCGGCCAAGATCAAGCCCGGCGACGTCGTGCACGTCGGCGGCTTCCTGGGCTGCGGTAGTCCCGACGCCATAATCGCGGCCATCGTCTCGGCCGGCGTCGACGGCCTGACGCTCGTCTGCAACGACACGGGCATCTACAACGAGGCCAAGGGCGTCTCGAACGGCCCGGCCCCGCTGGTCCAGGCCAAGGCCTTCAAGACCATGATCGTCTCCCACATCGGCACCAATCCCGAGACGCAGCGCCAGATGAATTCGGGCGAGTCAGAGGTCGTGCTGGTGCCGCAGGGTACCCTGGCCGAGCGGATCCGAGCGGCCGGCAACGGCCTCGGAGGCGTGCTGACGCCGACTGGCGTCGGCACCGAGGTGGAGGAGGGCAAGCGGAAGCTGACCCTTAAGGGCAAGGACTACCTGCTCGAGGAGGCGCTCTCCGGCGACGTGGCCATCATCAAGGCCAAGAAGGCCGACAAGGCCGGAAATCTCGTCTACGCCAAGACGGCCCGCAACTTCAACCCGCTGATGGCCACGGCCTGCGGGACGGTCATCGTCGAGGCCGAGGAGATCGTCGAGGTCGGCGCGATAGACCCGGACCAGGTGCACACGCCGAGCATCTTCGTCGACTTCATCGTCCAGGCCGAGTAAGGGAGCGCCGCCATGATCGAGTACGTAGAGAACAAGGAAATCATCGCGCGCAGGATTGCGCGCTTCTTCGCGTCGGGGGACGTCGTCAACCTCGGCATCGGCCTACCGACGATGGTCGGCAACTTCGTGCCCGAGGGCGTGACCGTGATCCTGCAGTCGGAGAACGGCATGATGGGCCTAGGGCCCGCGCCCGAGAAGGGAAAGGAAGACCCGATGCTCGTCAACGCCGGCGGCATGCCGGTGAGCATCCTGCCCGGCGGCTGCTTCTTCGACTCGGCGATGAGCTTCGGCATCATCCGCGGCGGGCACGTCGACTATACCGTACTGGGCGTGCTCGAAGTCGACCAGGAGGGCAACCTGGCCAACTACAAGATACCCGGCAAGATGGTCCCCGGCATGGGAGGCGCCATGGATCTCGTCGCGGGCTCCAAGAAGGTCATAGCGGCGACGACCCACCTCGAGAAGTCGGGCTCGTCGAAGCTTAAGCATCGCTGCTCCCTGCCCTTGACGGCCGCCCACGAGGTGGACATCGTCGTGACCGACGTCGGTTACTTCACGGTCAAGGACGGGAAGTTCCGTCTGGAGGAATACTTCGCTCCGTACACGCCGGAGTGGATAGTCGAGCATACCGGCGCCGACGTCGTCGTGGCCCCGGGCTGCAAGGAATTCAAGTAAGCATGACGGGCCGCCCGCGCGACGGGCGGCCTTTTCATTTCATGTTCCTGGGGGGGAATCAATGAAAGACGCATTCATCGTAGGCGCCGCGAGGACGGCGGTAGGGAGCTTCAACGGGGCGCTGGCCGGCGTGAGCCCGGTGGAGCTCGGGCGGACGGCGCTGGCCGCGGCCCTCGA
>Ga0209717_1001859_pt1 | contig 21608 bp, 15 predicted proteins | sample AD_UKC048_MetaG_FD_184418 | JGI IMG/M metagenome (GOLD analysis project Ga0209717, IMG submission 184418) | Active sludge microbial communities of municipal wastewater-treating anaerobic digesters from USA - AD_UKC048_MetaG (SPAdes) (version 2) | ecosystem: Engineered > Bioreactor > Anaerobic >... | reverse complement strand
CCCTTCGCGCAACCCGTGCCTCCCGTGCGCCAAAACCAGATGCCTTTGCCGATCTTTGATGCGACGAGGAACCCGACATCCTCTTCGATCTTGCCGGTGAAGGGCGCCGTAACGCGCGAATACTTGAGATTCAGTTGGGCCGTCTCCAGGGTGCCGCGAGCCGCCTGCACGGCAGCCGCCGCCGCCTGATTATCGGTTATCAGTTTTTCGTACTCGACCCGCGAGATCACGTTCTCCTTGATGAGCTGGTCGGCGCGCTTGGCGTTCGCAGAGGTGAGCTCGACCTTGCTCTCCGCTTCCTTGAGCTGGCCCTGCGCCTTCTGCACGTCCGCCTCGAAGGGCTTCGGGTCGATGACGAAAAGGACGTCGTCCTTTTTGACCATGTCCCCGTCCTTGAAAAGGGTTTCCTGAAGGTAACCGTTCACCCGGGCGCGGACCTCTACGGACTCCTTGGCCTCGATGCGCGTGGTGAACTCGTTCACGGTCGCAACCTTCTTGATAACGGGCTTGGTGACCACGACCTCGGGTGACTCGGCGGTCGCCTGTTCCTTCTTGCCACATCCGGAAAACAGCACAGCCACGGGCATGAGGGCTGCGATAGCTCGAGAAATTGTCATCGGTATTTCCTCCTCTGGTGGACAATTATCTTAGCGCAGGCTTAAAATCACACAACCTTTTGTTCCGGTGACGCAATCGCGCGCGGGAGCAAAGCCATCCCGGGAGGGGCGCCGGCCTGAGCCCGTCTCAAAAGTCGGGCCAGAGTTCGCAGCAGGCCGCCTGGCGTAGGATAAGGTGCAGGCAAGGCTCATGGCGGGATCCTTCCTTTGGAGCGCGGTGGCGACGCCACCGCTTTGGCACGTCGCGCAGCGACGGACCGGCCCCACCGGCGCGGAAAGCGGCGGCGTTGCCGCCGCACTCCAAAAACTGGCGCATCCATCGAAGTGCCTCGCCCCCTGGGACGATCGGGTGTTGAGAAAGACTCGCCTCGGTGTCCGCGATTCACCCGCCGCGCGACACCTGGGCCGACCCGGCCCGCGAGGCCGTGGGCCCTCGCGATGGACGCCGTGCCGATTCGGCTAATCTCGCCGGACGGCACTACTTCGGCTGGGAGGCGCCCCGGCTAATATATTCGACGAGGTTCTTGGCGATGTTGGTGCCGAGGCTCTTGATGTCTTTCTCGGTGCCATTTCGCCGGTCCATGACGAACTTCGCGGCCATGACGTAGGGATTTTTCGCGATCAGGCCCCCGGGCATTCGCCTCGTGCGGCTCCCCGAACCCAAGACAATGAACGGCTGGCCCGCATCGCGCGCGAGGTCGGAAACCGCCACGGCGGCCTCGGCCTTGCCCGAGCCCGCCCCAAATCCGACGGTCGCCTCGACGGCGGCCGCACCCTCTTTGACCTCCTCGAACCACCCGGTGACCAGCCATCCCACGCCGGGCAACGGCGGCGTGCCCGGAACGAAGCGGAGCCGCCCACCGGTTTCGGGGGGGATGTATTCGGCCTGGACGTTCGGGAGGTACTCGGCGTTCAGGCCAGCGCTTCGGAGATGTTTGATGATGGCGTCGGCGAGGATGCCCACGAACTCCCGGCTCTTGTCCTCCGGATCGTTGTTTCTGAGGATGCCGCGCCGCCTGCCGAGAATGCCTTTCCTCTCTCCGCCAAGGGGGCCTTTGCTCTCGATCTGGGCCGGGTCCAGATGGAAATCCGTGACGTAGATGACCGTCGGCCGCGGCCCCGGAGGGCCAGGCGGGGTTGGCGCCGGCGGATCCGCGGCCCGTCCCGCCTGGCACGCCAGCGCGATGAGGGCGGCCGAAACGATCCCGTGATGGATGACGATTTTCATGGCGATCTCTCCCGTTCGTTGTTCTTGGACCCGACTCGAAAACTCAGATGCCGGGCAGTATGAGCCTGCTTGCAGGCGATCGTGTGCGCGAATCGCGCGCAAGCGCGTTCCTATGTCCCATTTTCTTCCCCGGTGGTGCCCCGCGCCTGCGGCACATCGGAGCGGAAAAAGGCGAACCGGTTGAGGAAGACCTGGAATCGCTGCATGTAGAGAAAGATCCCCGGCGTCACGAATAAGGTCACGACCTGCGAGAACACGAGTCCGCCCACGACGACGAGGCCGAGCGGCATGCGCGAGGCACCGTCCGCGCCATAGCCGAGGGCGATGGGCATCGCACCCATGATCGCCGCCACACCCGTCATGAGTATGGGCCGGAAGCGCACCATGCAGGCATGATGGATGGCATCGAAATCGGAGCAGCCTGCCTCCGCGAGATGCTGGTTGGCGAAGTCCACCATCATGATGCCGTTCTTGGCCACGATGCCCAGCAGCATGAAGATGCCGATGTTCGCGTAGAGCGACAGTTGCTGGTTGAATAAATAGAGCGTCGCCAGGCCGCCGAACGCCGCGACCGGCAGCGTCGTCAGCACCGTGAAGGGATGGACGTAGCTCTCGTAGAGGATGCCCAGCACGATGTACATGAGGAAGATGGCGACCACGAGCATCACCGTCAGCGACGAGAGGGATTTCTGGAATTCGGCGGCCTGCCCCTGGAAGCGGCCCGTGATCTCCGGCGGCAGGATGCCGCGCGCGGCGTTCTCGATCGCGGCGGTGGCGTCGCCCAAGGGGACGTCCGGCGCTACGTTGAACGAGATTGTCGCCGAGATGAGCTGGTCATAGTGCGGGACATTCTGTGGCCCGACCGACTCGCGCCACTTGGCGACGGATCCCATCGGGACGAGCGCGCCCGTCGCCTGCGAGCGGAGGTAGATGGTGCCGAGATTCCTCGGGTCGTGCTGGAAGGTTTTCTCGAGCTCGACGATGATCTTGTACTGGTCGACATCGGTCTTGTAGAGGGTCACCTGGCCGCCCGAATACGCGAGGGAGAGCGCGCGCTCGATGTCTTCGGCCGTCAGGCCGAGGGCGCTGGCGCGGTCGCGCATGATCTCGACGTCGAGCTGGGGCATGTCGAGCTTGACGCTGCTCTGGATGTCCTGGAGCTGCGGGAGCCCGCGCATCGCGGCCTCGAGGCGCTGCGCGCAATCGAAGACCTGTGCGCGGTCGGAGCCACTGATCCCATAGGAATAGATGCAACCGGTGGCGGTGCTCTCGCCGCCGGTGCTGAGGCTCAGCGCGGGCCGCGGCGCGACGAACACGAAACGGTACGGCAGCCCGGCCAGCGCCCGGTTGAGCTCCCCTACCACCTTCCGCATCGGCTCGCGCTGGTCGCGCGGCTTGAGCGTGATGAAGATCGGTGCCGTGCTCTGGTCGGCGCCCGCCTGCGACCCCGCGACGCAGTACATCGTGCCCACGTTCTTGTTGGCCATGATGATCCGGCCGACCTGGTCGCGGAACTCGCGGATCTGCTCAGTCGAGGTGCCCTGGTGCGCGACGATCTGGCCCATGATCATGCCGCTGTCGCCGATGGGCAGGAACGTCTTCGGGAGGACCTTGAACATCCAGAGCGTCCCGGCGATGCAGGCGGCCCAGATGAGCACCGGCACGAACTTGTGCCGCAGGAACCACGTCAGCACGCCGCCGTAGGACCGCACCATGCCCCCGACCACCGAGTCCACCGCGCGCTGGAATGCCGACTTGTTCTCGCCCACCGGCTTGAGCATGCGCGAGAGCATCATGGGCGTCAGGGTGCGCGCCAGCACCAGCGAGCAGAAGATCGCCGAGATGACCGTCAGGGCGAATTCGTGGAAACTGCGGCCCACCACCCCGCCCATGAATACGAGCGGCACGAACATGATCATCAGCGCCACGCTGGTCGAGATCACCGTGCCCGAGATCTCGATCGCGCTCACGATCGCCGCGTTGAACGGATCCGCGCCCTTGTCGAGGTGGCGCACCGTGTTCTCCAGCTCGACGATCGCGTCGTCCACCAGAAATCCGATGCACAGCGTCAGGCCCATGAGCGAGAGGTTGTCGAGGCTGAAATGGAGCACCTTCATGACCACGAAGGTGCCGACCAGCGAGAGCGGCATAGTGATGCTCGGGATGATCGTGTCGCTCGCGCGCCCCAGGAACAGGAAGATCACCAGCACGACCAGCACGAGCGCGATCACGATGGTCGCCTTCACGTCGTCGATGGACTCGATGATCTGGACGGAGCGGTCGTAGAAGGTCTCGACGCGGACCGAGCCGGGGAGGCTGGCCTTCAGCTGCCCGATGGTCTCGTTGAGTTTCTTGGCCAGGGCCACGGTATTCGCCCCGGCCTGGCGGGAGACGGCGAGGCAGATGATGCCGTGCTGGACGCGCTCCCCGCTCCTGACGAACGTCTTGTCCATAACGTCGTTCTCGACGCTGTCGACGCACTGGCCGAGGTCCTCGAGCCGCACCGGCGCGCCGTTGCGGTAGGCGACGATCAGCTTCTGGCAATCGGACGCGCGGAGCAGTTGGCCATTGGGCTCGATCGAGAAGGTGCGGAAGGGGCCGTCGAGGCTGCCGGCGGGGATCGTGACGGTGCCGGCGCTAATGGACCGGGCCACGTCATCGAGGCCGAGCTTGTACGACGCCAGCCGGCGCGGGTTGATCTGCACCCGGATGGAAGCCTTGGCCCCGTACACCTGCACCTGCGACACGCCCTCGATCATCGTCAGCCGCTGGCCGATCGTGCGGTTGGCGCAATCGTACAGTTCGCCGGCCGTCAGGGTGTCCGACCCGACCATGTAATAGAGGATGGGTTTCTCGGACGGGTTGAACTTGTTGTAGGTGGGCGGCTGGGGCAGGTCGGGGGGCAGGTTGCCGGCCGCGCGCGAGATGGCCGCCTGGACGTCCGGCGCGGCCAGGTCGCTGCTGCGGTCGAGATCGAACGTGAGGGTGATCTTGGTCTGCCCCTCGGTGTTGTCGGAGATGATGGAGACAAGGCCGGGGATCTGCATGCACTGCGCCTCGAGGGGCGAGGCGACGGTCGCCGCCATCATTTGCGGGCTGGCGCCCGGATAGGCGACGTTGATCGTGATGACCGGGTAATCCACCGAGGGCAGATCGCTGATCGGCAGGCTGAAATAGGCCGCGATGCCGAACGCGGTGACCGCGGCGGTGACCAGCGTGGTCATCACCGGCTTGCGAACGAAGAGTTCAGAGATGTTCATCGAAGCGAAGGTCCATCATCTTTCGGCAGAAAGGGGCGGCCCCGTCACCGCTTCGCGGGAACTCCCACGTTGGTCACCCCGACACCCGGTGCCAGGCCCATCTGCCCGATGGTGACCACCCGCTCGCCTGGCGAGACGCCCGATTCGATCGCGATGAGGTCGTCGTAGCGCAGCCCCACGGTGACCTGGCGCAGGGCCGCCGTGTTGGTGGGGGTGACGACGAAGACATAGGGGCCCTGCTGCCCGTTCTGCACCGACATGTAGGGCACCAGCACGGCGTCTTTCTGCGCGCCTATCACGAACTTGATCGTAACGAATTGGCCGGACCAGAGCCGGGTGTCGGCGTTGGGCACGTCGGCGCGCAGCCCGATGGTGCCCGTCTGATCGTCCACCGTGTTGTTGATGAAATTCACGATGCCGGTGGCCATCACCGAATCGGCGCCCTGCGGCGTGACGAGCGCGTAGACGGTGTCCGAGGACGCGATCTTGGCGCGCGCCTTGGATGCGAACTTCTCGGGGATCGTGAAATCCAGGCGCAGGCGGTCCACGCGCCTGATATTGACCAGGGTCGGGCCGGTGTTGGCGGGGACGATGTTGCCGGGATCGACGAGGCGGGCGCCGGTGTAGCCATCGACGGGCGCCTCGATGGTGCAGTGCTCCAGATCTAGGCTGGCGAGTTGGACCTGGGCCTGCGCGAGCTTCTGCTCGGCCTGCGCCTCCATGTAGCTGGTCTCGACGGCCTCCAGATCGTTCGAGGCGATGACCTTTTGGGCGAAGAGTGTCTGGTTGCGCGCCAGGGCATCGCGGGCGTTCCTGAGCCTCGCGGCGCTCTGTTCGAGGGACGCCTGATTCTTCAACAGCGTCGCCGCGTACTGGTTCGTGTCGATGACGTACAGCAGGTCGCCGGTGCGCACGAACTGGCCCTCGGTAAAATGAAAGCTCAAGACCTTGCCCGTCACCTCGGCCTTCAGGTCAATGCTCTCATAGGGCATCAGCGTGCCAAACGACTCCACGTAGATCGGCACGTCGCGGCGGATCGCCTCGGTGACGGCGACCGGCCGGGCCGCCTGCGCCGGCCGGGGGGGAGGGCGATGGCAGGCGACCAACAATCCGCCGCAAAGCAGAACCGCGGTTATCGGTTCGCGTGCAAATCTGCCAGCCCAGTGTGCCACCATAAGATCTCCTCCAGGTCCTCCGCCAATCCGGCCGCGGCGCTCGGGAATAACCGAATAACCAATCCTTATGGCGAGAGGGGCGGCACCATGCAAGCAGCGCTTTGGTAAGCGTGGGCCAGGCGCGCCCGCCTGCCGTGGCGCAGGCAATCTTGCCTGCGACGGCGGTCCTGCGCGGGTGGTGGCAGACAGGATTGGATTGTCTGCCCCACGGGGTTTGAAGATCGGCAGGCGGGTAATCTTCGCGTCATGCATTCGGCACCTGGCGTGGCGCGGGATGGCGCTCGCCAAATAGGGATCGAATGATACGCTGATGGTATTATGGGATTTGACTTCAGCATATCATCGGACGGCCCCGGTAACCCGGCCGAGAACCGTGCACGGCGGGAGCGGACGGCGCTCCAGACGATGCGCGCCGTGACCTACGACGAGGCGAAACGCATCCTACAGAGCATCGCGACCGCCGGAGATGTCTGGGAAGAACAATTCTCCAAGGCCCTCGAGACGGCGCGCGACGGGGTGCTCCTCACCGGCAAGATCGAAGAGGATGTCGGGTTCCTCGTCGCATCAAAGATCGGCAAAGGCATCTGGTTTTGGCGCACGGGAGGCACGGGTTGCGCGAAGGGGCTCATCCCGGATGATCGCGTCGCGACGCTCCTGGAGCTGGCGCGGCGCAAGGGCATCGCCTAGCTCGAAAATAGGGCGTAACGACCGAGTAGCGAAGGGCTTGCGACATTCGGCGAGGGACATGGGCAAGATGCCCATGCCACGGTTCCGTGGTGCTGGCTGAGCGAACGCCAAAGCCGGAATGTTGGTAAAATCGCCTCTGGCGATCGGCTTCTCTACGAATTTTCTGCCCCGGTGGCGCCCTCGGACGCGACCGTCGGTACGCGACATGCCACAGCGGCGCGTTCGCGCGCCGCACACACAGCCGGGTGCGCCCGGCGTCTTGGACTGCGCGGCCACGTGTTCCCTGCCTCAATATCCCGTTTGCCAACGGGCATGCCAGCAGCCTAGTATATGCGCCTTATGTCCTTTGAGCCAAAACATCGCATGCCGCGATCGTCCTGGATCCCGCGCTTCATCGTCTCGGTCGTGGCGCTGGCATATCCCTTGATCGCCCTGCCCCAGACGAACGCGGTCCCCGCAGGAACCACCGCGGCTCCTGCCGCCACCACCGGGGCATCTGCGGGCGCAGGCGCGACCGGCACAAATGACCTGACCGGGGCGCTGGCACACACGTCGCCCGGCAGCTGGCTCCGACCCAAGCCCGATTCCGCGGCCATCGCCATCACAGCGCACGCCGGCGCGATGCTCTCGCTCGACAAGGCCATCGCCACGGCCCTGGCCCGCAACCCGCTGGTGCTCCAGGCCATCACCGAGATCGCGCGCCAGCAGGGCGTCGTCATCGAAGCCCGGGCCGCCGCCCTCCCGCAGCTGAGCGTCAACATGGACCTCGATGTCATCGACGAATACCTCAACCCCGCCTCGGACGTCAGCCCGGCCAAGACGCTGTACGACGACTACAACGGCCCCCAGCCCAAGACGAAGATACCGCCCAACACGGACAAGTCGCCCAACGAGGCCTGGCAGATCGACATCATGATCACCAAGAGCCTCTACGATGGCGGCGCGACCCGCGCCAGCATCGCGCAGGCCAAGCTCATCGAGGATGCCATCGTCACCGATTTTCAGGAGATCTGTCTGGAGACGGTCCTCGCCGTCCGCCAGTTGTTCTACGACGCCCTCTACCAGCGCGGCCGGATCGTCGTCGAGGAGGAGAGCGTCGCGCTCCTGCGGGAAGACCTCCAGGACCAGACCCGGCGATTCGACGCCGGCACCGTGCCGCGCTTCAACGTCCTGCGCGCCGAGGTGGCCGTGTTCAACGAGCTGCCAAAGCTCATCGAGGCGAAGAACGCGTACCGCAATTCGCTCGATAGGCTGGCGAAACTTCTCGCCATCGATTACCCGCCGGGAACGGGCGAGGAGTTCACGCCTTTCTCCCCAGTCGGCGAACTCGACAAGAGGGACCGCCATCTGGTGCTCGCCAAGTCCATCAATCAGGCCCTCATGCTGCGTCCCCTGCTCGTGGGCCTGCAGCGCCGCGTCGAGGCCGAGCACCAGGGAATCATGGTGGCCCGCGCGGGATGGCTGCCCCGCTTCGATGCGCACGCCACGTACCGCTTCCAGAATGACCCCTTCTGGGATGCCCCCGATCGCACCGACTCTGGATACCTCGCCGGCATCGCTGGCTCGTGGGACATCTTCGACGGTTTCGCCACCCTCGGCCGCGTCCGCCAGGGCCGCCAGATGCAGCGCTCCGCCGAACTCCAGCTGGAAGATGATCGGAGGCAGGTCGAGCTCGACACGCGCGTGGCGTACTCCCGCTATATCGCCTCGCTGGAATTCATCCGCTCCCAGGAGAAGAACGTCGAATTGGCCGCCGAGTCCCTGCGCCTGGCCCGCTCGCGCTTCGACTCCGGCGCCGGCACCCAACTCGATGTCCTCGATGCCCGTGTCCAGTTGACCCAGGCGGCCCTCAACGAACTCAATGCGAGGTATCAGTACCAGCTCGCGCTGGCCGAGATGGACCGGGCCACGGCCGCCGAAGTCAAGTTCATCTCGATCTCGAATCGCCCGGACGTCGCGACGGGCGCGACGCTGACGTCCGCAGCCAACCCGGCTGCCACCGCGAAGGTCGAGTCGCCCAAGCCCGCGCAAACGCCCACCAGTCGGAAGCCCGGCTTCCAGAGCAAACCGAGGTGAACACCCCGCCCCCGCCCGCGTCGAAACTTCCAGACACAGCGCGCAGACGGTCCCTCCTGATGAGCCCCACACCGAAATCAGCATGGATCATGATCGTCGCGGCCCTTCTGCTCGGGGCCGCGCAAGCGCCCGCCCAGAAGACCGTCGCCGAGGCCGTGTCGATCGCCCTCGGCACCGGCGGCGCCGGCCCCCGCCCACCCCTCGTCGGCGCCGCCATCGACGACTCGGTGGACGGCGAAACCTGGAACCTCATCTTCGTGGGCGCGGGCCTGCAGGCCGAACGCCGCATCGTCTCCATCACCGACGGCAAAGTGCAACCCGACGCACCGCGCGCAGTCTGGCCTTTCTCCACCGGCAACTACGACACCCTGCGGAACCAGGAAATCGGCATGGCTGTCGCATCCCTCCGGCGTCTCGCCGCCGAGCGCGCCACCCGCATGAACATCAAACCCGCCAGCCTCAAGTACGTCCTCAATCGCCGGGCCGGAGAGGTCTTTGCCGTCTGGGATGTCTATCTCGTCGATCGCAAGCGAATCGTCATCGGCCACATCCGCCTCGACGCCTCCAGCGGTTCAATCCTCAAAGAGGAGTTTAGCGCGGGCAACACCTCCGGCACCCAGCCCCCTGCCCCCCAAACCGCCGCACCGCAGACCGTCGCCCCACAGGCCGCACCGCAGACCGTCGCCCCACAGGCCGCACCGCAGACCGTCACCCCACAGGCCGCCCCACAGCCGACCGCCGCATCGCAGCCCGAACCGCATCTCCAGCGCAGCGCCACCGGGCGCACCGTCATCCAGATCTCCCGCTGACCCTTTGCGGTTGCGTGATCGTTCCATTTGGTTTAACCCACGGCCCCTATGATGAAGCATTCCCTTGCTGCAGCCGCATTGTTTTGCGCGGGTTTATTGGCCGGCGTGTCCGGCGCCCGCGCCGGCTCATGGAAAGATGTGGAGTCCTACTCCGACATCCGCAAGCCGATCGACTTGGCCAAGCTCGCCAGTGGCGACATTCTGGGGGAGCGAATCCAGGTGCCATCCACGCCGTTGGGCATCAGCGTCCAGACGTGTTATCTCGTCGGTGCCCCGCCCCAGCAGGTCCTTGCGCGCATGCAGGACGACCAGTCGGCGGAGAAAGTCGAGGCCAGCAAGACCCTCGACAAGGAGGGCACATTCCGGATCAACATCCCCCCACAGGTCGCCGACTTTGCGCCCCTCTCGCTCGATCCGGGCGCGCGGTCGGCGAAATCGGTCTTGGGCAACGCGCTTGAGGCGGACACCAAGAAAGGCAAGTTGAACCTGGCGCCCGAGGAGGCCAAGACGCTCGCCTCGGCCCTGCGCGAAATCCAGACGGCGAACGGCAACAACTGGATGAAGGCGGGGCGCGAAAAAGCGGAGGACGCGTTCCGGGCGCTGCTGGCTCGGCGGGCCTCACAATTTCAGCAGGGGGGGCTCTCGGCCATGGCCGCCTACGACACCGGCTCCGGGAACATATCGGTCAAGGATGAATTGCTCATGATGACCCGCAGCCGCCCAAAGGTCTACGAGCGTTTCTCTTCGCTGTTCGAGGCCGCAATCTCGGGGCAGGCGCCGGCGGGCGCCACGGCCCCTCCGCGATATTACTGGGAGTCCTCGAAAATCCAGGGCGAGGAGACCTTCAATCTCGGCACCTTCTTTGCCCATCCGACCGAGGGGGGATTTCGCGCCCTCGAGGTCCAGTATTTCGTGACCTCGAAATATTACACCTCCCTGATCCTGTACGAACTCTGGCCCGTTGAGTCCGACGGCAAACAGGGCACCCTCGTCTGGCGCGCCGATTTCGTCTCCACGCCCTCGATCCCATTCCTCAAGGGCATCGAGCGCCTCGCGGCGGAGAACATCATGCTTCTCGAGGTGAAGAAATCCATCGGCGCCTTCCTCAAAGAGGCGGCACGGTAGGCGAGGACCGCCGAAGGCGCGCAAGCGCGCCCAAGACCCCCGCAACCAACCTGGGAGGGACGCCGGCCCCGGCGTCCGAGATTCACCAGCGGCGCGACACCTGGGCCAACCCGGCCCGCGAGGACGCGGGTCCTCCCCAGGATGCTCGCATGGCGCGTCTAAGACCAGCCGTTCTCCCGTGCGCGCGCGCACTGGAGTTTGCCCACGGACCGGTTAACCTCTGCGCCATGGACGAGGCAAGACCGTGTGTCGGGCGTCGCGCGGCGATGGCGCTCTTCATCGCGCTGGCCGCGTACGCCCTCGCCCATCTGTTCGCCCGTGCGCCGATGATGGGCGACGACATCGACTATTATGGGTTTGCCATCGACCGGCTGGTGCCGCGCCCCGAATTTCCCCCCGATCCAGGTTTCCATTTTCTGCGCTGGACCGTCTGGGGCCCGATGCTCCTGTTCCTGAAGGTGCTGGGCCCTGGGATGGGGGCCTACGAGTTCGTGCCTTTCGCGAGCCTCGCTGTCTGCTGCGCGCTGGCCTACCTGATCGGCGCCCGGCTGCTGGGCGAGCGGGGCGGGATGCTCGCGGCGCTATTGTTGTTCTTTCACCCGCTGATGAACGACCTGGCCGCGCGCCCCATGCCCGACATCGTCGAGGCACTGCTGGCCACCCTGGGTCTTTTCGTTTTGCTGGAGGCGGTGGAGACGCCCGCGGATGCGCCGCGTCGCGGTTGGCGACTGTGCGGTCTCGGGGCCCTGGTCGGCCTGCTCGCGTTCCTGGGCTGGGTGAACCGCCCCACCGGCTTGATCTGGCTCATCGCCGCATTTCTGATTTCCCTGGCGCGGCCCCGCATCATCCCGCGCATGTTCGGCGTCGCGCTGGTGGTCGTGGCCGCGGGCGTGCTGGTCGAGGCCGCGATCTACCACGACATGTTCGGAGACTACTATCATCGCTGGAACGCCAATCTCTCGGCGGTGGGACGGAAGGGCACCGAGCCGGTCCCGTTCTGGTGGTTGCCGTTCCGGTTCTTGGATGCCGTGGCCTCGGGGGGACTGCTGAAGACGGTCCTCTTTGCCGCGGCGGTGGCGGGAGGCGCCGTGCTGTGGCGCGCCGGGAAGGCGGGGGGCCGGGTGACGGTCGCCTGGGGGGTATTATTGTATTTGGGGGTGTCGTGTGGTGTGCAGTCGCTCTTCCCATTGAAGCCGCTCGTCCGGGAGGGCGAGCGATTCATAGGGAACCTCGCGGTGCCCATGAGCCTCTGCGGGGCCGCGGGACTCTTGGCCGCGATCGAATGGCTGCGGCGGACGCGGCCGGGTGTGTGCCTCATCCCCCGACATCTGGCCTGGGCCGTTTTCATCGTGATCCTTATCCTGGGCTGCGGGCGCCCCCTCAGGGACATGGCATATCTTCCGGCGCTGCGCGACTGGCTGGATCGCCCGGCCGATGCGGTCGCGGCCAACGAGGACGCGTATCACGTCGCGTGGATCGCCGCGCCGCGCAGGGCGCGGGCGATCGACTGGAAGATCCTGCGGCGCGGCGACGTGCTGAAAAATGCCGAACTGCTTTCCCCGGATGCCGTCGCGCCCGCGCGGACGCTCCTCCTGAATCGCCCGCGATTCATGGTGAGCCTTCGCAAGCGGCTGGAGTCGAACCGTCCCGTGGACCTGACCGTCCTTCCGCGGGGACTCTTCGGGCGCGAAACGCCGTGGCGGCTGGATGGCGTGGCGTTCCAACCCTATGCCCTCGACAAAGAGGCCGATGCGCTCAAGTCGCCACAGGATGGGCAGGCCGCCGAGTTCCTGCGCTTCGAACTCGCCAAGGACAGCGCGCCGGTGGCATGGTGGTCGGCGCTCGAAGCGATTCGGGCGTGGCGATGGGAGTGCGACACCACCGCCGGCTCGCTTGAAACAGGACCCGATGGCACCCTGCGTTTCAATCGCGCCGGCACCGACCAGGCGCGGTTGCTTTCCCCACCATTCAACGTGCCGGCGGCATGGCGCGGCGCGGCGGTGCAGACGCGCATCCTGGCACGGGCACCAATGGCGGAACCTTTCGAGGTGATGGTCGCTTTCACCGACGAGAAGGGGGCGACCCTGCCCCCGCAGGTGCTCCGGCAATACGCCAGCCAGGCTGGCTTCTACGACTTCGGCGGCCTCCTGATACCCGGAAGTGCCACGACCGCACGGATCCTCGTCGCGGTCAAATCGAAGTGCCCCCGATTCGAGATCTCGGACATCCGGCTCTCCGTGCCGTCACGATAGGAATCGCCGGCGCACGCCGGCACCGCCTCGGGCCAGCCTGGGGCGGCCGACGCTCGGGGGGCGCGTGACTTCATGAATTCCGCTTGCCACTCTCGGAATTGGTTCGCCACGATTTCCCGCGTGCGAATCGGCCTTGATGCCTCGAACATGTCCCGGCGCATCGAGCGCCTGCGGCCCCTTTTGCGTCACCTGTCCCCTCTGGCATCGATATCGCCCGGCTGGGAGGCGGTGATATGGGTCGCCCTGATCGGGGCGGCGATATTGCCCCGGGTCGCGCTCTGGCATGCGCTGCCGACGTACGTGTGGAGCAGTGATTCCGGCTCGTATGTCGCACCCGCCATCGAACTGCTGGAAACGGGGGCGGCAGATTTCGGGGGAAGGCGCGGCCCCGTCTACTCGCTGCTGATCGCCGCGTGCATTCGATGGGGAGGGGGGCTGAATGGTTTGGTGTTCGCGCAGCATGTGCTGGGCGCGACCGCGACGCTGGCATCGATAGCGGTGCTGCGTGTGCTTTTCGGCCGCGCGGCGCTTCCGGCGGTGGCGGCGTGCGGGCTTGCCGCCTGCCTATTCAATCTTCCGGTCTACCTCGAGCACCTGGTGCGGAATGAGACATTGCTGATGTTCACGTGCTCGATGGCCCTGTGCGCGTATGCGCTCGCGCTGCGCCGAGTCGGGGTGGGTTGGGCGGCGGCATCGGGCCTCATGTCTGGATTGACCATGGTCATCAAGCCGATCCTCGGGCCATTTCCGCTGGTGGCCATCGGGTGCCTATGGTGGCGCGGCAAGGCGGCGGGTCGGCCGTGGGCTGCGCCCTCGGCGTTCGTGGTACCCCTGATGGTCATGATGGCGGCACCCAAGATCCTGACGTTCGCCGGCTCGGGCGATTTCGAAGGCAAATCCTACTCGGGCATCCAGTTCTATGGCCGCACCGCCCAGTGGACCAAGTTGAAGGGCGGAATCTACCCGGAACTCAAGGCGGAGATCGCGCCGCTGGTCGAGCGATATCGCGCCATGGAGAAGACGGACAACAACCTCGTCATCAAGCGCCTCATCGTCCCCGCCATCGACCAACACATCGGCCGAAACCCCGGCCACTACCCCTCCGTCAACAAGGTCTGCCGCCAACTCGCCTTCGAGGCGATCCGCGCCGAACCCCGCGCATTCCTTGCACAGGCGTGGTCCGACTTCAGCAAGATGCACGTCAAGATCGCGAACAGGACCCGCCTCCCCTCGTCAAACGACCTGGTCGACGTGCTCGAGGAGATGCGCGCGCAACCCCAGCTCCCCCGACAGCTCCACCGGGAAGAGACGATCCGGGTGCTCGAGTCGCGCGCGAAGCAGGAAAGCTTCGCATTCTTCGAATCGCTGTCCGGCTGGTCTTGGCTGTTCCGCATGTGGCCCCCCGTCCTGTGGACAAGCCTTCTGGCCGTTCCCCTGGTCTTCGCCACGCGTGGCGAGCACCGCCTGCTCTGGATCGCGCTGGCGAGCCTATGGTATTTCAACGTGGTTCTCCTGTCCGTCATCGGAAAACCCATGAACCGCTACGTCGTGCCCGTGACGCCAGTCATGTTTTGGGCGCTCTCCTACCCTTTTATCCTGATTTGGCTCCGGGTCCTGGCCGCCTGCGGAAGCCCGCGGGGTGGGGCAAACTCTTCGGACGGATGAAAGTGCACTCTGGATTCTCCGGCCTCCGTCGGCTCGGGGCTTGACCTGGGCCGGTGCCGCCCGCAGACAGTCACTTACCCATGAGCAATGAGAAAGCCGCTGTGCCATGCAGCAACCCCGGGCGTCATGGGCAGCAAAACGAAACGCTGGCGCGGCGCGCCGCCGTGCTGGTTTCGAGCTGTGATCGGTTCTCCGACCTCTGGGCCCCATTCTTCTGCCTCGTGCGAAAATTCTGGCCGGATTGCCCGTTCCGCCTCTTCCTTATCACCAATCACCTTCGTCTCGACAACGGCCGCGCCCAGAGCCTGGCGCTCGGCGAGGATCGCGGGTGGGGAACAAACCTGCTCGATGCCCTCGATCAGATCGACGCCGATTACATTATCTACTTTCAGGAGGATCAGTACCTTCTCAATCCCGTGGACACCGCACGGCTGCTAGAGGATCTCGCCCTGCTGGCCGAGGGCGGCGTCGACACCCTGAGCTACCGGGCCATAAAACCCAAAGGTGTTGAGACCAGCAAGGTGCGCGATGGCGTCTTCCAGTGGCCGCTCGATTCGCGCGGCGGCGTGTACTGCGATCCGGCGATCTGGCGGAAATCTTCGCTGGCCTCGATAATCCAACGTGGCGAAACGGCCTGGGACTTCTTGGAAAAGGGTCGGGACCGGGCTGCCGAACGAAGGCTCGTTCGCCAGGAATACCATCTGAGCCAATTGCCGGAGTGCCCCATCCACTACGTCAAGCGTTCCGCGGTTCGCTTCGGTTTGTGGAAGCCAGATGGGCTGGCGTGGCTGATCCGCAACCGCGTGCCGGTCCTGCCGCTGCGGCGCGGCCTTTTTTTCCAATCGACCAAACTCTATCGCCTCCAGCGCAAACCCGGTGCCTCGTGGTGGATCCGGGCCCGGTTCCGGGGTTTCGGCCTGCTGTCGATCGTGACCCAGATGCAGCAGCGGCTGACGGACCGCATCGTCGCACGCCATCTCGCAAGACTGGGGCCAGGCGGCGTCGTGCCCGCAAACCGGATCGCGGATGAGTATGAGGCGCGGCTTGGTGACTCCCGGCCCAAGACCCGGCGCGCCATCAGGTGATGTATCCCTGCGCGCGCAGCCAATCGCCGTAGACTTGCTCGACCTTTGCCACCTGCTCTGGCGACAGGACCTGCCGCCAGCCGCCGGCCCCACCGGTAAAAATGTGGTTTGCGTGGAGGCGTTCCTCGGCAAGGATCAGACGGCCATCGACCTCGGACATCTGGCCGCCCGCCTTGGCATCGGCGATCCGCGCCTTCTGGCGCTCCACCGTATAATCGGCCGCGATCTCCATCGCCAGCGACGGGGGCACCTCGAGACCCAGGTGCCCGCCGATGCGCGCGACCTCCCGCGCCGGATCCACGATCATCTCCTCGTACCGCGAGACCAAGAGCCCCGGACATGACGTCCAGCGTCCAAATTGATCCACGGCCTTTGGCAGGTCCCTGCGCGACATTGTCTTCTCAAAGGCGTGCCCCTTCATCGCCATGAGCGACACCACCACGTCGCGCAGGTCCCGGTAAACGTAGAGGCCCTTGGCACGCCCCTCTCTCAGGATTGACGCGACGCGCTCCGAACAGATGTGGGTCTTGAACACCGTCCAGCCGCCGCCAGCCGGTTCGTTTTCCGGAATCTCCTCGCTCGCGAGGTCCTGTTTGGGATAGCGGCGCCCGGCACCCAGTCGCTCCACAAGCCGGGCGGCAAGCTGGTACTGCAGCGTCGAGCCGGATCGTTTCATCCCCCCGCATACTACCCACATACAATCACCACTTCCGTGTTCCTCTCGCTTTCGGCGAATCAGATCGCCTGCCTCCCGAGTCCGGCCACCTGAGCACTCGAATGGCGGATCAAAGTATCATCCAGGCACGCGGAACGTCAATTGTCCGCGTCGGGCATACCACATCCCGGGATGGACGCGGGTGTCTGGCACGCATCGGCGCCCCGGAGCCTTGCGACTAACCCGGATACTTCTCGGCCGTCAGGCTGTGGGATTCCGGGCTCTGTTGCGAGCGGTTGCCGCCGGGTGTGGGTCTCAGGGGCCCGGAAGACGCACCAGAACGAAGTCTCCATTCTCGTGGACCACGGGAAACCTGGCCGCGGCGGGCTTCTGAAAAACGGCGTAGCGGATGCCGTATTTGCGCTGGAGCCCCAAGACGGCGGCATCCGGCAGGGAGGACTCGGCGCGGTCCATGCTTTCTTGCGAAAGGCGACGCCGGCCCCTCGCGGTGAACAGGGGTTCGCCGGTCACGTCCTGCAGCCGCTCATACCATTCGCGGAGATAGAGCGCCCCATCCGGGTTGATCTTGAAGTCGACGATCGTGGAGCGGCGCGCCATCAGCGAAAAGCCATCTTGTGCAGGCGGCGTGAGAAACAGGGCATCCGCGGGGGTGTTTCCCGAAATCCACCGGCACATTGTCGGCCAGGGCTTCTCTCCCTCCCAACTCGCCTTGACGCCCCACTTCTTAGATTCATGGGTCGCGCGATGAAATGTCACCCAGACAAAGCCCACCACGACCAGGGCGCGCGCGATCCCCGCCACCCGCAGCGGCATGGGCCCAGCGCGCGCCGCCCAGGCCACGGCGATCCCCCGGCCGATCACAAAAACGGAAAAAACCGAGAGCACGGTGAGCAGTGGCGTCAGCCGGATGAACTGGAACTTGGCGATGGCGCCATTGCGCAGCACCTCGTAGTCCAAATAATGGAACACCGTGAGCAGGCACACCGACAGCGTCACCCAAGCGAGCACGCCCAGCCCGTGCCCCGAGTCCACGAGAAACCGGCGGCCGACGCCCCAGGCAAGAAAGATCGCTCCCGCGTGCCACGCCACCCACCTGACGTAGTCCGGCCGCAGAGCGAAATGGTGGTTCTGTCGAAAGGCCAGATAATTGAAATCCCAGTAGCCGTGCCTCGCCAAGGCCGCCATCATCTGAACGAGAGCCACGATCGAGGGCAGGGCCGGGACCAGGGACAAGATGGCCAGTATCGGCAATTCCTTCCATCCCCGTGTCTTCAGCGCTTCCACGTACAGAGGCGCGGTGCAAATGGCGACCACGATGCCGATCTGCACGTGGAAAAAGAAAACGATCCCCGTCAATAATGCAGCGATCCGCCACCGCCGCTCGATGAGGGCCGCCAACAGCGCCAGGATCAGGCCGTGCGCAAACACCGGCGGCATCATCGAGAGATTGAATTCGATGAACTCGTTCACCTCGGTCCCCTTGCCGATCCAGAGCGGTTTGCCGATAAGGAGAGCGACGAGCACCGGAAACAGAGCGAAGGGCAGCCCCAGACTCCGCCACAGGGCCAGCGCACCCGCCGCCACCGCCGTCATGCCGGCCATGTGCAAAACCCACAGCCCGTCCTTCTCGCCCAACCATTTCGACAGGCACGCGATCACATGCGCGAAAGGCCGATGATGGAACTCGCGAAGCCGTATACCAAAATCGCCCGGCAGGTGACCCGGGTCCAGGATCCTCCGCACAACAGGCAAAATGCCCGCATGGTTGTCGAATCCCACCCGGACGCGGTCCTCTTGCGTGATGAAAAGGAATGACGTTGCCACCACCAAGAGCACCGCGAGGGCACGCCGCCACGCCGGTGCCTCGAATCGCGCCAGGAACCGCGCGGCGGCCACCCACCCATGGGGGGCCGATGCCGCGGGTACCGCCCCGGCGCCCGGAACTGGCTCGGCGGACATGCCGGCAACTTGCCGACCGCCATCCGGGCGCTCAAGGCCTTTTCTTTGTGCCGGTGCCCGCACCCATCCGATCAAGCAGCTCGAGCGCCGCCTCCGCCAGGGCGGAATAGCCCTCCCGCTTGAAATGCCCCCAGTCGGTTGGACCGTGGATCACCCGGCTCTTCGCGGCCGCCCGAATGAAAGGGCGGGCGTCGATGAAGGGCATGTGATTCCGTGCGGCGATCTCCGCGATCCTGGCGCAGATTGTATCGCTGCGCGGCCATACGAGGCTCGCCGGATATGTCGGGGTGCGCCCATGGTAGGTCTGGACGGAGACCTTAGGCGAAACGATCTTGTACGAAGACAGCACCGACGGGATATAGACGATCCCGACCGCGCTGTCGGAGAAATAGTCCCGCATGTAGCGCAGCGATTGTTCGAAGGCGTACAAGGCCAGACGGGACTCGTCATCCGTCAGTTCCAATGACGGCCCCTGGAGGCCGTCGGGAAGCGCGACGGTCCGCCCACCGATCACCGCGGCGTTGATCCCCCCGTCGAGGGTCGCCGCCGGCTCATCCTGTGGATCCTGTTTCCGCCCGGAGATCATCTCCGCCACCATCCCCGCCACCAGCAGGTTCTCGCGGAACTTGAGTCGCGCCGGTATCTTCTTGCGAACGGCCCTGCGGAGAAACTGCCGGAAGTACTCGGGATCGTATATCTTCCCCTGGTCGAACTCTGGCGCGTAGTTCCGCCGGATATAGTCGATGTTATTGTCGAGGTCGTTGCCCTCATAGAAATAGACGAGGATGATCCGCGGGTGCGCCACCTTGAACAGTAGGGTCCCGTCGAAGAAATCGAACACGGACAGCGGCCGGGTCACCAGGCCGTTCAGGCTGCCGAGCCCCCCCAGCCCGGTCGTGATCACGTCCCTGCCAGTCCTTCGGTGGATGATGTGGGCGGAATGGAACTCGGGGTTGCGATCCCTGTCGGCAGATTGGAGCCAGTCGCCCTTCCCCTGCGCGTAGGAGTCCCCCACGAGCATGATGTAGTCGCGCGGGATCGTGCCCTTCTTGGAACTCTGCGCGAGTGGCAAGAACCGCTTGTCCATGTAGCCCCACATCTTTATCGGGAGCATGGGCGCGAAGAGCCTAAGGAAGAACACCTCGATCAGCGCGCAGGTGACGAGCGCCGACACCATCGCGAGGGCGATGTTGATCGCGATGTCTCGATGCCTCGGGCTGACCGACAATCTCATGCTGGGGTCGTCACGGTGGCCAGTCCCGCCTCCGGAGTGATGGGGCAACTAGCCGCGGGCGCGCAGGATGACCCTCCAGCGTCCCAGGTTCCAGAAAAAAGGCGGGGCGGCCGATCAGGGCAGCAGGGGCAGGATATCGGTCGCCACCATCTCGTTCCCCTTGTCCCCCAGATGGACGAAATCGACGAACACGTCCTCATCGCTGAGATCCCTCTTCTCCGACTTTGAATAGCAGGGCACCTCGGCAAAGTGCCGATCAAACACGACGCTGAAATCGTGGAGCGGGAGATCGCCCTTCTGCGCGAAGACGGCCTCGCGGAAAACCTTGACCGGGGACTGCCGGTTGGGGCGGATGTGGGAGGGCAGGTGCTCGTGCAGGTCGCGCACGGGCTGGAAAATGCCGACGTGGCGCGCCCCGTGCGCAACCGCGAGACGATTGATGCGACCCAGGTTGAGCAGGTATCGCGCCGCAGCCGCGCGCTCGATGTCGCCCGAGGTGTCGCCCGGCTTTTCCTTGCCCTTGGACGAGCGCTCCTCGAGCCAGTCCCATGTCATCGGGAGCATGCCCTTTAACCGGGAACGCCACGTGGCCGGTTCCCGCCACTTGCCGGCGACCTGATAGAGCTCCCAGAATCCGCCCGGTGTCCCCGCAGAATAATTCCACGGATCCGGCCGCTCGGCGTAATCCAGCGCGACCTGGAGGTCGTTCGAGCCGTCGTACGTCAGGATGAGGGCGGGCTTGTAATCCAGCAACTGCACCGCCAGTCGAACTAGCTCCTGCGTGGTGTTCCAATAGGGGACCGCCGCATTCACAAAAAAATACTTGTCTTGGGCGCGGTTCAGAAACGCGGATATCGTCGTTTCGTCCGAGGAGCACAGGTAGCCGAACGCCGATGAGCCGCCCAGGATGAACGCCAGTTGCCTGGGGCCTGCCGCCAAAATTTGTTGAGGTGATCGTGTTGGGGTTGCTGGCCGCGCTGCCGTTGGTCACCGTCACATTGGCGAGTGCGGGGCTGAACAGGCCGCCGCCGCCATAATTCGGGTGCCGCGCCTGATGCTGCATGACGCCGTCAACAAAGACTTGATTGTAGCCCATGCCCAGGTCCCATCCCACCTCCGTGATATAGATGCTATTGCTGGTCGGGACCCACGCATTGGTCAGGACATCGCAACCACTCACGATCACCTCTTCGCCGCCGCGTGCCGCGATGGTGACGGGTTGCGCGAGGGTTCCGGAGCATGAGGGCTGCAGCGTCTCGCGATAGGTGCCCGCGCCCAGCCACAGTGTGTCGCCGGGCACGAGCGACTGCACGGCCCGTGACAGGCTCCGGAACGGGGCGTTGGTCGAGCCATCGCCGGCGTCCGAGCCAGAAGGCGAGACGTGCCACTCTCTATCACCGTCCTCCACCATCACGCTTGCTTCATCCGCCCACAGTGTCATGGGCTGATTGTTGATGGTCACATCCAGCGTCAGGTTCTCGTTGGTGGCAGGCGTGAAATTGAGCGCGAACTTCTGCCAGTTCGTGGTGACGGCGCAGTTCGTCGTCGCCCGAGAGGCCCAAGGGGAGGCGCTTTGCCTGAATTTGAGGATGGCGGTGGCGGACTGCGATCCCTTGAGCCAGATTCCGGCCGCATAGGAGCGGCCTTCGACACCGGAAAAGCTCTGGTACATTTGGATGCAGGCACCGCTGGTGAAGCCTGGCTGCACGGCGGCCGTAACCATCACCGCAGAGCCGCCCACCGTCCCGTTGGTCTCTTCG